>WLWD01002158.1_pt1 | contig 152253 bp, 116 predicted proteins | sample 6712731 | NCBI WGS metagenome assembly WLWD01 (sample SAMN12718690, study PRJNA576275) | sponge metagenome | isolation source: marine sponge | host: Mycale hentscheli | place: New Zealand: South Island, Marlborough, Capsize Point | collected 2014-11-01
TTTTATAACTTTATTTGACATTTATTTATCTATTTTTATTTTATCTTTATGACTCAAATAAAAACCCAACTCCGCGTTTTGCTCGCCCAACGCAACATGAAGCAATACCAGCTGGCCCAAGCGGCCGGCATTAGGCCCAATACGGTGACGGCAATCATCAATGATGATTGGGACCGCATTTCGCGTGATGTGATGCTGAAGATCTGCAAAGTGCTCGACTGCCAGCCGGGCGATTTATTCGTGCGGGAGTAAACAGGCCGGAGCCCCTCTTGACCGCGTGGAGTGGTGGGCTTGCCCACTACGGAAGGCGGTTCCATGCAGCCCGCAGCGGCTGGCTGTAGCACTTGGACACCCCTGCATGGCTTTGCACTGGACGAGCCGATAACACCGCCTGGAGCCAGCCCGACACCCGACCAGACACCCCGCCGAGACCCAGAGCAACCACCCGTAGGGACGCCCTGCTTTTTGCTGTTCTATGGCTGGGTAGTTTTGCCGGTCGAGGAAATTTCCCGGCACGGGAGCGGGTATGGGGGCTGGCTTGTCTGCCCCCATACCCGATTCTGTGCGCCTTGGGGATAGCGCGATATGCTGGGGATGGTCCACACGGTTGGAGGATTGTGGAGACACCGGCTGTTCGGCTTGGCCGGACCTAACCCCATTTTCTTCTACCGAATTTCTGTAGCCCCTTTACCCGGCCAAGCAAACCGAAAGGCCGGGTGGGTCCGCCGTGGGGACTTTCGGGCCGCTTTAGGGGCCGTAAGCCCCTGCGGCGGGACCACTGGGCCGACCTGTGCAGAGTCCCCCGATTAGACCCTCTTTGGCGCCGGACCCCGATTCATTCCTGCGGCAACGCTAGGGTCTGACCTAGCCTCTGACTCGATGGCGCGGGCAAGGGCGGTGAGAGGGGGCGGGCCCTGGGGCCCAAAACGGGGCGGCAAGGTCTTGCCGAACGACTTTCAACCAGGGCTCAAGCAAAAAGAACCGGTCGTCAGCATCAGGCACCGCCTCGGCCAGGGCCTCGTCAACGGCCTTGAAAATAGCTCGATCGGCCAGGCCGGCTTGCCGGCATATCTCGATAGCGCCCTGGGTGCGGATACCGTGGGCAATCGGGCGGATCTGCTGAGCCACCTCGGCCCCTGTGCCACGCTGGGCCAACTCGGCCTGTTCCGGCGTGAGCTGGCGCAACGAGTCAGCCAGGATGCGCGTAGCCAGCGAGGGCGCGCCTTGAGCGGCAAAGACGGCTTGCTGGGCTTCGGACAAGAGGGCCCAATCGTCCTCTTGCAGGCGAGGGTCTCCGAGGCCATAGATAAGGGCTTCTTGCCGGGGCGTGTAGCCAGCTTCCAGGGCATCGAGCTGGGTCTGCGCCGAGTCCGCGATGGCCGCCCGGCTGCTGTGGGACTGACGGTAGAGTTTCTCCCAGGCGTCCGCCTCTTCTTCCCCGCCTAGGGCTTCAACCAGGTCGGATCGGCGGCGGACTTTTGCCTGCTGGTGCGCTTCTAGGATCTCGGCAGGCGTCATACACAGCGGATTGCGCCGATCGCACACTGCGCACTCTACGTCCCTGGGTGCTTCTTCGCGTATCATCGTCTCGACCGTCTGTTTGCTCTCTGCCCGTCTGCTGCCGCCTAGGCCATGGATCACCTAAGAACTGGAATTTCAACTACGTCCCTCCCCAACCGAGCGCTATGCCACCGCCTCATCTAAGGGGAGCACTGCCAGAGGCCGGGTGGATCCGTCGGGGTGTCTTTCGGACCGCTTCAGGGGGCCGTAAGACACTCCGACGGGGCCACAGGCCCGTCCTTTGCGGCTCTCCTGTCCAACCGCTCGACCCGCTCACCCAGAGCTGCCACCGGATCGGCAGCCCAGCGCACCCGCAACCGCTGCGGTACCGGCTGGCCACAGGCCCGTTCCAACCGCCGCAAGCGCCGATCCAACCTATCCAGCACCTGCTCCTCACTCCACGCCAACCAACAACGAGGACGCGGTTTGTCCGGCCAGCCCGGTCCGGCAAACCGGCCACCTGCTCGATCAGCCGGGCCAGATGGGCCTGCCGCCCCGAGGTGTGCCGCCAAATCAGCACCAAGCTCATCAGCAGCATCCCCAGCACGCTTCCCAGCGTCCCCACTGATTTAAACAATATGGCGCACTGGACCCCGATAAGCCCCACGTCGAGTCCAAAAACAACCAGCCACCAGCCTCGTATCTGCATAAGACACCTCCTTGGTGCCAGAAAAAGGGATTCGCCCAGCCAAGCCAATGAGTGGGGTATCCTCTTTAAGGCGCCCCTTCCATGTGCCGAAACACCACCGGTACCTCAACGGCCACCACGGCTACAGCCAGACGTACTTCACTCCCAAAACCCTGCCCAAAGGCATCCATCAGCACCAACAATAATTCATCCGGATCGGTGATGAGGGCTACCCCATCGATAACCGAAACCACCGGCAGCATATGTCCGTCGGTATCGGCGTGGGACAGCGTAGAAACGAAAAAACTTTCCAGGGGCAGGATAATATCTCGCCCCTCCTTTCTGCTTTTGAAGAATATTCCTCGATATGAGGTCGGGGTTATGAGACGGTCCTCAATCCCAAAGCCAGCGCCCTGGCGCAGCTGATCCAATTGGGCCATCGAGCGCTCGATGAAAACCAACTCGACCTCACGGCTGATCCCCTGGAGGCCCTGCTCGCCCCGGGGGCCCGACGGCCCCATGGGCCCTTGCGGACCGGCTGGCCCCTCACAGGCGATCAATATCAAACCCAGTACCAATCCAATAATTTGTCTCATCGTCGCATCCTTTCTCGTGGGTGATAAGTATCGGCTAAAGGCATAGCGGTCAATCATCGTCTGGGCCCTCCGTTTTGAAGGCCGCCCAGACCGGCCGGTGGTCGGACACGGCCAGCGAGGCGGCTTTATCGTCGTTAGCAAAGGCGTATTCGTCGAAGCGGTCCATCCCAGTCCGGCCGGTGAATTCCAGCACCTGCAGGGGATCGATCCAGATGTGGTCGTAGAGCGAGCGGTCGGAAATGGTGGTGCGGACAGGGCCGGTAAACAGCGGCGTCAACTGCTGGGCCAACCCGGCCAGAGCCGGATCGTTGGGCGGCAGGTTGAAATCGCCCAGGAAGAGGATATCCCCCTCGTCGGGGTAGCGAGTTTGCACTGCCTGGAAGACCCGGTCAAGATGCTGGGCCTCGGCGCGGCGCTGGCGGATATGCTGGCCGTAGATGGCGTGCAGGGTGACCAGAGCAAAATCGAAGGAGCCCGCCTGGAAGCGGGCGAAGTAGGGCTCGCGCAGGAAGACATCGTCCACATCGAGGTAAAGAGTGCCCTGTTCGAGGACGGTCACTTGGTCGCCGCGCCAGAGGAAGGCGTAGCGCTCCTTGTGGCGGTTGCCTACCGGCGGCGAAATCATGGACTGGAACGCCTGACCGCGTTGGCCCAATAACTTCACCGTCCGTCCCACCACCACCGTATCGCGCACCTCCTGCAAGGCGACCAGATCGAAAGGCTGCAAGCGGTCGGCAATGAGGGCCAGTTCCCTGTCGTCGCGACTGTTGTTGGAAAACATCCGGATGTTAAACGTCCCCACGGCGATCTGTCCGGGCTCGGCGTATCGCTGGGTCTGGGGTTGGATATCGGTTTGGACAAGGGTCGGCGCGGCGGGCCACAAACCCTCCCACCACTCGACCAGCTCGGCGCGTTGATTCCAGCCCGCCAAAATCAGCCCAATCAGCAACGTGACCAAGACTTTGCGCCCTTGTTTACGCCCCTGCATGGGACACCTCCTCCACAGACCGCAGCCGGATGGGCCGCTGGGCCACTTGCTGCAATAGATCTCGATAGCGGCTTTCCAGCCACTCGGCGTGGAACTTCGTCTGCACCAAGCACACCACCGTCTCCCCTTCGAGGGTCAGAGCCAGGGACTCAGGAGCAAACCACACGCGAAAGATGCTCTCGGATACCTGGGCCTGGAGGGCCTGACGGATCGACTCCAAAGCGGGGTCTGACGGGGGTAGAGCTGGGCTCGATAAGGCCGATTGGGTGGGGGTAGTGGGCGAGGAAGTAGGCGGTGATTCTGTAAAAACCGACGCGGGCTCTCTCCACGACCGCCCTTTCCCCGGCCGACGGCTCTGCGCCACTTCTATGCGCGCCTCCAGATCGGCGAATTTGTACGGCCCTCGGCCCCGATCCACCCGCTGCAAAAGCTTGTAAGGTCTGAGGCAAAAGGGCAGGCTGCCGCTGCTCTGGAGAAAGGCCATATAGGCGCGGATCTGTTCCGGAGAGCGACCCGCCGACTCCGCTTCGGGTGCATACGTGCCGGTGAGAAGTTGGTAAAGCGCCTGCTGATCCCCAGACCGATGAGCCCCCGCCACAGTCTGAGGGAATTGCCGGTCCCATTCGTCGACCAATTCAGCGCTGATTTTCTGGTTCCATTGGTCCCGAAGGTCGATAACTTCTCCTGGGACCTCCCCTGTACACACAGGTTTTTTTGTTTTTATATAATGTTTACCCCAATCTGATTCTGGAGGTTGACAATGAGGATTTGGCGGTTGGCCCTCCCTTGCCTGCAATTGCTCGCCGGCTTCGGGAAAGACAAAGCGCGTACCCCGCCCCCGCCGCGTAACCACACAGCGCAGGCGCCCTTTTTCTAGCAGGGCCGTAACAGCTCGGCGGAAGGCATTCTCCGTTAGGTGGACCTCGCCGGCCAGCTCCTTCTGCTGCCCTTCAAATGTTCCGTCGTCCCATTTGCGCCAGACCAGATACTCCCAGACCACGATCTCGGGCAAGGTCAGCCCGGTGTACTCGGGCACTGGTCCATAACGGACGGCTATAAAGGGGGTAGTTACTTTGGGCGGCAGCGGTTGCTTGAAGGCCGCAGTCATGATATGTTTCCTCCCAGAGGGATCGATGACCCCCCTTCTTGAAGGCCCGGCCTTGCCGCCGACTCCCCAGTCAAAGCATGCGAGCGCCGGGCCTGTTTGTGCACAGCTACGGACGAGTTTCATCGTGCGGATCCAACGGATGAGCAGGGGCCCACTGTATCTCGACTACCGTCCCCGGTCGCACCCTTTGCCCCGATCCCGGAAAGAGCACCCGCACCCGGCAGCGGCCACTGGCCGGATCGATCACCGGACTGATGCGCTCGATCCGACCCACCAGCACCTGGTCGCTGGCCCGACCGGTGACCGGTTGGCCTGGGTATAAATCGGTGAGTTCATCGACGGGAATGTACAAATCCACCTTGAGATCTGTGGCCACAATGAGCTTCCCCACCATCTGACGCGGACTCGTGAGTTGGCCCACCTCTACCGACCAGTCGGCCACCAACCCGTCCAGGACAGCGCAGACCACAGTGGTGGCCAACTCGATCTGCACCCGCTGCTGGCGCAAATGGGCTTGGGCGTATTTGAGGTGGAGCGCTTCGACCGCCTGTGCAGCCAACCCGCCTTGATCGAGGAGTTGCTCGGCGCGGCTTAATTGGGCCTGGATAGCCGCCAATTCCAAGACCGACTCCTGGGCTTGCAACTGCAAGACCTGATCGTCGAGCCAGAGCAGCGTATCCCCCACCGCTACCCGGTCGCCGACCTGCACCCCCACCTGCCGCACCAAGCCTCCAGCTAAGACGTAGACATCTACCCCATGCGCGGCCTCAAGGGGCGCCACCCAGGAGCCACCAACCGGTCGCACGCTGGCCAGCAGAAGCACCCCCAGAAACAACCGACCCCGACTCAAAGCCCCACCCGCCGCACAAAAACACCGCCGGTAAAGCGGACGGTGACCGCGGCCAAGGCCTCCAGTCGCCTCTGGGCCACCTCAAGGCGACTCTGAGCATCGCGCAACGTCAGGTAGTGGACCGGGGGCTGTTGCACCTGAAGGGCCGTCAATTGCGTCTGTACGGCCTGCACCTGATGCCATTGTTGCTCTAAAGCGACTTCGTCGATGCGGGATACGGCCCGCAGTCGGGCTAGCAAGTCCCAGGGTGCCCAGGACAGGACCAGCTCGCCGCCAAGGACCTCAGCCGGTTGGTGACGGCTTTGGGGGGTGAGCCCTATCCCGACAAGGTCAAAGAGGTGATCAGCCACCAGACGGCCGGAGATAAAACTTCCAGGCGAAAATTGGGCCTGCACCTGGGACCAGGACTGCCCCTGGACCAAAACCGTATCGATCTGCAAAGGGCGCTGGGTCACTTGCACCCGGGAGCGATCCGGCAGGATATCCTCGCCCTCGCCGTAGGTCCATACCTGGTCCTGGAAGAAGAGGACAAAGCGGCCCGGCTGGCCGTCGAGGATGAGGGCTTCCCCCTCGACCGGCTGCTTGGTTTCCTGCCAACGGCCTGAAAAACGCAGATAGGTTTCGGTGGTGGCGCCCCGATAATCGCTATACGCCGCTGCCGGCGAGGCTAGCACCCAACGCATCGCCCGCCAGACGCCTCCAGCCTGAGACAGCGGCCAAGCCACCCCCAGCAAAAGCACTAAGACGATCAGGAGGATGCGCTCCCCCAGGGAGCCGGTTTCCAGTCGATAGCGAGCACTCCCTGGCACGACACACACGGCCGGATGGGGGTAAAAGAGGGGCACGCCGCTTTTGGTCGCGCAGTCGGCTAGTAAATGACTGGCGTAGCCCAACAGCACAGCGGCATAGAGACCCGGTCGGAGCCAGAGCAAAGGGGCCAACACGCCGCCCAGCCCGGCAAGCAGCCCCAACCCATGGGTAATGGTGCGATGACCCCAGCGCCTTTCTACCGGCCCCGAGATAAAGGGCAGCAGTCGCCCCAGCGTACTACGCGGCGAGTCCATATCGGGCAGCAGACTGCCTACCAAGGCCCCGCCGATGGCCAGCCAATCCTGGTGCAAGGACTGCGACACCAGGGCAAAGACGCCTGTCGTGGTCAGCAGACCAAAGGCTATATGGGTGGGCGCCCGCATCTATCGCCGACTCCGGAACAACATAAACTGCAGTCCCATGGCCACAGCGGCCCCGATCCCAGCCAGGACATAGACTTCCACACTGCCCAATCCTCGGGCGATAAAACGGGCGGCAATCAGCAGCACCAAAGGCACGATGATGGCAGGGGTCAAGTCGATCTGAGGTCGGGCCCCGGTGTGTTTCAACTCGCGCACTGCGGTCGGGGTGATAGCCGGCTCTTTGCGCAACCGCTCGACCATTTCCAAGATGGCCCGGGGATTGCCCGCGCTCTGGCGCAGGACCTGGGTTTCCAATAGCTGCGGGTCCTCGACCTCGGCGTCGCCTACCCGCTGACGGATCAGACGCAAGGCCTCGTCATCGGGCAACGGCCCAAGAGGCACTTGGTCGAACTTCCAGAAATGCTTGCTCTGATTGCGGGGTACAGACTCCAGCGCCCCAACCAGCACGAATTTCCGGCCCAACTGCCGCACCAACCGGGCCGTAGTCGCCGTCAGGCCGGTCAAATCGTCGATGACCAGCACCCAGGCCTCCTGCTCGACCGCTTCCAGCACCATCTGGGTCCACTCAGCCACCGAAGTGCGGGCGTGTTGCTGCCGGAATTCATCGAAGTCTTGCAAGGCCCTCCTCTCGGACGTATCCGCGACCCTGTTCTCGTCCGGATCCTCTGCCGACTCCCCAGACGGCGAGGCCGGACGAGCTCCCCCAGGAGGCGGGTCCCCCTGACCCGCCGGGTCGGGATACGCCCGAGTTTTGGGTGCACTGCGCATGGTGTCTGGAGAGGATGCGATAGAATGATCTGGGCCGTGGGCTTGGGCCGAAGGGAAGACGCCCCGCTCATGCAATTGCTCGGCCAGGGCGATAATGGCCTGGCGCACTGGGGTCAGATTGTCGAGGCGGATCAGCCGCTGGCCCTGGAGTTGTTGCAGCAGATGGCTCTTACCCACGCCCACTGAGCCGATGACCAGCGTATCAACGCGCTTGTCGACGTTGGCCTGGAGCTGACGGAATTCTTCCTGGCGGCCCACCGCCTGTCCGTCGATCCGATTCCGCACCGGCAGCGCCCTATCCAGAAACCGATACGACCGGTTGCGTTGGCGCGACAACCAACGAATAAGGGCCGGCCGCTGGTCGATACGTTCGACCGACGCCCGCTTTTGCTCGGTGGAGACGGCGATATAGATCTGCGAGGTGCGAATAGACGTATGCCCCATCAACTCGCGGATTTGCTCGATGGGCACGTTGCGGTTGGCCAGACCGGTGCCGAAGGTGTGGCGCAGCATATGTGGATGGACCGGACGGATCCCGGCCCGACTGGCGTAGCGCTTGAGGGCGTCCCATACAGTCTTACGGGATAACCGACCGCCGGTGCGCAGATTGCAGAAGACATACGGCGAGCGGTGGGCCCGCTGGTCCAGCCAGAGACGCAAGGCATCCTGAGCCTGGAGATTGAGCGGGACGACCCGCTCGCGACCCCGCTTGCCGGTGAAGCGCAGGGCCGGGGTCTCCGTGGTCCAGTGGATCTGGTCGATGCGGAGATTGCAGGCCTCGGAGACGCGCAGGCCGCAGCCGGCGAGGATTTCGATGAGGGCCTGGTCGCGCTGGTTTTTGGGGACGGCGCGCAGGGCGTCCAGCTCGGGTGGGGTGAGGGCTTTGGGCAGGCGTACGGGGGCCGCTATGGTGGTCATATATACTTCCTAGTGGGGGTGGTGATGGAGGTGGCGTGCCGGCGGGGGCGATACAAGCACAACCCACCCCACAGCCCCGATCCCGACAAAATGGGTATTTTGTCTGTACCGGCTGCCGGCCATTTGCCCGACAAAAGGGCGCTATGTAGGCCCGGCACCCAGGTCCTCTTCGATCAGGCGATGAGCCCGCATCAGCATCCGAGCAAAGGTCGACCCGCCTTGCAGTACCAGCCCGGGACCCCGCCAATCGCGCAGCAAGTCCAGACCAGCCTGGTCGATGAAGGATACCCCGTCCAAATCCAGAATGAGTCGGCGCTTAGGGCCCCGATACTGGGCGCCCTCTTCGGCCAGCAACTCGACGGCTTGCCCGCCCAGACGGCCTTCGATTTTCAGCGTGGTTTCTTGAGGTGTTTGCGCGATAAGGGTTATTCGTATCATGGCATCTCTCTTTTGCATGTGGTATGTCTTATGCAAGAGCGGTGCCAAACAGAAACAGCCGCCTGAAATTGAAATTCAAGCGGCTGTTTAATCTTTAGTTAGGATATTTCTTGCGATATTCAGGGGGCTGGAGTTCTTTTTTTAGGGGCGCAATCGGTTGCGCAGACGCGCAATATATGGCGCAAGTGCGCAATCGGTTGCGCACATGGCCGCAACTAGCCCGATCCGCCGGGAAACGGATCACTGAATAACCGACGCTTTCCTAAGGATGTACCCAGTTGCTAAAAGTACCAAAATTGGTACATTTCCCTTATGCAAAAACCACTTCAGGTGAAATTCTTCCGCACCACAACCGGTCATGAGCCGGTGCGAGAATGGCTACGATCCCTGAGTCGGACAGACAAGAAAGCCATCGGCGAGCACATCAAAACCGTCCAGTACGGCTGGCCCTTGGGCATGCCCGTCGTCCGCAAGTTGGCCAGAGGCCTATGGGAAATTCGGGTGCCACTCAATAGGCGAATTGCCCGAATTATCTTCACATTGGAAAACAATATAATTCTTCTGCTGCACGGCTTTATCAAAAAATCACAGAAAATACCTACTGCAGATCTAACTACAGCCAAGAGAAGGCTGGCCCAATTGGAGAATTGACTAGTATGAACAAAGCGCATATCGGCGGCGATTTTGACGATTTTCTGGAAGAAGAAGGACTCTTGACCGAAACGGAAGCCACGGCCGTCAAACGGGTCCTCGCCTTCCAGATAGATCAATTCATGCAGCAAAACGCCCTATCCAAGACCGAAATGGCTCGCCGTATGCAGACCAGCCGCTCGTCGTTGGATCGGCTGCTCAATCCAGCCAATGCTTCGGTCACCTTGCAGACCCTGGATCGGGCTGCCAGAGCGCTGGGCAAAAAGCTGCATGTGGCATTGACTTGACCAACTGCTCTACGGCCGTTTGATCCCCAACTTTTTCATTCGGTGCCGCAACGTCGATTCGGGCATCCCCAGGATGGCCGCGGCCCCCTTCTCGCCTCGGATGACCCAGTTGGTTTGCTCCAGTACTTCGATGATGTAGCGACGCTCGACCTCTTCCAGGGAAGCCTGGGTGCCGTTTGAGCCGTCTGGGCGCGTGCTGGGGCTGGCGGCCGGGGCTACTTCGGCCGTTTGGTAGATACCCCTTTCCTCCTGCACCAATCCCCCGCCCTCACCGGAATCGGCGGCCTGGTTGGGTTGTGCCAGCGCAATATGCTCCGCGTGAATCACCGGCCCCCGGCACAAAATCACCGCCCGCTCAATGGCGTGCTTGAGCTCGCGCACATTGCCCGGCCAGGAATAGGCCTGCAACAGCACCAGGGCCGTTTCGCTGATTTGGGCCACGGGTTTGCCCAGATGCCCAGCCATAGGGGCCATGAAGTAACTGGCCAACAGTGGGATATCAGCCAACCGCTGACGCAGAGGCGGCAATTGCACAGGGAAAACCTGAAGCCGGAAGAAGAGATCCTCACGAAAGGTCTTCTCGACCACCATCTGCCCCAGATCGCGGTTGGTGGCCGCCACGATGCGCGCCTGGGCCGGCAAAGTCTCCGTACCACCGACCCGCTCGTACTCCCGTTCTTCGAGCAGGCGCAGCAATTTACTCTGCGCCTCCAGCGGCAAATCGCCGATCTCATCGAGGAAGAGGGTCCCCTCCTGGGCCAGTTCGACCTTGCCCATTTTGCGGGCGTGGGCCCCGGTAAAAGCCCCCTTCTCGTGGCCGAATAACTCGCTTTCGACCAGGCCATCGGGCAAGGCCCCACAGTTTACCTGGATAAAGGGCGCTTCGGCACGCGGGCTGGCTTCGTGGAGCGTACGGGCGGCCACGCCTTTGCCCGTACCCGTTTCACCTTGGATCAAGACGGTCAAATCCACAGCAGCAGCCTGCCGGAGCTGGTCGAGGAACTGGAGTAACGCCGGACTCTCGCCAATGAATTCCTCCCGCGCCCCACTCAAGGCTTCATATAGAGCCCGCTCGTGGGGGTCGGGGGTAATGTGCAGAGAAATTTCGGCTCGTTCGGAATAATTCAGATCGCGATCAACGGCTTTGACTTGGAAGACGTATTCCCCTTCGGGCAAGTCGGTATACATGACCTGACGCTGGGTGGTGGTCTGCCAGAGTCTGTCAATTCTTTTGTGTATCTGGTTTTATCGGGTAGGTACTCGTCCTTCAAAATAGATAGCAAATTGATTGAGGGCTTTTCGCCACTCTCGGATGGGTTTGGTCCATTTTTTAGCGATGTTTTGTAAGGCCAGATAGAGCAACTTGGTGGCGGCTTCCTCGGAGGGAAAGAGGCGTCGAGTTTTGATGATCTTTCGCAGGGTGCTGTTGAGCGACTCGATGGCATTGGTGGTGTAGATGACTCGACGGATGTCTTTGGGAAAAGCAAAAAAGGGCGTCAGATGGGCCCAGTGGGTGCGCCAGGCTTTGCTGATGGTGGGATAGTCTGCATCCCAGGTTTGGGCAAAGGTCTCCAGCTGCGCTTCGGCTTCTTTGAGGGTGGCGGCCTGGTAGATTTTCTTGAGATCGGCGGCCACGGCTTTGCGTTGTTTCCAAGGCACATAGCGCAAGGAATTACGTACCATATGGACGATGCACAATTGGACTTGGGTCTGGGGGAAAGCCGCTTCCACCGCCTCGGGAAAGCCCGACAGGCCATCGATGCAGGCGATAAAGAGGTCTTCGACGCCGCGGTTTTTCAGCTCGTTGAGCACGCCCAGCCAGAATTTGGCCCCCTCATTTTGGGCCATCCATAGGCCTAAGAGCTCTTTTTCGCCCTCCATATTGACGCCCAGGGCCAGGTAGACCGCTTGATTGGCCACGCTCCCGTCGGCGCGGATTTTGACCTGCAGGGCATCGAAATAGACGATGGGATAGACCGGATCCAACGGCCGAGATTGCCAGGCCGTCACTTCGTCCCACACCGCGTTGGTCACGTTGGAGATGAGGCCCTTGGACACCTCGGTGCCGTAGAGCTCTTCCAGGTGGCCCTGGATCTCGGAAACGGTCAAGCCCCGGGCGTAGAGCGAGATGATTTTCTCGTCTAACACCCCGGTGCGGCGTTGGCCTTTGGGCACCAACTGGGGCTCGAAATCGCCCTGCCGATCGCGAGGAATGGCCAGGGGCACATCGCCCTGACCCGTCTTGAGGGTTTTGGGCGAGGTGCCGTTGCGCGAATTGCCCGAGCCCCGCCCTTGGGACGCATGCTTGTCGTAGCCTAAATGCTCGGTCAGCTCTGCTTCCAGAGCGCGCTCCAAAAGGACTTTAGTTAGGTCTTTGACTAACCCATTCTTGCCCAGCAAGTCGTCCTGGGTTTTCACGTCTTTGAGTAATTCATCCAGCAACTCTTTACGGCTGGCCATCAGCAGAATCCTTTCGATTGGAATGCTTAAAATACGGACTGATTGCCAGATACACAGACTAATTTACAGACTCGTCTGCCAGTCTGTTTCGCGGCCCTGGAGCCGGTATACATAGACCAGCCCATCGGCCCGAGTACCAAACGCCCGCCCCTGAAATTCGAACCGCACCACCCCCTGGCGTTGCGATAGAGCCAAACCATCTTCGGGGGCATAAGCCCGGTCGGCCATGATCTGCACCAGCCCAACTTGCGGGGGCCGATCTTGCGATTTGTAGCGCACCAGTCCTTCCTCGGTGGCCAACCACACAGCCCCCTCTCGGTCCTGCAAAATATCGACGATAACTCCGTTGGGCAGTCCATCGGCCAGGGTCAGCGCTTGAAAGACCAAACCATCAAAACGAGAAATACCCGCGCCCAAGGTGCCGATCCACACATGGCCCCGATTGTCCTGACACAGCGCCGTGGTGCGATCGTAGAGCAGACCGTTGCGCTTGGTAAAGTGTTTGAATTGATCCCCGTCGTAGCATACCACCCCGGCGCCGTTGGTGGCGATCCACAGGCGGCCCTGGTCGTCTTCCAGCATCGCCTGGATAGCGACTTGGCCCAAGTCGAGTCCGGCGTCGATAGTTGTAAACCCCGTATCGTCCAATACACACAGGCCACCGGCCGCCCCGCCAAACCACAACCGCCCTTGCCCGTCCTTGAGAATGCAGCGAATCTCGTCCTCCACCAGACCGTCGGCCCGGCGTACGGGGTGGAATTGCTCGCCGTCGTAGCGATAGGCCCGATCCCCGCCGGTGGCCAACCACACCTGCCCGTCGTCGGCACGGACGATAGAACGGGCAAAATTGGGCCCATAGCGCCCAGGCCCCTCCCCTTCTATAAGATCCACCCAGCCTTCATCGCCTTCGCCCGTAAAACGCTTGACCCAGCCCCGGTAGTTGACCATCCACAGCTCGCCCTGGTCGGTCTCGTAAAAAACCAGCGCGGCGTTGTCCCATTCGCCGGGTTTGATTTTGTAGTTGGTAAAAGTCTGCCCGTCCCAGCAACTCACCGCCGTCAAAGTGCCAATCCACAACCGGCCGTCGTGGGCTTCATAGAGGCCGAAGATGCTGGTGGTGTCCAACCCATCCTCTTGGGTAAAAACACGGCACCAGGGCTCTTCGTAGACACTGACACCCCCTCCTGCCATGCCGCACCACAGCCGATCATCGCGATCAACCACCAGCGCTTGCACCCCTGTATCGGGCAACCCCTGGGTCGTGGATATCGGACGCACTTCCTGGCCATCGCAACAGGCCAATCCGTGAGGATAGGTCGCCGCCCAGACCCGCCCCTCGAGGTCTTCGACCAGACCACGGGGCCAGCAGGCGCCCCAGGACAGGGCTTCAAAGGCGATCTTGTCGGGGTCCGGTGTATAGTGCAGACGATGTCGGCCAGCGGCCCACACGCGCCCCTGGCTATCCTCGAAAAGCCGTGTAATCTCCTCGTCCTGCAAGCCTTCTGCTGGGCCTAATAGACGAGACTCGGTCCCCTCAAAGCAAATCAAGCCCTTCTCCGCGGCACTCATCCGTCGAGCGCAGAGCCATACCCGCCCCCGTTGGTCGGCCAGCAAATCCGATAGCCCCGTAAAGGGGACGCGGTCTTGCTCTGCCCAAGGCGTCCAGCTTTCTCCATTGTAGCGGACTATTTTCCCCTGTCCGGCCACCCAGATCAGCCCAGTGGCATCTTTGCGCAAAACGCGGATGGTATCTGCGGGTACGCCGTCTGCTCGCGTATAGGCCATCCAGGTATGGGCTTGAGGGTCGTATTGCACCAAGCCCAACCCAGGCTGCCCGTCGCCTTGTCCGGTGGTCCCCCACAGACGGCCCTGCCGGTCTATTAGCAGTTGCCCAATGCCCTTGGAGCTTAGCCCATCGTCGACGGTAAAAAAACGGAGCTGGGCCCCTTCCATACAGACCAGCCCGTCGTTGGTGCTGATCCACAAACGCCCCTGGGCATCGGCGGCCAAATCGTGCACCGTGGGCGAAGGCAATCCGTCGGCGACCGAAAACGTGCGCCAGTCGCCGCGGCGACTACCCGCAGCCAGGTCGAGGCTTTGACCGGGGCCCGATGGCGTCGAGTAGAGACCAAATTGATACTCGAGTGGCCCTCTATCTCTTTGGGAGGGGGGGAATTTAAGTCCTAATGCAGCCAGGTGTCCATGCCAAGCATCGTCGTGGCGTAGGGCTGTTTGTAGCGGTAGAATTTGTGCCGGACTCTCCAGGGCGAAGAGTTGATTAAAAACGCCCGGCGCAGCAGGTCGATCAACCGACTTCTGCGCTGCAATAAGGCCCAGTGCAGCCAAACAAGGACTGAGCCGCTTATCATACTCGGCAGCCAGGTCAGCCAGGCGATCGGGCGGCCCCCACAGGGATAGCCGTGCCAACGTCGTCATACACCCTCCTACAAGAATACGCCCGTAAGCCCCCAAACCGCTTTCCTAGGACGCGCATAGGTCGGATGTTGAGGGCGTGCTTGCCGGCCAGGATCTCCGAGACCACCCTTTGGGAGCCTACTTCGGGTAAATCCACTTGGGTCAGATCGTGCTCTTCCATGAGATATGGCCGATCCTAAATTAGGAAGTTCCAATCGCCCTAGCAAAATACAAGAAGCAGAGTGAAGCAGAGAAAGGCAGAGGGGTAAAGATCCGGTTATCCGGAAGATAGAAGAAGGTTATCTTCCTCTGTATACGCAGGCACCCCACAGGTGCAAAACGATAGGCCTCGTACCCCCAGCGAGGGCGCTATGCGGATATTGACGCCGCCCTAATCTAGGCCCGCCAGCAGATGGATCATCCCGTCATTGCCGCATGCAACTGTGGCTCGATGCACAGTGGCAGTCTGCATTGGCTTTACTAGAAGCCCGTGGGCCCTTGTGAGGTCCGGGGACATAAACCTCCCATCCCCTGTAGTCGGCCCAACTACCCCCAACGATTGTTCTATCTCCGCCCACTTTTATATATAGTATAAAAGGTAATTGACAGATAATTAGTACCTAGTTACCTTGGCAACAACCCCAATTTATCCACCTATTTATCCCCGCTTTCTCTCCTGCATACCACATATTGTGGGTATATAATTTCGTCTCCAATATATCCACAAGTATAGCCAACCAAATGAGGGGCAATGCCCGCATATATCCTCTCTCTCGTCAATCAAAAGGGCGGGGTTTCCAAGACCACGTCCTGTGCCCACGTGGCCAAAGCCCTGGCCCGCAAGCGTCAACGGGTCCTGGCCATCGACATGGATCCCCAGGCTAATTTGAGCCAGATCCTGGGCGATACGGCCCCCGAGTCGGTGCGCAATACCATCTACTCGGCCCTTCAGACCAACCAGCCGGCCCCCTTCTCTTCGGCCATTAGCGCCACGCCCGATGAAAATATCGATCTGTGCTACGGCTCGTTGGAAATGGCCGGACTGGACATTGAGCTGCGTCTCAACGAATTGGAGCCCGCTTCGGTGCTCAGGCGCAAGATCGACAGCAGCGTCCAGGAAGAATACGACTATATCCTCCTGGACAATCCACCCTCTCTGTCGATGCTGACCCTCAATAGCCTGGCCGCCTCGCACTTTTACATCGTGCCGATTACCGCTGGCGACGCTTTTGCCCTGTCGGGCGTACGTCAATTGACCCGGGTCATTGAAATGGTGCGCACCACCAATAGCGATTTGCAATTATTGGGCGCACTCCTCACCCGCTACGACGGCCGCCTGACCATCTGCAAATCCATCGATGCTCAGACCCGACAATCCTTTGGCCGCCACAATGTCTTTGCCACCAATATCCGCAATAACACCCAGGTGGAGCAGGCCATTGGCTTGAAGAAGACAGTCTACGAGCAGGACCACAGGGCCCCTGCAGCCAAGGATTATTTGTCCCTGGCCAAAGAAATTATCGAACGCTGTAAACGATTAGCGCCTGAGGCGAGCCATGGCCAAACGACGGAAGCAGCAGCTAGCTGACGCGCTGGCCGAAGAGGCCGCTCAGATAGATATAGACGCACTGGAGGGCTCTACCACCAAGCGACGAGCTAAGCCAGAGACCTTGTCGCCGGAAGAGCAACAAGCCAGAGAGGCGGCCTTTTCGCAGCGCTTTACCGTATTGAAAGGTGGGGCGGCCGATCCTGAGCCAGAAGGCGATACCGTATCAAAAAATGATACCGTGTCAAATATTGATACAGTATCAGAAATGACTACGGTATCAAAAAATGACACTGTAGTAGAAAATGATACCGTATCAAATACTGATACCGTACCTCAGACTCCGACCCAAAAAAACGCGCCCAAACGCAAACCCCGCCGCACCAAAAAGCCTACCCCGCTCAAGGCCGCCGCCACCGAGCCCGGCATCGCCGAAGTCCTGACCCGCAACGGCAATCAACCGGTGACCCTCCACGGAGGCTATACCGCGGTGCTGTGGTCGGTCCACGATATTCTGGCCCCACATCAGACCATGAGCGAGCAGGCGCTCTACCAGCATCTCTATCGGCTGTCCTACGGATTTGGCAATACCCACTGCTTTGTCGGCTACGAAAAACTGCGCCAGCGCTGCCAGGCTACCACCAATACGCTAAAGAGGGCCGTGGCAGGGTTGGTAGACAAGGGCCATATCGCCGTGTTGGAAAACGTCAATACGCGCACCTTAAAGGGGACCGTTTACCAGGTCTTGCTACCGGGGGACATAAAAGGGCTTAAAGACGAATTAGAAGCCTACGAGGCCCAACGGCAGGAAGGCCGAGAAAAAGCCTCTAACAGCCAGGGGGAAACGTTAGGAGAGGGGAATACGTCGACTAAGACACCTAACACAACAGAAGAGGCCTCGCCCCAGGCGAATAGGCTGGAACAAGGAAAAGACGACACGGTATCATTTTTTGATACCGTATCAAAAAATGATACTGTATCAAAACATACCCTATCAAAATCTGATACTGTGTCAGAAATTGATACCATTAGAACAGATAATACAGAACAAGACTTTAGAACAGATAGTACTCTTTTAGAACAACCCCCTAAGCTAAAAGCTAGTCCAGTACAGGTCGAAAATGGGGGAGACGGGTTGGTTTTAAAAGATCCCAAAGAAGACGAAAAAAAGAGAGAAACAACTACAGCAACGACCTCCTCCGACCCAGTCGAATCCGACCAAGACTATATCTACAGCCGACCAAACGACGAGCAGGGGGATATTTTCAAAGCACAGGACACCTGGGAACAGTGGTTTACCGCCGATGAGCTTGAGCTCCCCAGAGCCGCCCAGATCAACGAGTGGCTACAGACTATTCGGGATACAGGTTTAGTAGGAGATGCCCTTGACGAGGCGTTTGGGGCCGCTCTGCGCTATTCTAAGCAGCAGGAGCCGCGGGATATGATGGGGTATTTGATCGCTGGGTTTAGGAAGGGGTATTTGGTGAAGGCGGCGTTGGCGGCGTGAGGGGATTAAAGTAGGCCAGATGTAGGACAAACTAAATTATGTAATCCAACTAACTAATTATGAACCGATACATCTACCAATTTCTCGCAGTCTCGATATGTGTTATAAGTGTGCAGGCCGCCGATCAGAAAGTTCTATAGAGGATCATTCACGATGGTGAAGGTCAGCAGGTAGGCACCTACGGGGCTAGTCACACCCCCATTCTCAAAGCTAACTGACACCCAGCCACCAATGGCCTGATTACATTCTAAAGCCGGTGATTCGGGGAAGGTCGCTTTGCCCGGGGACGTATTGGCGGAAGTGTTCTGGCTTTCATAAGCCACTGTACAGGACTTGACATTCTATGTTTAATAAACCCTATATTATTGCAAAACCAGGCTGTTTATTTGCACAAAGATGGCGGTTAAGACACTATCTGCTGTTCATTTTGGGTTTAAAAAACTAATATGGATCCACGAACCAACCTGCCTCCCCAGATTATTTAGAAACCTGAAGGTTGGCTCTAAAGTCGCAATTACCATCTACGATGTGCTTGAGGTTGGTTCGGGCCGGTCAGTCAGTGTGAGTTATTTGGATACGCGCAACAAGTTGATCATGTTGTGTTACGGCACTTTACAAATGGTCGCATAGGGCGAGATGAATTTCTCATCTAATACGCCGGTGCGGCCTTGGTCTTTGGGCACCAGCTGGGGCTCGAAATCGCCGCGCCAATCGCGAGGATTGTCCAAGGATATATCGTCCTGGCCGATCTTAAGGGCCTGGGCTCGGTGCCATTGCGTCAATTGCCCGAGCCCAGGCCTTGGGACGAATACTTGTCGTAGCCTAAACGCTCGGTCAACTCGGCTTCCAGGGCACGATCCAAAAGCATCTTGGTCAGTCTTTGAATCGGCCATTCTTACCCAGCAAATCCTCCTGGGTTTCACATCTTTGAGTAATTCGTCGAGAAGCTCTTTACGGCTGTCATCAGCAGATTTTTTCGAGATGTAAAAGTAACAATTGAATTATTGTAGCGAGGAAAATAGAAGTGGCCGGACTTGCCAATCCAAGCAACCATTTAGCGGCTTATATTGTTTTCCACCCGCTCAAGACAAAATCAAAAAGTTGGTTTAAGAGAGCTTTTCAAAAGACCGCCATTGTGTGGTGGGCCCTAAGTCTGCCGGGTATTGGGAGTCTTGATGCCCAGACGTTACACCTCATTCCCAATCACCTCTCTTTTGGTGAGACTAGCCTCAACAACCCTAAGACTCTATCCGTAGCTATCGCGAACTTAGGGACCTCGACCATATCGATTACACCGGATTCCTTTACAGAATCTGCCTTCTCGATTTCATCCCTTCCATCTGTGCTATCCGGGGGGGATGCCGCAGAATTTCGCCTGACATTTCGGCCCACCTCGGATAGGCAGTATTCAGATCGGCTTCGTCTGAACCTGGAGGTCGGGGGCGAGCCCGTTGCTTCAAAGCCATTTCTGGATTTGAGCGGAATAGGTGCTACCCGTTCGGAAATCAGAGTCGATACTAGGTCTTTGGTTTTTGGACCGCTGGTGGTTGGGAAGAGCGAAACCCAGGTATTGTACATTGAGAACGTTGGGAGTTATTCACAGGAATATGTGGATATCCTTAGGCTCACTTCGAGGCACTCGGACTTAAAGCATTTTCAGTTTAATCCTGATCTCAGTTCCTTTAATTCCGCTAATCCAATAAAAATCCCCGCTGAAGGTAGAGAAGGGCTATTTATTACCTATGCCCCGACAGAGCCTGGTAGTCATTCAATCCGCTTAGACCTTGACTACGACCATAGAGTAGGCACCCCTCGGACTATTGAACTAAATATTTCGGGAGAGTCTGTGATTGCCCTGGGGGATTATCCAGATTCAGTAGTTATAGAAGAGCCAGTGCGTCTGGGGGAAACGTCGGTCTCTGAGATTGTAATTTTAAGCCTGAGTGATAGCCTGGAAATTAATTCTATTACGACCGATAACTCGGTGTTCGAAGCAACTGCTGTAAATCCGGACTTGTTGGGGGAACGTATCCCCGAAGGCGATACGTTTGGTCTGGCCATCTCGTTCACCCCTACCGAGCGTGGCATACGCCAGGCAACGATGCTTATAGGTACTAACGAGATTCAAGAGCCGATAAAGAGAATTGATCTGTCAGCAACAGGCTTTGCGGCAGAAATGCAGGTAAGTGGCAGTCTTTCGGGGATCAACTTTGGCGAAGTCTTGTTGGGGGATTCGTTGATAGTAGACTCTCTCACTGTTCACAATTTTTCGGACGAATTCCTAACGTTAACAACTCACATAACGTCCGACGAATTTTCTTTTGTTAGAGACCCCCAGGTCATTGAGCCGAATAAAGATAGATTGTTACAACTAAAATTTAAGCCTGGGGCAATTGGGGATAGAACTGGTGTTTTGACTCTGCAGAGTACAAACGATCCTGACAGTACAGTCGTTAAAGTTAATCTGCAAGGCCGAGGTGCCAGTCCTCAATTAGTCGTATCTGAAAGAGATATAGATTTTGGCGAAATAGCAGTTGGGGAATTCTCCAGATCGGAACTACAGATTAGCAACTTGGCTTCTACTGGTGTTTTGGCCTATAGTTTGTCGGTCTCATCGGATGAATTTCTGATTGAGGGCGATGAGGGAGGGGAGCTACCCGCAAATGGGACTGATGAGATTGTCCTGCTGTTTCTTCCCAAAGACCGAGGAGTGCGGCGCGGCTCACTAACGATCAGATCGGAAAATGATCCAACCGATGTAACTGTAGTAGATTTGACCGGACAGGGCGCTTGGCCTCAGCTAGCTGTGCCGGTTTCAGATCTGGATTTTGGGCAGGTGGAAGTAGGCCAGCGTCAGCGGCAGAGTGTGTCTGTGGGAAATATCTCGTCCGTGGGCCCATTGAACTATCGGGTCTTTTCTTCGTCGGGGGCTTTCAAAGTAGTGGGGAGGACAGACGGTAGCTTGCCGCCGGAGGGCCAGGGAACGGTGACGGTGGAGTTTGCGCCGGCCGACCGGGGCGAGTGGAGCAGTTTCTTAACCATAGAATCGCTCACCGACAGTACCGATGTCTCCGTCGTGAGTCTGACCGGGCAGGGCGCTTGGCCGCAACTGGTTGTGCCGGTTTCAGACCTGGATTTTGGGCAGGTGGAAGTAGGCCAGCGTCAGCGGTCGAGTGTGCCTGTGAGAAACACCTCGTCGGTGGGTACATTGAGCTACCGGGCCTTTGCTTCATCGGGGGCTTTCGAGGTGGTAGAGGGGGCAAACGGGATTTTGCCACCGGAGGGCCAGGGGACGGTGACGGTGGAGTTTGCGCCGGCCGACCGGGGCGAGTGGAGCAGTTTCTTAACCATAGAATCGCTCACCGACAGTACCGATGTCTCCGTCGTGAGTCTGACCGGGCAGGGCGCTTGGCCGCAATTGGCTGTGCCGGTTTTAGATCTGGATTTTGGGCAGGTGGAAGTAGGCCAGCGTCAGCGGTCGAGTGTGTCTGTGAGAAATACCTCGTCGGTGGGCACATTGAGCTACCGGGCCTTTGCTTCATCGGGGGCTTTCGAGGTGGTAGAGGGGGCAAACGGGATTTTGCCGCCAGAGGGCCAGGGGACGGTGACGGTGGAGTTTGCGCCGGCCGACCGGGGCGAGTGGAGCAGTTTCTTAACCATAGAATCGCTCACCGATAGCACCGATGTTTCCGTTAGCACCGATGTTTCCGTCGTAAGCCTGACCGGACAAGGGGGAGGGGCTAAGCTCGTCCTGGGTACCAACCATAATGAAGTGGATTTTGGCGACGTATTGGTCGGTGAGAAGGTCGAACGGACGATCGAAATCCATAATGAGTCCTCCATCGGCGAGTTAGTAGCGGAACTGACTGTATCTTCGGATGATTTCCAAATTTTGGGTGAGCCCTCTTTGGCTATCGAGCCTAATGGCGTTGGACATGTTCGGGTAGAATTCATGCCCCTGAAATTAGGCAACCGGAACTCCAATGTTATTGTGCAAGCACAGGATCTTGATGTCACTGTAATCGCGATCCCTCTGTTGGGTGCAGGGATTGGATCCAATCTAGTAATAAGCCAAACCAATATTGATTTCCAAAGTGTCGAAGTGGACCAGCAAGTGACACTGCCTCTGGCTCTCCACAATCAGGGTAATCTCCCACTCAATCTATCTCTTAGTTCTCTTGCTTCTCCTTTTAGCCTGGCTGACCATCCTACTTCGGTCGAACCTGACTCGAGCATGCTATTACAGGTCTCTTTCAGCCCCGAAGACGCAGGCCTGTATACTGACGTTCTGGTGGTAAATAGCAATACCTGGGATGGTGAGGTTAAGGCCATTACGATTACCGGGCAGGGGATACGAGGGATGCTAGATTTTGATGTCTCATCCCTGGTCTTTGGCTCGGGACGCAGCCGGGTCGATACACTCTACGGAGATATTGCAGTCTCTAATACGGGTAATGCTCCTGTGGAAGTGAGACAACTCCTCCTCAGCGACGCTTCGTTTCATTTGGCATCCCCCGTTCCGCCGTTTACTCTGTCCAGTGGAACCAGTGAGAAACTCTCGGTTTCATTTCATCCTGGAGACGTAGGGGTGACCAAGGGCACCCTGTCCGTTGTAACTTCGGATCCAGTGCAACCTCTTTACGAAATTGCTTTGCAGGGGACCGGTACTGCTCCGGCAGTCATAATAAAACAGGATTCCCTGCTTTTTGCCGACACAAGCCGCCTCACTAAAAGTCCGGCAAGAACAATTTCCTTAGTTAATACCGGCTCGGGTCTAGGTAACATCAGTTTCTTGCATACGGGCTCACTTGCATTCGAAGTCCAACCAACCGATGGGTTTGCTTTGGAGCCCGGCCAATCGCAGGATATCCAGATTGATTTTACCCCTGACCGCGATGGCGTGCACAATTCACTCTTGCAGGTTGTCGGGGACCTAAACGAAGAATCGGGGGAAGATACGCTCTCGGTTTTTATGAGCGGCTTGGGCATATCTTCGACGATTTCGGTTTTGCCTCGTAATATTGATTTCGACAAAGTGCCTATTCCCACGACCGTCCTCAAGGAAGTTGCAATCCAGAATGGAGGTACGGAAGCCCTGACGATTAACCGGATTCAGTCCGATAATTTGGAATTCGCTTTGATGGGTCTCCCTGATCTGCCCGTGGAGCTGCTGCCAGGAGAAAATCTTCTATTGGGCGTGGCTTTCACCCCGTCCAATACCATCGGGCAGGAGGGGACGGTTGAGATAGATAGCAACGACCCAGACCGAGACCCATTGTCACTTCCTCTTGCCGGGGTGGGGGTGGCGGCCCAGTTGTTGGCCGCAAGTGTGGACTTTGACTCCGTCGCGGTAGGGACTGAAAAAATACTTAACCTAAATATCGAAAACCGGGGCGATACAGATGCTGTCGCATCTATCGAGTGGCCTGTCGAGGAGTCGCCTTTTACACTGGTCGATGCAGACTTGTATGGGCAGGATTTCGTCATTGCGGCAGGACAAACTAAATCGGTCCAAGTAGGCTACGCCCCCCAAGATGTGGACAACCACTCGTTGGAGTTTGACATAGTATCCGAGGATAAGGAGCGATCGCCGGTCTCGCTGCGGGGGCAAGGGATCCAACAGAAAATAGGGTTTTCGCCAGAATATCAGTTTCTCGAATCGGTCCAAGTCAACGAAAGCGACGTACTCGACGTGAAGATTCGAAACGATGGATCAGCACCGCTGCGTTTGGTCGGTATGGCAGTTGATCCACCGTTTGTTGTGTTGGATCCACCGCCTTTTTTGATCGAACCCGGTGCCGTCCAGATAGTGCCGATCCAGTTCAGCCCAATTAGTGCACAGCAAACGGACCCTCTGCAGCAATATACTGATACGTTGCTGGTGGACAGCGATGATCCACAGACCTCAACAGGGCAGATCGTCCTAACGGCGACCGCTGTAAAACCAATTCTCTCGGTCTCGCCGGGTTCGCTAGATTTCGGATCGGTGCGGCGTCAGGGTACTGTGCCTAACAGTGGCAGTACTCGAACTTTGCCGCTCCAACTGGGCAATGCCGGCCAGGGCATTCTTAAAATCATCCAAACACAGGTCGAGGATATCACGGGGCAGTTTACCACAGTACCCGCCAGCATCGAGTTGGCTTCCGGCGAGATCGACACGTTGCAGGTTTCGTTTCGTCCTGTTCAAGACGGTGAGCAGCGGGGGCGATTGTTGGTAAAAATGACCCATGCCGAAGCCAGCATCGATTTAGTTGGGCGGGGCGTGTCGCCTTTTATTTCTTTGCCGCCCGAAGTCGAATTTGACCAGGTCCGCATTAATGTCGGTACGGATACAACCTATATAAATGTCTCCAACCTCGGTCAGGATACCTTGCATGTTAAAGGACTCACCCTGGGCGGGGAGGATGGGGTTCAATTCCAAAGATTAGATTCTGATACGACTTTCTCGCTAGCTCCGGACCAGAGCAGGCGATTGGGCCTCCTTTTTCGGCCCGGTCTTTCGGAATTGGGTGATAATAAAGATGCAATCAGATTTCAGGCGGAATTGATCATCAAAAGCAACGACGTGGATCGAGGGGAGGTGGCTGTCGATCTATTGGGTACCGCGACATTGGGCAATTTTAGTGTACCGGCTTCGCTTGTCTTTGAGGATACCCAGATCGGCACCTCAGAGGATGCGGTTCTTGTAATTTCCAGCGACGACGAGTTAGTCACTCTTACGGCTGAGATCGACAATTCACAATTCGCGATCGAAGGGGACAGTACATTTACCATATTTGGCAGGGAGAGCAGCAGAACCATCCGTTTCACGCCGACTTCGACTAATGATGGGGAGCCTATCCAGGCGACGTTGAGGCTGACCGATTCTGCTTCTGGGGCATCTGAAACGTCAATTCGTTTGATCGGTAGAGGTATTCAATCCGCCTTGTCTGTCCCGGGACAACTTGATTTCGGGAAGGAGCGAGTAAATCGATCGACGACCAAGGTCTTACCCCTTGAAATAAGCAATAGTGGCACGGCGGTACTGGAGGGAACAATAGAATCAACCAACCCCACCCAATTCTCCATGCTAGCCGGGGACCGGTCTTTTGCTGGCATCGAACCAGGTACGAGTAGGTCGATTGGGGTGAGATTCCACCCCACGATTGAAGGTCCTATAGAAGGCGAATTGATTGTCAAAGCCCCCGCGGCTAAAGACACCTTGAAGCCAATCGAACTGTCTGGCCAAGGAACCTTTGCGTCTATCAGCGTGCCTGATCAGGCGTTCCCCGCTTTAGCCTTCGGAGCTAGTACTACACTTGGTCTTATAATAGAAAATACAGGTACCGATACCCTTTCTATCGATAATATAGTCGTTACCGGTTCGTATCGGGATCAGTTCTCAATGGGTCAAAGAGGGGAAACACTAGTATTGCCCAAGAGCAATATAGTCGTTCCTATTGAAGTTCGTGCCACCAATCCCAGTTTTCTCGATATCTCTTCCGTGCCTTTGAGTATTGTGCACGAATCGAGAGAAAACCCGGCACCCGCGGCCAATCAGAACATGGTACTAGACCTCGGTTTGTCGGTTCAGGATGCAGTTCCGCCGACGATTAGTTTTGCCGAAAACCAAGAGGTATTGCGTCCTCCGTTCGCTGTAGCGGAGGAAAATGCACGGCAGGAATTTATTGCCTACTTTGCCGATGATACGGGTCTTTTTAGGCCGGAAGAGACCATTTTGTGGTGGCGTTTGGGAGGAAGCAGATTGTTCAATCCGCAGCCGATTACCTTGGAGGATCTTGACGACGTCAAAAAGAAAAGAGGCATGGCCGTGCTGGAAATACCGGTTGGCGAACGGGCTAGCCGGGGCATCGAATATTATATCCGGACGGTCGATAGCGGGGGCAATGAGGCAATTCTAAATGGTGCAGGTCTGCACGACCAATCTTCTAGGGCTGTTGATCCATTTGTATTGCGGGTTCAAGTTGATGCGACGGGAAATCGAGAATTGGCGGAGGGGGCAACCATAACTAACGCCTATCAATTGGTCTCGGTCCCTCTAGAATTAGTAGATAAAAGGCCGCAGATCCTCATGGGAAGTGTATTGGGTCGGGAAGTGACAGCGGCCGAACCCAAGAACTGGAGACTGTTCGATTGGAATACCGGAACCCAGGCTCTACAGGAATTCAAGCCCGGTATAGGTACTTTCAGCGCCTTTAACCCAGGATATGCATTTTGGCTTATTGTCAAAAACAGCGGCTTGAGTATGCGGGTAGGCCGGGGCCGGTCTATGCCAACGGACGCCCCATTCCCCATTGACTTAGAGCGGGGGTGGAATTTGGTCGGTACTCCATTCGCCTTTACCGTGCCATGGGATAATATCCAGGTGGAGGAAGAGCCGGCCTTGACGGCTGGTATCCAATTCTTTACCTATGGCAGCCAGTTCGATTTCGATGGGCAACGCGGTGCCTGGTCAGGAAATCAGCCTGGCAAAGGGATGGATCCATGGTATGGTTATGCGGTTTGGGCACCGCGAGCCGGCCTCCAATTGCAGGTGCATCCGGCCGATTATACCTTGGGGAGGGGAAAAGCGACGCTGCAACCACCGGTTTGGTACCTAGATATCGTAGCGGAATCTGCCGTAGCCATCGATGCAAACAATCGACTCGGCGTGCACCGTGCTGCTGCTGCCGGATGGGATATTCACGACCGCGTAGAACCCCCTGTTATCGGGCAATTTCTTTCCGCGTATTTTGTCGCTGAAGACCCACCGGGCAGCGGCCAGTTGACGGCTGACTTCAGGCCTCCTCGCGAACTCGGCGATAGCTGGGATTTTCACATAAACCAGTATCGACCAAAGGGGCAAGTGAAGGTTCGCATAGACGGTGTGGATGGACTGCCGGCCTCATATAGAGCCATACTGATCGATCTGCACGATAGTAGGCATATCGACATGCGGGAACAAACGGAGTTCCAGTATCGACCCGATGGGACGTTGCGTCAATTCAAGATAATTGTTGGTACAGACCAATATGTTGAACAAATCTCTAATCGGATCGTTCCGGCGGTCACGGGCCTCGGGGTGGGATTCCCAAACCCCTTTAACGCCTCGACCACGATTCCTTTCCAGCTGGAACGAGCTGGCAGGGTGGAATTGAAGATCTACAATACGACCGGTCAGTTGGTGCGCGTCCTTTTGGCAGAAAACTACCCCGCAGGTTTTCACAAGGTAACATGGGATGGAAAGGATAGCCAGGGACGGACGTTAGCAAGTGGAACGTACATCTATAAAATGAATACCCATCAAACCGTCCAAACGAAAAAAATATTGCTCGTCAGGTGAGAACCTGGTCGAGAATTACCCGGGAATTTGGCAATTAGCATGTGGAATTACACCGATCATACCTGGACCTGCAGACAAGAAGATTGCGGCCATGATGGGAACCACGCCCTGGCCAATTTTTGCGTTCGTTGCAGCGAACCTTACCAAGACAAATTTGTCAATTTTGTTCCTATCCTATCCGATCGAGATTCTAACGAACCCCGTAGTTTTCTTTTGAATGGCATTGGTTCAATCGACGTTTTGCTCAATGTGTTCGGCCTAGCGGTGTTGGTCGATAAAAGTCAGGGGGAACTTCATGTTTATAACCCCTTGATCGGCCGTGATGGTGGACATATGTATTCTCTTAAGCCGGTTGGAGGGGGCACAACTGGGCCCCAAGCTCTGCAACAAGTCGTATTCGATCAGTGGTGGATCTACGCCCTGACACAGGAAGGCCGGCTCTATATTCTGCCTGTATCGTGTCTGGCTGAAGAGCACGCGGCCGCCCGAACCGAATGGTTCCAAGTGCAAACACAGGCTGCAAGAATTGCCCTATTGGCTGTAGAAGGAGACCGCGTTTTTTTAGTAGAGAAAACGAACCAAGATCCTGATCGGTTATTTGTTTATCTAGCCGGGTACAGCAGCGTAATTCAGTATTGGGGTGGCAAAGACGCCCTTAGGACCGGTACAGAATCCGGTGGCATCGATCCAAGCGAACCTATTCTTACCCCGCTGTTGGATGGATGGATAGCGCCCCATCCCATTCAGCAGTTGATCCCGTTGGCCGGTAAGGATCACATGGACATGTACAATAACCGCCGCGAGGAGAATACTCGTATTGGTTTGTGGTACGGGGATGAGATTGCCCTATTGTCTATCGAGCACCCAGACCAGCACCAATTATACACCCTCAACGAAAAACCTGGGACTGGGCCAGACAATCAAGATTTCAGTGTTAAAGGTATTCACCAGATGCAAGCCTGCCGCATTGCCTATATCGGGACGCAGGGGGATCTAATTGTCCTAACTTGGTGGGATAACGGGGACTTTTTGCAAGAAAAGAGACTTCCTGGGTTCGCACCTTTGGCGGTATCACACTTGGGCATTCAGACCGAATCGGATTGGGAGTCCGATGCCCGTTTGGGATTACTAAATCATTCTCATGCCGTAGTACTGGACACGACCAGCCAGGAAAGCCAAAGCCAATGGCCGACAGCAGGGACGGTCAGTCTGCAGTTTACAGAGTACAGCAGTTTTTTTGGTAATATGCTGGCCGTGTATGAACAACCGGAAGGGAATCGGCCGCTGCAGTTCTCCCTGATACAATTTTACGAGGCCGGAGACCCGGCTAGGAGGAGAAGCTGGAATATCGAGGGACACAAGATTCCGATCGCCCCCCCTGCGGGTTACGGCAAATATGTCTATGCCGTGGTGGAAGATCCCAAAAGACTCCGAAACAGCCAAAGGACGCTGTTGCATTATGATCTGCTGGATAGTTAAAAGGCTGCTAATCGTTGCGGCGTCTCTGGGTTTTTACCGGGTCGAAGTACTCGGGGCCCAGGTGGTTAGTATACAGGTGGATGGGTCGGGCTCTATGAAGGGATTCCACGAGACCGGCGAGCTGGCTCAGCTGCTCGATCGTTTGCAGAAAAGCTGTCAGGCCGAGGGACTTGCTAGCGAAACAGTATTTTTTTGGTCGGCCAAGACCAACCATCTGGCCTGGGATGTAATTCCCTCTTATCAGCCGCCAGTGGAGTGGGGCCAAATTACGAATCTGGAAAAAGCGTTTTCCGATGGAAGCAGCCGAGCGCCCATTGTATTGTTAGTCACCGACAATGTGCAGGCCGTAGACGCTCAGGATCCGGCTACCCAGGATATCAAGGGTTTGTACGCCCAGTTTGCCCAGGACAGCGTGAATGATCTCTACGCTATCCCGTTTATCCTGCCTTTTGAAGGGCGACTGGAGAATCCTTTAGGCAGTGGAGCCACCCCCTTTAACCAGTTGAAACAACTCAATTCGGATGCGCGCCTGGTCCCTGACCGCCCTGAAGGATGGGTGCATTATACAGGATTGCGGGGGTTGATCCTCTACGCTGTGTTGACGGATAAGAAAATCCGTCGTGACTACGCCAAATTGATCAAGAAATTCCATACGGCGGATAAGTCGATGCAGCCGCTGCGGATGAAGCCGATTGAAGAGAGTATTCAGTTGACCCCTTTCAACAAAAAACGGGGGCGCGATCTTCCATTGGACGAACCGCATAAAGTCCAGTTTAGCTTTGACCTGGACTCAAAATTAGATCACCTCAATATCAACCCGGGGGACTCGCCCTCCGAATTGGTGAAATTTGAGGTGGAAAGACCCCATATACAGGCCAGTCGCGATGACCGTATTTTTTTTGGCGGAGCTAAGCCCAAGCGGGGTAGAGTGTCGCCCCCACACTTGGCGGAGGTTCTGACTAAAGATACCAAGAAATCATACAACTATATGTGTACAGCCCAACTGGGCCCTTTTCCGTCGGACCATATCGGTTTTTGGGATAGGCTTGGTCTGCTACGAAAGGACCCGATAACCGCCCAGTATGATTTTTCCGTGGCGCTGAAAATACCGCCCCATTCGTTCCAGATGACGCCGGCGTATAAGGATGAGTACTTTACCGGGCAACAAGGCCATTTAGACCGCATATATACACCCGTAGATTTGGTCGCCTTTTTGAATCCTGAAGGCCTGACTGTAGTCCCAGAAGGCGGCCGTATCGTGCGGTCAATATCGTATAGTCCACCGCTGTACCCTTGGATCACCTTGGCCCTGGTGGTCAGCGTACCCATCGCCTTGGTGGTGCTTGGGTTCATGTATTGGTTTTGGGCGATAAAATACCGCTTCGCCAACGAAATCACCAAATCCCGTCTGAATCCATTAAAAGGCCGCCAAGTTTTGCCGTACGAAACAGCGGGCGGGGAACCGTTCCAACTAGGCGAGATTCACCGTGTCTTTCCGCGCGGTTATAAGTTGGTTTGTGGTGAAGACGTTGAATTGTGGAACCCCGCTTCGGGGGAACAGGTGGGTGTGGAAGATAGCCAGCCGGCCGATGTTGAACCAACAGATGGGACAGATATTAAAGAACCTGGTGATGCATCAGACGACCGTCCAGCAGTGCTTTTAGAAAAAAATAAAATTTGGGTACTGCGTCATATGGATAACGATTTCGAAGTAGAGCGTCTCTGAATATTGCTCATAGCCTGCGGAGGCATTATGTCAATCAGAAAGCTTATTACACTTGGCCTAGTCCTTTTGGCCATGGTCCAATGCGGAGATACCGGATCAGGAAGTCCCGGTGAGCGCATGCTCAAAGAAGAAGGACCTAGCGTCGTACATCTTCGCATCAAGGAGACGACTGGCGGAGAAAAAATAGGTTCGGGTATCGTATTTAATCCCACTGGTCGTATCCTGACAACGCAGAGAATGATCGAAAATATCGCCAGTGGATGGGTGATCTCCCAGGAGGGGGACCCGTTGCCTATTAAGGCCATTTATGCCCAGGATGAATATAAGAACCTGGCCATTTTGGAAGTGGACGTAGGAAGTGCGACCCTGCAGGCGGCTTCTTTGGGCCGGAGGGAATTGGTTTCCCCGGGGGCTTCTGTCGTGGCCATCGGCCTCGATTTAGGGGTCAGCCAAATGGCCATGGAGGGAACGGTTCTATATACCCTGGACAACAATGATTATGTGAAGATAATCCGCACGGATATATCCTATGCTAGAGGTTTTGAAGGCGGTCCGCTATTGGATGAAAACGGCGAGGTCGTGGGTGTTATTGACACGGAATCCAATGTAGCGGTGGGCATAGACGAAGCAGACGGCCTGCGTTTTGAAGAGGGCACCCCTCAGCCTGTTCCCCGCGGGGCCCCTATAAAATTTGTACGTGCGGGCAACGACTTTAAATTCGTCACCTTGACGAATGTCTTGATAGTAGTGGTCTTGGCCATCGTGGTCTATATCCTGTCGACGTTCATTTTATTTAAATCGTTGATCAGCAACGTGCAAACCGATCCGGCCACGGCGTTCGGTTGGAGTGCTTTGTTGTCGTGGGGATTCCCCGTCTTTTTAGCAACTCTTTTATTGAGCGGAACTATAGATTGGCTCTTCAAGGGTGCGAGTTGGTCGGATGTTGCATCCTGGATGCTGCTGGCAGGCGGTGGGTTACTGTGCTTCGTTGTGATTCTGTCGCTTGTAGTGGCTCGTTCGAAATCGACCAACGCCTGATAGGGCAGAGAGGATTCAACTAAAATGGCTCAGTTTGAGAACCATCGCATAGGTCAAGTACAGCCTGTTCAAGAGAACGCCACGGTAAATATACGGCCGACCCTACTCATTGGGCTGGGGGGAACAGGGAAAGAAGTATTGATGCGTCTGCGCCGCATGTTTTACGAAAAGTATCGCAGATCCGGCCTACCAGTCATGGAATATCTGTGGTTCGATACAGATATCAATAATGTAAATATTAATAAAGAGGAACCTGATTTCCTCGATTCCAATATTGCTTTCACGGCTCAGGAGAAAATCGATGGCCGTGTGCTGACAGAACAATTGAACGAATACCGAAAAACCAAAGGAGCCTACCCCCATATATGGGAATGGTTTCCTTCCGAACTGGACAACTTACCGTCCGATTCCATCACCATGGGAGCCGGGCAAATCCGCCCCTTCGGCCGACTATCATTTTTTCACCACTACCACGAATTGAACGAAGCCATAGCAGGCAAGATTAGATCCATAACGACTGCAGAAAGAAAGAGCCAGACTGAAGAGGAGTTCCCTGGTTATATAGTAGAAGGCGACGCGCCGGAAATCGTCTTGGTTTCTTCTATAGGAGGCGGTACGGGCTCGGGCTGTTTTATCGATGCTGGCTTCCTGTGCAAAGCCATCCATCCAACGGCCATGCGAACGGCCTTTTTGGTGATGCCGTCCATCTTCGACGAAAAAGTCGGTGTGGACGGTAAAGAGGCGGTGCACGCCAACGGTTTCGCCGCCTTGAAAGAGCTTGAATACTTTATGCAACCCCATTTCGAACCGAGTGAAGGGGGCGGCGGCAATTTCACTAGCCACCGATTTACCTGGGGCGGGCGCGACCACGATATAGAGGCGCCGCCATTTTCTACTGTTTACCTGGTCGACCGTGAAAATATGGTCGGTGAGCATGTCGGTGAATTCACCGATACTTTCCAGATGATCGCCGAGTTCTTACTGCTTGATTTCGACAGGACTTCGTTTTCTGCCAACAAGCGCAGCGTGCGGTCGAATTTGTCCCAGTACTTGCAGCAAATGGCCACCTTTGAAAACGGGCACTTCAAACAGTATTTCCCCTGTGGCTACGGCTCGTTCGGGCTGTCACAAATCGAAATGAACCAACCCCGTATGGCCAATGCGGCGGCTAGTCGGTACGCTCGCTTCCTCGTCGATTTCATTCTGACGGATGACAAGCAGCAGGCCGATCAAGGGATAGAACAAGGTTGGGACTTTGCCAATGTGCAGCCCGACTTGAAGCGAATGGGCGTGGCCACGGACCAGCTTATTGACCAGTGCCTCAGCCGAGCCGATACCAATTTTAATTTCCCCGATCGCATTATCAACGAGACCATAGATCCCCAATTTGAAGCCCTGCTAGGGGAGATGCGCAATACCAAGGCCAGTGAAGACGAGGAGGCCCTAGAGGAGCGCAAGGCCAATGTACAGAATGAAGTGGCCAAACTGGTCTTGGAATTGCGTGAGATTGTAGGCGACCGGTTAAAGCAGGCCGGGACGACCGAACAAGGGGAAGATTTGCAGGAAATCTGGAAGAATGCCGCCCATTTGCGACAATCGCTGAGGGGGCAAGTTGATGACTATTGCATAGAATTATTGTGCAACCCTAGGCAGTATGGACCCCGGTACGTCATTGCATTCCTCGAGGTCGCAACTCGAGAATTGGAGTGTATTAAGAAAGAATTGCAGGATTTAGCCGCCCAGAATTTACCCATACCAGAATCAGTATCGGTAGACGTGAAATTGTCTGGTGAATACGATACGTATAAAACACGCTTGCGCCAGGCCCAAGATTTGACCCTGGCTTGGCAGACGAAGAAAATTGCCGTCAACTTCTACCAAGAGAAATTATCTCGGGCCATGCGGGAAAGCGCCAAAAAGATCACCAACGATCTGGTCAGCCAGGTAGAAGCGGTGCGCGACCAGCTCAAACAGTGGGTGCGGGATCGCTATCGACAAGAAGTGGCTGCTCGGATTTTAGATCCGAGACAGGTCGGGCAACGATCCGAACAGGGCTTGATCGACGATATTATCAGTCGTCTGGGGGCGGAAATACAAATCAAGGGTGCAGACGGCAAGATGGAGACCCAGCTTACCGGCATGATGGCCCAAATCCAGGAATTCAGGGACAATATGCAGGACTTGGGGGCCTATTTCGACCGCGTACATGCCGCATATAACAGTCGGAAACCTTCGGAGCGCAATCTGGATCTCATGCCAGATTTGAATTATCCCGTCGAGATAGAAAAGCATTTGCGGAAGGGGAGGGACGACGATGAGGCGACCTTCTACGATCTGCGGGAGGAATCGTTGGAACGGTATTTCCAATCGAAGGAGGCCCGTACGCTCTTCAAGAGTTTGGTCCGCCCAGATGGAACTAAACTAGAAGCCATAAAAGACGGCACACGGGAGATCTACCGGCGGTCCAGCAACAAAGAAAACGACCCTGACGCTTGGAATTTGATTCGCAAGACATTGGATAACTTCACTTTTGATCGCTTCAAGGACTTTCTGACCGATACGACTGTCGTGTCCCAGTTTAATCGGTTCATGGGAGGAGAAGGAGCCGTTTCCGGCGAAGTTATAAAGCGGGCCAAGCTCGCAGAACCTAGAATTTCGAAAAGTGTTGCTTTTTCCGAAAATTCATCCCTTCTCCACCTGCGGAGTATTGCGGGGCTGCCCAATGGCAGCGGAAGTTGGGTAACCGCAATCAATGAGAATGTCGTCAATGCGGCCAACGGTTCCTATCAGGCCGAAGTCCACGCGCCTGATTCCGCCATTTTTGTCGGGCAGTGGATGGCCTTTCCCCTATATGGTTTTAGTGGGCTAAAGGACCTCAGCGTGCAGTACGAGAATAACCTGCGGGCCAATCCGAGCTATGTCTACCGCAGGCATATGACGCGGGATTATATCAAATATCCAGAAGTACTGCCTCCTTACACCCAGGCCGAAGTCAACGCCCTGACCGATGCCCAGCAACCCTTGATAAATGGAATACTGGTCGGCGCTGTCAAATACGACGAAGACAAGGGATTCGTGCATTCTTGGAAAGGGGTAGGGGCGCAGATTGGCCTAGAACACGAAAAAACCTGCGGCCATAATTTAGAGGAAGCGCGGCGAATTCTAGGACACGATAGTCAGACCCGAGAATTGATTCGGGTGGAAGTACAAAAGGTGCTCGATCGATGGAAGAGCTACGAAGTTGAAACCAAAAAAGATGATCAAGGAAATGAAATTAAGACAGGTGAAGGCATCGATCGGTTTGAACAATTTTTGACGTTGCAGAACTATCTGCTGAACAATGTCTTTCCCGTGACCAATATGCGCGTTCTCAAGGAAGATGTGCCGGTCGATAACGTCTTCCGGGGCCTGCTGCAGGCGTCGTATGAGAAGACGGCTCCGAGCATAATGAGTTTGCTGGAGTACGACGACAAAGCGATGGGCGAAGCAATAGAGAAATGGCGCGGCCAACTTAGTAGTTTTGCCGAACCGTTAGCCTATGTGGACTCCCATTGCAAAGAGCCTATTTATGTAATGAAGAATACGGGCGCTTAGTCTATGAACTTACAGAACTCATGCAGTTGGTGTGGGTGGTCATATAAATTGGGGGATATTTTTTGTGGCGCCTGCGGCAAGCAATTGGCGCACCTAACATTCACTCCAACCCCCAAGTTGGACTTGATCATCTATCACGGACTGCCGCTGCAATTAGAGATAGAAAATACTGGCGAAGTGCCCGTCCATCTTGGCGAATTGGAAACAGTGGGACCAAACCGTCAAGGCCCGGGTTTGGAGTGGGGTGAGTGGGTGTCTCCTGCCTCTCTGCCGGCAGAACTCGATCCTGGTGATAAAATTAACTTGAGCCGGGCGCACGGTGGCCACCCGCCCACGGGCTATCTAATACTGCATTCCTCGGCCACGCCGGTTCAGTATCGATATTCTGTTCGCCAAGTGCCCAATATCTGGCTGGCCGATTTGCGGTCAGGGCACTGGGCGGCCGGAACCGCCGATTTTTTGCCGTGTTTCATCGATCGTCTTAGTACTGATCAGTCGAACACTATGCAGCTCAGAGTAGAAGGGGACATGGTATTGGAGGGGGATCCGCGCCTCGAAGCAGATAATAATACTGTTTCTATCCGGTTCGATAATCCCGATGATTCTTTTCCTTTGGAAGTACGGCCGGATAAGCCCTTCGAGTTTGAACTGGATTGCCACGGTGAGTTACCGGAAGAAGGATACCCCGTGCGCCTGTCCTTTCCCATGAAGGGATTGGGCGAGATTATCTTCCAACTCAATATCCGATATTCGAACAAACCAGCTATAGAAGTAAATTTCAGGCCTTCTGTATTTGATGGGGATGATGCTGTTCTGTCAGGCTCAAGGCAAAACAGATCGGTGCGGGTGCGGATGCGACATTTTGGTGGTGAGGCCCTCACTATCACTCAGGTCGGATGTGATGTTACTTGGTTGGAGTTGAGGGAGCCCCAGGAGACCATTGGCCTAACATTGGTCAAAGCGGAGGATGCTGACAATTCAAATAAGAGCCAACATAAATTTGAACTAGGACTGGATCCAACCTTGCTGCCTGCCGTATCGCAACCAACTCGGTTTACGGCACAATTGTCCATTGAAGGGGTCTACACCGGTGATCAGGGCACGGAAGTTTGGAGGGGCCAATATCCATTTGTGGTGGTGGTGCGCCCTCTCGAGACATTGACTAATCCCATCGCTGTGGATTTTGGTACAACAAATTCGTGCGTGGCTTATTTCGATCCCAAGGCGGGGCTCGATTATCCCCAAGCGGTCCAACTCGATATTCTCCCACCCTTCGATGAAGTACCTACTGTCTTCCGTTTGTGGGCCCTGATACGGCAGGGAGAGAATCTCAAGATACAGACCGAATTGAAAGATAACGAACGAATCATGATGGTCGACGATAAGAATCGAGCCATTATGCAATTCGGCCGAGATCCGTACACTGAGATGCTCGGTAGTGCCACCAATACCGACACAGATGAGTTCTCTAGTTTATACGATTCCGTTTGTTGGGGGGCTAAATATGCCCTGACCCATCCGACCGCAGAGCGCACCTACGTCGATTCGAATATGTCCGGTATAACGATCGATGATCACCCACTGCGGGTCCGCAGGGATATAACGCTCAAACCTAAAGATCTAGTTGCCATCTTTATTCGCTTCCTGGTTGAGCGTTTTATCGAAAAGACTGGTTATATGCCCCGGCGGGTCCTCTTAACTTTCCCTGCTGTTTTCAACAGGCAGAAAAAAGCCTTGGAAGAAGCAGCTCAAGCAGCGCTGGCAGATACTGATATAGTGCCTCAACTCTCGATAAGTGAACCGGAAGCCATCGCCATCAATTACGTCTGGCAAAGACGGGCAGACATAAACGAGATGCTAGGGGCAACACAGGGCGATGAAGGAGAAACCTCTGGCAGTTGGGTGATCGGGGTATTTGATTGCGGCGGTGGCACGACGGACATAACCATAGTCAAATGCGAACAGGAAGAAAAGGATCAGATTGTCCTGGAGATCCTTGGCTCCGACGGAGACAACAATTTGGGCGGGGATTTTCTTACTTATAAGATCGCCGAATTCATATACCAATCTGTGGTGCCCGAGCAATACCAGCACGAATTCCAATTCGCCTCTTCTCTGCAAGAAGCATTAAACATTCGGGACGATAGCATTAAACATAATTTCATGGCTTTGTACAATCTGGCCGAACTGTTGAAAACCAATAGTAAGAACATGGAAAAGTTTGATGTATCCTTCCCAGATAGCCAATCCAATAAAGGTCTACTCGACCAATTAGAAGAAGAAGGGGAGGTGCCCTGGCCCAGGATTTTACTCGCAGACCGGTCCGGAAATAAGCGCTTTGATGTGCGGCAGAGCGAAATAATCATAGATGATCAGCCAGTAGGCACCTTAGACCCCCTGGAATACGTCAAAATCCACGATCTGTTGTACGAGACACTCAAGGGTGGTTTTGACAAAATGCTAAAGATACAGGAAGCCTTGTACGACAAGGAGCTCATTAGCGATTACCGACTCGATCATCTGATTTTAGCGGGAAATTCGTCTAAACTGAAAATCGTCGAGGAAGTGGCCCGGGATACCGTCCAAGCAAAAGATTATTCAGCCCCAGTCGAAGAGCGCACCGAACAGGAGGCCAAGGTAGGGGTTGCATCCGGAGCGGTGCTTCTCGGTATGATCCAGCGAGCCATCAAGGCACCCTTATCCGTCCGCGGTGCGAGCAAGCTCAATTACCCTATCGGTGTGCATGATGTTATATCTTTCCAGCCAATATTCGACCGTTGGTTGCCCTTGGTCTATGGCGAAAAGTCCGACTTGTTCACCAGTAGCGCGACAGCAATGGATGATTTACCCTCAGAGCACATCCTGGAATTGGTCGAGTACTACGATTGGGATATGGGTAAGCCGTTGCGCGATGGGACAGGTCAGGTGGTAGCCAGCATACCTATTCCAGTAGACCTATTCGATCATGCGCACTATTGGCGCTATGTATTGAGATTGGCATGCGATGCCAAGGGTGAATTTGTCCTGTCCTATAATTTTGAGATCAGTACGGAAAAAGAGGAAGAGTTTGTGCCTGTATACGAGGAGATGCAGGAATATCCCAATTTTGTCTACAGTTGAGGGATCGGCATACCAAAGGCCCAACTCAAAGCAGCATGATTAGGAGCGTTCAGATTGGCGCTTATAGAACCTGTATAGCGGCCTAGAGTTATATTGGACAGTGGTTTGGGTTAGTTTATCGCCCAACAATGAGGAGACTGTCTGATGGCTGAGCACAAATCAACGCGAGAAAATGGACGCTTTTCCGTCCAGCGGAAATCCGAAGCGGTATTGCGTTTGCTTCGCGGTGAGGATCTGGAGTTACTCTCGCGGGAATACGGGGTGACAGCAGCCCGCCTGAGCCAGTGGCGGGAAGATTTTCTGTCCGCTGGCCAAGTAGGCCTGAAGAAACGGCCCGAGGACGAACGGGATGCACAGATTGCTCGTTTGCAGGCCAAAGTCGGCGAGCTGACCATGGCCAATGAGTTGCAGGCCCACCAAATCGACCGGCTGGAGCAGGGCCTCCCTTTTCGTCGACGGAGATCGACGCCTTGAGCCAAGCCTGCTCGATCTCCACACACAAACGTTATGGGCTGCAACGGGTGTGTCAGGTGTGCCGTTTTCCTCGGTCGACGGTCTATGCCCATCGGGTTTCGGAGGCGCCGAAAGCGGCCATCGGCCCTGCCCCGAGAAAACGAGGGCCCATGGGGCCGTGCTCGGATGAGGCATTGGTAGCCCACATCCGTCGTCTGTTGGCGGCCTCGCTTTTTCATGGCGAAGGCTATCGAAAGATCTGGGCCAAACTGCGCTTCGAAGGCGTGCGTACGTCCCGCGAACGGGTGCGTCGGCTGATGCGGGGACACGGCTTGCAGGCCTACCAGCGGGTGGGCCATCCGCACGGGCCGAAAGCGCACGATGGGACGATCATCACTCAAACCCCCGATGAAATGTGGGGAACCGATGCCACGACGACAATCACTCTGGAGGAAGGAACCGCGTTTGTCTTCGTCGGGGTCGATCACTGTACCTTTGAATGCACGGGTATCCATGCTTCCAAGAAGGGCGACCGTTTCGAAGCGTTGGAGCCCATTCACCAAGGCGTCCGGGAACACTTTGGGAGCTATGACCAGAAGATCGCCCAAGGACTCAAGGTCCGGCATGATCATGGGCCCGCCTATATGGCCGATGATTTCCAGAACGAATTGACGTTTTTGGGCATTCAGTCCTCGCCCAGTTTTGTCCGCGAACCCGAGGGCAACGGCTGTGCCGAGCGTTTCATCCGGCTGCTCAAGGAGAATCTACTCTGGGTGAAGACGTTTGCCACCATCGAAGACCTCCGGCAGGCCTTGATCCAATTCAAGGACCTATATAATCAACACTGGATCCTCCAGCGGCACGACTATCAAACCCCGGCCCAGGTGCGTCGGGCAACACGCCCAATCCAGTACGACGATGCGGCTGGATGAACCCCAAATTCGTGTCCAATAAACTCAGGGCTTTACACCTGTGAAAAGGGTATGACCATGGTTAAGACACGATTGGCGCTAAGACAGCTTGATTTACTGGTTGTCATAATTGTCGGGTTGGGAACAGATGCAGCACTGGCCGATGTGCCGGTTAAATTAGAAGCTCTTGAGGAGTATAATACTGAGGTACTGGACCTACTCCAGCCGCTACTCGTTGCAGCCAATGATATTACTCAGGTGAGTTTAGATTCAGCGGGCAACACGTCTGCAGCCCTGATGGAATTTGGAACCGCAGCGATGACTGTTGACAGTCTAGTCAATCTGTCAGCCAGCACTATAACAGATTTGAAAGGGGAATGGCCTCCAGCACCCCAAGAAGGAAAGCCGGAAAAAAGCGGTATTTCGTTGTCTGAAACCTTTCAGATGGTCCAGGTCCTACTCATAGGTTTGGTCGTTTTGGTTTTGGCCCTCAATCTGTCGGCTAAGCGTCGTGCCCAATTGTTTTCCTTGGGGGGGGCGAAACCGGGCCCGGACGGCGGTGTTGATCGCGCCGAAAATAGCCAAGATCGAGCCCAATCGACAGCCCATGATTCAGGCACCTCAACGGACAACAGATCGGCTGATCCCGAACCAGTGGATTCTTCACAAACCGCATTGGAGGGCAATGAGGATATCCGCTGGATCAAAGAATTGCGCGGTGCCTTGGTGCAGCACATCGAAGAGGCGACCATCGAAATCTCCGATAACCGATGGCAACAGATCGAAGAACGAGAAAAATCACTTCAGGGCTTCCGCACGGCGTTTGATGATTTGATGTTGGAGATGGATAGCGACGATACACTCGACTTTAAAATGCTAGTCGAGAATCGTCTGAAAGGGGCCCAGGAACAGTTGAGCAGTCTCCTGACCTTCCGTGCAGCCAAAACCCAGGCCGAAGATCCTATTTCATTATTAAAGGGGGCCCTCGTCGGCGCGGAACTTTTGGATGAGACCCGCCTGGATAGCTTATTGCGCCGAACAGAAGCGCGCGACTTGATCCTGTTATTCCTGCCGGAAGTCGACCAGCGGCTAACTAAGAAGGGGAGTGAGGGCGGACAAAAAGTCTACGACAAACTTTCGCCCCTTTGCGGTAGGAATTTGCATTTGTTGGTTGCCCGTCAAGGAGAAGACTTCAACAACGAACGACAGACGAATATCGGGCACGAACAGAAGATGGGTGTGCAGCGAGGCCAGATCGTGCGATACGAAGCACACGGCATTATGGGGGGGAATAATGAAGTCCTTCTGAAAACCAAGGTTGTGCTGGCAATGTAAACGGTTAAAAAGTAGATCTAAGTCTCTCCTGCTGCGCACTGGTGAATTGCTGGTTTTTTAATAAAAATCCCAACGGGGTTTTATACAGATGATAAGTTATAGCGGCCTAGAGTTATATTGGACAGTGGTTTGGGTTAGTTTATCGCCCAACAATGAGGAGACTGTCTGATGGCTGAGCACAAATCAACGCGAGAAAATGGACGCTTTTCCGTCCAGCGGAAATCCGAAGCGGTATTGCGTTTGCTTCGCGGTGAGGATCTGGAGTTACTCTCGCGGGAATACGGGGTGACAGCAGCCCGCCTGAGCCAGTGGCGGGAAGATTTTCTGTCCGCTGGCCAAGTAGGCCTGAAGAAACGGCCCGAGGACGAACGGGATGCACAGATTGCTCGTTTGCAGGCCAAAGTCGGCGAGCTGACCATGGCCAATGAGTTGCAGGCCCACCAAATCGACCGGCTGGAGCAGGGCCTCCCTTTTCGTCGACGGAGATCGACGCCTTGAGCCAAGCCTGCTCGATCTCCACACACAAACGTTATGGGCTGCAACGGGTGTGTCAGGTGTGCCGTTTTCCTCGGTCGACGGTCTATGCCCATCGGGTTTCGGAGGCGCCGAAAGCGGCCATCGGCCCTGCCCCGAGAAAACGAGGGCCCATGGGGCCGTGCTCGGATGAGGCATTGGTAGCCCACATCCGTCGTCTGTTGGCGGCCTCGCTTTTTCATGGCGAAGGCTATCGAAAGATCTGGGCCAAACTGCGCTTCGAAGGCGTGCGTACGTCCCGCGAACGGGTGCGTCGGCTGATGCGGGGACACGGCTTGCAGGCCTACCAGCGGGTGGGCCATCCGCACGGGCCGAAAGCGCACGATGGGACGATCATCACTCAAACCCCCGATGAAATGTGGGGAACCGATGCCACGACGACAATCACTCTGGAGGAAGGAACCGCGTTTGTCTTCGTCGGGGTCGATCACTGTACCTTTGAATGCACGGGTATCCATGCTTCCAAGAAGGGCGACCGTTTCGAAGCGTTGGAGCCCATTCACCAAGGCGTCCGGGAACACTTTGGGAGCTATGACCAGAAGATCGCCCAAGGACTCAAGGTCCGGCATGATCATGGGCCCGCCTATATGGCCGATGATTTCCAGAACGAATTGACGTTTTTGGGCATTCAGTCCTCGCCCAGTTTTGTCCGCGAACCCGAGGGCAACGGCTGTGCCGAGCGTTTCATCCGGCTGCTCAAGGAGAATCTACTCTGGGTGAAGACGTTTGCCACCATCGAAGACCTCCGGCAGGCCTTGATCCAATTCAAGGACCTATATAATCAACACTGGATCCTCCAGCGGCACGACTATCAAACCCCGGCCCAGGTGCGTCGGGCAACACGCCCAATCCAGTACGACGATGCGGCTGGATGAACCCCAAATTCGTGTCCAATAAACTCAGGGCTTTACAAAGTCCCTCAATTTGTTTTTATATTATTATTAATAAAGCACCAGACGGGAAACTAAACTTAACGGTAAAGGTAGAGAGTGGAGAATTAAAAAGGGGGGATCATAATATCGGCTGGATTAAGCGTATGTCCCTAGTCGAAGGGGCTAGCGCAAAAAATGAAGTGTCCGTGACTCAAGATGAGTTTGCTCTTTGGTATTCCGCCCTAAATTTTGAGACCAAAGAAAGGCATAAGAAGGACGAGATCAAACAAGCGTTGGCAGAGAATAGCAGTTTAGATCTGAAATGCAATGCCAGGCCTAAGACCGGGTCGGAAACGCAAGAAAAGAGTGAATATATCTATTCAATCGATATTATAATTCCAGACAGCACAAAAAAAGAAAAAGACACTAATAAAAGCGTCCTATCCTTCAGAAGAGAGATACGTTTACTAACGAAATTAGTAGAGGTTATAGATATACCCCATGAGAACGTCCGGGCTGGATTAGAAGGTGTCGATATTGACTCATTTAAGATAAACTATAAAACGTTCATATAGCGGCCTAGAGTTATATTGGACAGTGGTTTGGGTTAGTTTATCGCCCAACAATGAGGAGACTGTCTGATGGCTGAGCACAAATCAACGCGAGAAAATGGACGCTTTTCCGTCCAGCGGAAATCCGAAGCGGTATTGCGTTTGCTTCGCGGTGAGGATCTGGAGTTACTCTCGCGGGAATACGGGGTGACAGCAGCCCGCCTGAGCCAGTGGCGGGAAGATTTTCTGTCCGCTGGCCAAGTAGGCCTGAAGAAACGGCCCGAGGACGAACGGGATGCACAGATTGCTCGTTTGCAGGCCAAAGTCGGCGAGCTGACCATGGCCAATGAGTTGCAGGCCCACCAAATCGACCGGCTGGAGCAGGGCCTCCCTTTTCGTCGACGGAGATCGACGCCTTGAGCCAAGCCTGCTCGATCTCCACACACAAACGCTATGGGCTGCAACGGGTGTGTCAGGTGTGCCGTTTTCCTCGGTCGACGGTCTATGCCCATCGGGTTTCGGAGGCGCCGAAAGCGGCCATCGGCCCTGCCCCGAGAAAACGAGGGCCCATGGGGCCGTGCTCGGATGAGGCATTGGTAGCCCACATCCGTCGTCTGTTGGCGGCCTCGCTTTTTCATGGCGAAGGCTATCGAAAGATCTGGGCCAAACTGCGCTTCGAAGGCGTGCGTACGTCCCGCGAACGGGTGCGTCGGCTGATGCGGGGACACGGCTTGCAGGCCTACCAGCGGGTGGGCCATCCGCACGGGCCGAAAGCGCACGATGGGACGATCATCACTCAAACCCCCGATGAAATGTGGGGAACCGATGCCACGACGACAATCACTCTGGAGGAAGGAACCGCGTTTGTCTTCGTCGGGGTCGATCACTGTACCTTTGAATGCACGGGTATCCATGCTTCCAAGAAGGGCGACCGTTTCGAAGCGTTGGAGCCCATTCACCAAGGCGTCCGGGAACACTTTGGGAGCTATGACCAGAAGATCGCCCAAGGACTCAAGGTCCGGCATGATCATGGGCCCGCCTATATGGCCGATGATTTCCAGAACGAATTGACGTTTTTGGGCATTCAGTCCTCGCCCAGTTTTGTCCGCGAACCCGAGGGCAACGGCTGTGCCGAGCGTTTCATCCGGCTGCTCAAGGAGAATCTACTCTGGGTGAAGACGTTTGCCACCATCGAAGACCTCCGGCAGGCCTTGATCCAATTCAAGGACCTATATAATCAACACTGGATCCTCCAGCGGCACGACTATCAAACCCCGGCCCAGGTGCGTCGGGCAACACGCCCAATCCAGTACGACGATGCGGCTGGATGAACCCCAAATTCGTGTCCAATAAACTCAGGGCTTTACATTCAACCAACATTTGGCCGACGAAGAGCAATTTTCGGATGAATACCCCCAATTAGCAAAAGCATTAATCGACAGTGGATAATCAAATAGGTGAATATAGGCGCGATAACGCGGAGTTGAAGGTGAGGGTAGAAACTCTGAATAAACAGCTGGAGGAGCGTTCTATAGAGGCGGCTAAGAAGACGGAGCAATGGGAAGCGGAGAAAGCGGACTTGCAAAAGCACGTAAAGCAATTAGAACGAGATCTCACAGAAGAAGCCCAAAAGGCCGTCCGGATTGAAGGGCAATTCCAGGTTCATGAGGGTTTGCAGGATCGATTGACGCAAGTGCGAGATGAAACCCAACAGAAGGATAGGCAGTTAGCGGAATTACGTAGTGACAACGAGCGATTGAAAATTCAGGTCGAGAGCTTGGGGAAACTTGAAGAAAAATTCGATACTCAACGTTTGCAAAAAGATCTGGATAATCTAAAAAAACGAGTTGGGGAGGATTGGGCGGACTGGAAACAAAATTACCAACAGCTCCAGTCATTGGGGGCTTCTTTTGCAAGCATGGTCCGCTCTTTGAGTCTGAGTGAAGACGAAGACCTCCCAGAAATGGACGAAGCCAGGTCCATCGACTCCGATCTTAACGAATTGCACAGTTTATTGGGCGAGATGAATACCGCGCAATATTTGCGGGAGAACAGCACGGGTCAACTTGATCGGCGGGTGGAAGAGTTGGAAGACCGCAAGGGGAAACTGAATATCCCGTGGGATTCCACCTTCTTCATTTATTTAGAATCTCTGGGAAAGAGGGCGCGAGACGGGAGCCATGTGCCCGTACCAGAAGCTTCCCCCAGTCTGGTCGAATTTGCTGGAAAACGGGGTTTTAAGATCATCAGTCCGGCCGCAGGAGAAGCTTTTTCGGTGGCAAGACACCTCGTTGCCGATGAAAGGGCAGACCAGAGTATTGGTCGTCGTCAGGTGATCCGCACCTTGGCGCCTGGTTTGGAAAAAGAAGGAAAAGTGCGGGTGAAAGCCTCCATTATTCTCGCCAAATGAATAGTTGGCTATGGATTCCGTCACTCCATATTAGCTTAAGAGTGAGAGAAAGGTGAATTATTAATGGCCAAAAGGATTCCCAAAACCGATAAACTCTTCATACACATAATGCCTCAATTGCACGCGACGGTATGGTATGAGGGAGCACGGAAAGTGGCCGCCCGAGAGCATCGGTTAGATTGGTTAGTTAATGGGGATCTCTCCAGTAGGAAGGTACAAAGTGTCCTACCCGGCACGGGGCTGGAAAACTGGTTCCAATCGGTCCAAGATCATTTCTTGATTCCGGAAGATATGCTAAGCCAGGCAAGACGGGATATGGACCAAAACTTGGCTCGCTTACAGCCCTTTCAGCTCGAATGCAGGCGCTTCTGGCTAGAAGGTGAAGATCGCGATCATTATTTTGTGTACGTATCTGAATCGGCTGAAGAGGATATCGACAGGCAAGAAAAGGACCGCCACGACCAGCAGATACAGAGTCTGCAAAAATCGCTCCAACAAGCTAAGGATCAGTCCAAGGAATTGAAGGCAGAACTGGCCGAGACGATCGGTGCGAGGGAAAAAGCGGAAAAACAGTGGATAGATCGGGTCAATAAAAAGGACGAGGAGCTCCAACAGGCCCAACACACCATCGACACATTGACCGGACAGATACAACAGAGCGATGCCAGTGATGAATTACGGGAATCCGAAAAGCGCAATAAAGCTTTAATGGTCGAATTGGAACAGGCCCAAGAAAACAACCAAAAGACCGAACTAGAGAAAATCCAATGGGCCCAAGCTGGAGAAGAACTTCAAAAGGAAAATGAACAGCAGAAAGATCAACTGAGAAATTTGGAGGACCAGCTCAAAAAAAGGAAAAAGAATAGGACTGGAAAAAATACTGAACAGGCACCCTCCTCCACCAATCAGGCCTTGTACAAGATCGTTGCGCAAAGTTTAGAAAATATACAACCCGATATAAAGACTTTGCAGGAAGAGTGGAATTCTGGTTTTGACGATCTTAGTAACCTTGTAGAATCGTTTGCCACAACCGCTGATGATCTAGGGGTGGGAGAGCTGCCCGATGCTGTACTTAGGGCGGAAGACATTCTACAAATCAACGCTCAGTTAGATAACTTCCTGCATATCGATAACGACAAAGCTCTCGATCTCATCGGCCAATTAACACCTGGCGCCATTGAGCGGGCTTTTGCCGTGTTAAAGAAAAGAATTGGGGCCACGGACAGGGGATGGGACAAGCAGTTAATAGACCTACTCCGGCCTTTGGGAGAAGGCATTGAAACGGGCGCCATACCCTCGCTAAAAATTAAGCCTGTATCCTTGGATAACTTGGCCCGTACTTTGGGGTTTTCTGTTATTTGGCCGGCAGAGAGGGATTTATTCAATACGGAGCAACACCATGTATTACACGAAGAATCGAAGGATGGCTTGGAGCGAAGACGAGTGAGTAAAGTGATTAGTCCTGGTATTGGGACTGACAGGAGATTTCCTGTTAAGGCAAGTATATATTTATCAAAATGAACGTAGGGCCGGCAATGAGATTTTTGGTCATTAAGGCGTTTAGCACTTACCAATGAGAGCGCGCATGAGACATTGTATACAACGGTCCAATACTGTCCAGGGTGATATTCTATTTTGCGTGGGTTGGTGCTTACTCCTGGTTGGCTTGGGTTGGGTTGGCAGTGGCCAAGCTCGCAATTTGCCTGCCGGCTGGATCATGACCGCGGCCGGCGATACAGTGCAGGGATACGGTGGTGAAAACCTGCCAGCTGCCAGAGATCTGGATGGTGTGCCCAAAGGAGAGAATGTGCGTGTCGGAGCTCTTTATAGTCCAACGGGTCTGGCGGTATCCTCCGACAACCAATACCTCTACATTGCGGAAATGAGCAGCCACCGAGTGCGGCGAATGGACCTGGTTCGCGGTACGATACAGACATTTGCCGGGGATGGAAATGCCGGGGACGAAATTCGCATTGATACCCTGGCGACCAATATCAGTATACAAGGCCCCATGGGGGTGACGTTGGATCGGCAAGACAATGTCTATATCGCTGATACGGGGAATCACCGGGTGCTGAAAGTCGATAGGGATGGCTTTATCACTAAAATAGCCGGATCCTCCCAAGAGTATGGGTTTTCGGGCGATGATGGCGCCGCCTCCGCGGCCCGCCTAAATACCCCACGGGATGTCGCGGTTGACGAAAATGGGCATATATACATCGCGGATTACCGTAATTATCGAGTCCGGCGAGTTGATGCGGTAACCGGAGTGATAACGACTATAGCAGGTTCGGGAAAAAAAAGATTCGAAGAGTCGGCTCAGGGTTTGCTAGACCCGACGGCAACGGGCATGTACCCGACGGGGCTGGCGCTGGATAGCCGGGGCGATTTGCTCATTGCTGATAAATTCAACCACCGAGTTATGAAACTCGACCTGCAAGCCGGGACCCTCTCAGTGGTCGCTGGGACAGGTAAAACAGGGCATAGGGGCGATGGTAGAAAAGCTACGCAGGCCCTACTCAGCAGCCCCCACACTGTGGCAGTATCGCCCAACGGCAATATATATATCTGCGATACAGAGAATAAGGTAATCCGCAAAATTGACGAGAGGGGATATATCGAGACAGTGGCGGGTTTACCCAATAAAAAAACCAATGTCGGTAAAGAGGGGAAAGCGCTGCAGATTAGTTTTGAATCGCCTTATGGGATTTCAGTTGACGCCTTTGAAAATATATATGTGTCGGATATGTATGACCACAAGGTCCGCCGCATCAATACGAATTCTGCCCCACGCTTGAAATACATCCCGCCGCCAAAGCCCCGTGGAAAGTTATTCTATTTTTTCTTAGGAACAGCTGGTCTAGCGGCAGGAGGGAGCGGCGCTTATCTGTGGTTCGGGCGGCCTGAGTCCGAACCTAATCTGCCCGCGCCGGAAAATTTCCCAGACGTCGGGGCCAATAAAATAACGTTGGATCAGGGGACAGGTTATTAATTCCTACCGCACTAAAAACTAAATACTATGCCCAAAAAAGCAGAACAATTCAGCGGCTTCAGCGATTTTGAATCACTCGAACCAGCCCCTTCCGGCCCGGTATACAAAGCGGTGGACCAGGAGGGGACAGAGGTCGTTATACAGGTATTGCTTACTGAATGGAACAACTACGCCGCGTTTTCTGAGTATTTGTTGGCCAATAAAAAGGGTTTGCTGGCTTTGGGCGAACAAGTCCATATTGTGGCCATGCGCGATATTGTCCAATTAGACAGTGGAATGCTCGGTGTTGTGGAAGAGTTTGCCCTTGGGGAAAATCTGGGTGATCGGTTAGAAACAAGCACAAGTCCAATAGATAGGCAGATTGCGTTAGACTATCTGGCAAAGATCCTCAGTGCCGTCGAATTTGCCCATAGGAAGGGTGTTTACCATGCTGGATTGACAGCTTGGTCTGTCTTTATCCAGCAATCGGGCCGGGTCAAGGTACGTTTCGGGGTTCCCCAGTTTTGGGGCGGTCAATACTCATTGTCCGAACTCGAAGGTCCGCCGGGGAAAAAGAACCGAAATGATAAACGTCAAGTATTTTTCCCGGATAGCGACAATTAAAATGCCCGGATTAAGGGGTTTGTTTGGTTGAGGAGGTTGTTTTCATCGACGCGGTTTTTTTCTGTTGGGATTGTTCGAGCCGATAACTGGGTAGGTTCATCTCCAAAATGACGCAATGATGGATCAGTCGGTCGATGGCGGCGGCCGTAGTCATGGGATCTTTGAAGATGGTGTCCCATTGCGAAAAGGGTAAATTGCTGGTGATCAGGACACTGCCCCGCTCGTAGCGATGGGCCAGCAAAGCAAACAGGACCTCCATTTCCTCGCGGCTGTGTTGGACGTAGCCGATATCGTCGAGGATGAGGCCGTCATATTTGCTCCAGCGTTTCAACAGCCGCGGCAGGGTTAGCTCACGCTTGGCCAGCAGTAATTCTTGCACCAACAGGTTACAGGGCATGAAGAGGATCTGTCGACCCTGGTGGATCAATTCTTGGGCCAGGGCACAGAGGACATGGGTTTTGCCCGAGCCCGGATTGCCAAAGGCCAATACGTTTTCGCCCCGGTCCAAAAACGAGCCCTCCAGCAAGGTGGTCAGCTGGGCCTTGAGTTTTTTGGGCAGTCGAGTCCGCTCCAAGGTCTGCAAGTTTTTTTCCAGCGGTAGTTTGGATTGCCGCAGGTAACGCTGGATGCGATGGTGGCGTCGGGTCTCGCTTTCGCGCCGGATCACTTCCAACAGGTAGCTTTCGTAGGCCAAGTCTTCCTGTCGAGCCTGGTCGGCCGTCTCCCCGTAGCAGGCCCGCACGGTGGGCAGCCGCAAGGTTTTGAGCAGGTCGGTCAATTCGGTTTTCAACGGCGTCGATAGGCTCATGCCTCCACCTCCAGCAGACCGTCATAAACGGTCAGATCCACGGGGGCAATCACGATCGGAGGGGGCGTTAAGGATGGGACCGAAGCGGTGAGTTGGGCCTCAATGGTGGCCTCGGTAAACCGCTGAGCATGCCCCAATACGGCTTCGAGGGCTTGCTCGACCGGGGTTTCCCCGTGGTGCACGGCCAGGTGTCATTTTTCATCGATATTGTACCGGGTAGTTTTCGCCTATAGTGTACCACCCCGCCGTTGTGAGTAGGTGTTTCTTCTGCATCATTCCTATCCTTCCCAGGCCCCTTTCACTCCCCGTGGAGATTGGCCGATGGAGGGATGTCATGCCAGGCAGGAGGAAAGCCCCGATGGAGATTCACCGTTTAGTGCAGCACCTACGCGCCGGCGACAGCGACCGGCATATCCAGCGCGCGCTGGGGGTGCACCGCAATACCGTCAAAAAGTATCGGCTCTGGGCGCAAGCCCAGGGTCTGTTGGAGGGCCCCATGCTATCGCCGGCCCAAATCCATACTCGGTTGGATACTACGCTGGAGCAGACGGCCCCGGCGCAAAATGTCTCGCTGGTGGCGCCCTTTGCCCCTCAGGTCCACCAGTGGCGGAAAGCCGGGGTCGAGATGGCGGCCATTTACCAGCGCTTGCAGGCCCAAGGGTATACCGGCAGCTACTCGTCGGTGTACCGGTTTGTACGGCAGCAGGAGCCGGTCGCTCCGGACGTGCCGGTGCGGATTGAGACGGCCCCCGGCCAGGAGGCCCAGGTCGATTTTGGCTATGCCGGCCGCTTGCTCGATCCTCTCACCGACCAACTGCGCAAGAGCTGGGCCTTTGTCATGACCTTGTCCTGGAGTCGGCACCAGTATGTCGAGTTGGTGTTTGACCAACAGATTGCCACCTGGATTTATCTGCATCGGCAGGCCTTTGCCTTTTTAGGTGGGGTGCCCCACCGGGTGGTGGTCGATAATCTCAAAGCCGCCGTGCTGCGGGCCCATGCCACCGAGCCGCAGTTGCACCCCGCCTATGCCGAGTGCGCCGCCCATTACGGCTTTTTAGTGGCCCCGTGCCGGCCGCGTACCCCCCAGCACAAGGGCAAAGTGGAAAAAGGCGGCGTCCATTACGTCAAACGCAACTTTCTGGCCGGTCGGGCGCCCACCTCGTTGGCCCAGGCCAATAAAGACGTACTCCGCTGGTGTGAGCAGGTAGCGGGCCAGCGGGTGCACGGGACGACCCAGGAAAAGCCGGGGAGTCGTTTCCAGCAGACCGAAAAAGCGGTCCTGCAGCCCCTGCCGACCAGCCCCTATGAGCTGGCCGCCTGGAAACAAGCCAAGGTCCACCGCGATGGCTACGTCGTCTTTAATCGAGCCTACTACTCGGTGCCTTTTCGGCTGGTCCATCAGCCGGTCTACCTGCGGGACACGGGGCAGCAGCTGCGCATCTATACCTCGGACCATCAGTTAGTCACCACCCATCCCCGGGCCCACCAACCGGGTCAGCGGCAGACCCATCCGGACCATATACCCGACCACAAACGGGCCGGGGTCTTGTGGCAACGCCCCGAGTGCCGGCACTTAGCCCAGCAGATTGGGCCGGCCACCCAGCACGTGGTCGAGGGCTGGCTGACCGATCCGGTGTTGGAGCGCTTGCCCACGGCCCGGCGCCTGTTGCGCCTGGAAAGTCAGGTGGGCGCCGACCGCTTGGAAGCGGCCTGTGCTCGGGCCGTGCGCTTTGACGATCCGGCCTATTCCACCATCCGGCGCATCCTCACCCAGGGCCTGGAAAACCAAGGCGATCCGACCCCTGACGCAGCCCCGCCGGCCCACCGTTTCGTCCGTACGGCCGAGGAATTACTCGGCCATTTGAGAGGCGGGCTGACATGGACCTAATGCACCAATTGGCCGCCCCGCTCAAGCAACTGCGCCTGTCGGGCATCCTCGATACGCTGGAAAGCCGCAATCAACAGGCCATTAAAGAAAAGGCCTCCTACGTCGATTTCCTAGCGCATCTGCTCGAAGATGAGGTCGAGCGCCGGGCGCAAAAACAGTTGGCTCTACGGCTGCGGCGCGCCACGGTCAATACCACCAAGACCCTGGAAGCCTTTGATTTTAGTTTTAATCCCAAGCTTAATCGCCAGGAAATCTTGGAGCTGGCCACGGGCAACTACATCCGCCAAAAAAAGAATGTGCTGCTGTGTGGCCCCACCGGGACGGGTAAAACGCATCTGGCCCAAGCCCTGGCGCACGAGGCCTGTCGGCAGGGCTTTGATGTGGTTTTCGGCAATACCCACAAGGTCCTCCAACACCTCCACGCGGGACGAGCCGACCACTCCTTTGAGCGGAGACTGCAGGGCTATCTGCGGCCGGATTTGCTCATCCTGGATGATTTTGGCCTCAAACCCTTGGCCCCGCCCGGCCCCGAAGATCTGTATGACCTGATCAACGAGCGCTACGAAAAGGGCTCCATCATGCTCACCAGCAATCGGGCCCCCACCGAATGGCCGGCGCTGTTTGGCGATCCGCTGCTGGCCTCGGCCGGCATGGATCGCTTGGCTCATCATGCCGAAATCCTCGTCTTGGACGGGACCAGTTTCCGGGCCCAAGGCCGAAAACGACTGGAAAAGGAGGTCCAGATGAAAACCGACTAAGCCCTCAGAATCGCTTCTTTTTTTCGCAGAAGGGACCCCACAAAAGGCTACCTAGTGGTACACCTTGGGTGAAAAAGGGGTGGTACACTATCACTGAAAATTGACACCAGGTGGAGGATCGATAGATACGCCTGATCGGCCTGGCGAGGAGGATGGTCGCGGCGCAAGGCATCGTAGGCCATGCGAAATCGACTGGAGGGAAACAAGGCGGCCCGGTAACGATAGTTTTCGAAGGCGCCCGGTTTGCGCACCAGCCCGTCAATCAGATGCCGGTATTGGATCAGCGCTTGGCCCTGCCCCCGCAGCCGAGGCATCGTCTCGATCCGCCGACGGGTATACCAGATTTCCACGTGCTCAGCATGGAGGTGGACCTCGACGGTTTCGCCGATGAGGCGACTGTCCACCGAGTAGACATTGCGGCTGACCCGGATGGTCGAGGAGGGGCCGACCTTGACCTGCCAGCGTTTGCTGGAGTCCAAGCGCTGGGCCGGCAAGGGGCGCAACTGCGCCCGCTCTTCGGTCAGGCGCGCCTGCCGGGGCGCATTGAGCTGGGCAAATACTTGGCGTAGAAACGTGGCATAGGCGGCCCGATCCTCAAAATCGCGGTGGCCCCTCAGCAACAACGACTGCTCAAGGGCTTGTTTCAAGCGATAATGCCGCTGCTCGACATCGCCATTTTCATGCGGACTGGCTGCCTGGATCAACCGGCCCTCCAGGCCATAGTGCCGCAACAGGGCCGCATAGCGGGCGGTAAAGATCCGCTGGCGCGGTTGGGGCGGCGTAGCCGCGGTCAGTCGGTCCGTCTGATGCTGGTGTGGCACCCCACCCAACGCCCATAAGGCCTGCTGCAACCCCGTGCTGAGACTCTCGAAGCTCTCCGAAAAACAGATCATGCCTGTTTCCCAATTGGAATAGGGCAGCACAAAATGATACAGCAGATGCTCAAAGGGCTGACCGGCCAAGGTAATGCTCAACGAGCTCATATGGGTGAAATCCGACTGAGCCAATTGACCCGGCCTATGGACCTGGGGGAAAAATACCTCTTTGGGCGGGCCCTGGGTGGCGCGCCAGACTTTGATCCGGCGCTGCAGCGTGCGCAGTTGCCCCTCGCTAAAGTGTCCAGGATACTGCCGTTGCAGCTGGGTAAAGAGGGTTTTGGCCTGCAGCCCGGGATTGACCGCCAGAGCGGCGGCCACCTCATCCCATACCTGGGCAAACGGGTCGGGCCGGGTCCGCCAGGTGTGCGGGCGTCGGGCTTGGCTGGGTACTTGGCCACTATCTCGATACTTACGGGCGGTTTTCTCGTCCATCCCGGCTTGCGCGGCCGCCACACCCAAGGGCCGCTGCTGGCTCAGTTGTTTCATCAGTCGTCTCACTTGTTGATCCGTAACCATCCAGACCTCCTTGAAAGGATCTCTGGCTAGGATACGGAGGGGCGATGAAACCGGGAATTCTAATGGTCGTCAGCTGGATTTATAAATGTCGTTAATCAACCGAAAGGCCCTTCGTGATATATATGGTCTCGGCGGTATTGCATTTGCCCTATTAACCGGTAGGAAGCCGGCTAACCACCAACTGGAATTTGGGATTGACAAGTATAAGCCGTTGCCACAACAGGCTATTGAGTCCGTACTCAAAAACGTCAAGCCTTCTCTGTCCCGAAGCCTACAAAAAGCGATACAAAAAGCTTTGGCCGAGAAGCCCGAAAAGCGTTTTAAATCCGTGGAGGAATTTAAGCGGGCAGTGCAACCCGAAACGGTTTCTATGTTTTTTTGGGTTGCGATGGTATTGGCGGCGGGGGGGTTGTGCGCTGGGGCCTATTATGTGGCGAGTAATTTCCTCCACTAAACTGGAGAAAGAGTTATGGCATACCGATTGATTGCGGTTCTTGGGGTGTTCGTATTGGGTTTCCTGATCGGCTCGTGCAGTCTATTGGGCTTTAGCACTCCATCAGAGCCGGATGGCACGGATGATCTCACGCCCGATACGAGTTTGCTCGAAGTCGACGAAGATTTCGATGCCGTACCCGGCGGCGAATTGAGTGGTGAAGTTTCGTATAAGGGAAGGTATGGAGATGAGTTATTGGAAGGGGCTGATGTTTCCATCGTGCAGGGTGGGAAGGCGTTGGGGCGCCAGAAGACAGATGCTGGGGGGTATTTTTCGTTCGATAGGATTCCCCGGGGAAATTTCGACTTGTGGGTGTCAAAGGGCGAAAAATACGCTAAGTATGAGTATTATGAAACATCGTCTGACCAGGAGGACGAGCGAGAGTGGTTGAATGCGGCAGATTTCCTCAATGCTAAACACTATTTGAACGTGTATCTGACCGGACGGCAGACCACCCTGCGCGGGCGGGTTGAATCAGCCGAAGACTCGAGTGCTATTGCTAAGGCTACCGTCGATACCTACCCTCCTACTTTGATCGTCGAAACCGATTCTCAGGGAGAGTATATTATTCAAACGGACGCTTTTGAAGACCAGATTTCTTATCAAGTCCAGGTGCGGCATCCGCGTTTTGAGACCAATGGGGTCGTTGTTGAGTCCTTGAGGCTGGCCAAAGAGAACAAAGCGCCTTTAATCCAGCTCGTACCTCGTCCTTACGATCCCAACGTGCAATTCAAACAGAAACGCGAAACCGATGATCCGGGTGAAGTAACGAGTGGAAGCTGAAGCAATAATTGGGGCACCCTAAGGTGAGAAACAATGGGACTAAAACTAAAATTAGTTGGTGTAGTAGCCGCAGCAGCTATTGTAATTGGGGTATCAATTGCTTTTATCAAGCCTACGTTTAATATCCAGATTGACATGCGTAGCCCCCTCAAGGGGGTCCAAGTCCGTGCGGATGACCAGGATTTTGGAGAGATTCAAGGGGGCACCTTTGAATTTGAATTAGCCAGGAAACGCAACAGTCAGGTCCAAATCACCCTCAGCAAAAACGGATTTAAGCCGTACAACACCACTCTCACACTAGATGAAAAGACAAAAAAGCTGAGTGGTATTGAATTGCAGATAGTCCCCATCAAGATGGATTTGCAGATCGAGGTTAAAGACCAACGCGGCGGTCCGTTGCCCGGGCACACGGTGGCCTTGCGGTCTGGTGGGGAGGCTCTCGCTTCCGGGCAAACGGACGACCAGGGCATTTGGACCGCGACTGTTGCCAAAGGGTTGGGTGAAGAGATCGAGGTCGTGGCCGATGGCGCCCCAGCCCGAAGAGTAAGTGTGCGTCGCCTCAGCGAACCCGATACGGTGTCCATCACGGTTGATATAGGGGTGCCGGTAGAGCTGACCGCGGCCAACAGAATTGGGGGGATTGAAGTCTACAAGGAAGACCAGCTGTTAGGCCAGACCGACGCCCAGGGCAAAGCCCTCTTAAGCCTCCCGACTGTGCCTGAGAATGTGGTATTGAGGTTTGAACTGCCAGGGAAAAATGTCCGCATCGACAGCCTGACCATCTCTTCAGCCCAGATCAGGGCCGGCCGCAAGCTGGAACACAAGATCAAGGTACGCCCAAGTGGGCCCATTACGCTCGATGTGAAGGTAGCTATAGAAGGTAGCCAGACAGCGGTTCTCACCGGTTACAGTTTATATATCAATGGACGGCAAAAAGGGAATATCACGGCGAAGGGACGGTCTATAACCTTAAATGATGTTCTTGTCGGGGACGTATTGAATGTCAAAGTCGCTAAAGATAATGAACGAACCGGTGCGGCACGAATTCGGATTAATCCTGACAAAAATAACTATATCGCCAATATCGTCCTCTCCGTGCCCAAATCGATACGCCTAATTGTTACAACGCCGGCGCCGGGTAAAGAGCCCTTAGGTAATGTGTTAGTAAAGATGGGGGGGGAAGGTCGAAAGACGGACAGTAATGGGAGGGTCGAATTTAAGATTGGCCGACTCAACCAAGAGTACCGCTTCACCTTTGAACGGCCCGGATATGTCTTTGGTAAATCCTATTTGAGCCTTACGCCCAAAGCGGCGGTAACCAATGAGACGGTCTTTATGGAACCCCTGCATTTCATCATGAGCCTCATCGATTCCCTCGGCGGCAATATGGTGGCCGGGATCGATGTGGTATTGGGGGGGCGTAAGTTAGTGCAAACGGTCTCTATTCCCGAGAAAATTCCCATCTCCAGGCTGGGGAAGCACCAATTTGAATTCCGTTCTACCGTACCCGAATACCCGACCAGTCAAACGAGATCGGTCCAGGTCCGATCACACGGAGAGTCTATTACCGTGTCTATTTTGCCCCGGGCCGTAGAGTTGTCATTGCGTTTTCTCAATCAGGCGACCCAAAGACCCTTACCCGACCGCATGGTAGATATCCGTGGACCTGGTTTTGTCGAACGGGGAAAAACTGGAAGTAGGGGCGAGATCGTCTTTAAGAGCTATGCCCTACAACTCCAGGATACCTGTCAGGTTGTTTTAAACCTGGGTGATGGAACCCACGAATTCGACATGCCCATCAAGGGGTACGTCAATCAGGTTGAAAAGCAGATTGAATTGTGCAGCAATATCCGCATAACTTCGCAATCCGATGCGGAATTAAAATTGTATAACAACCGCGCAGAATACCGGAATAATCCAGGGCGTCCCGTGCTAAGTGGAACCGGCGAGATTGTTTCGTGCAAACCGTACGGGACGTATTTTCTGGTAGCCCAAGGACAGGCTAAAATTGAACAAACGTTAAACGTCAACTCGTTCGAATTCACCCATTTTGTCGACACCGAAGACGCCTATTATAAAGCCCTGGCCATAATCGATACCAACGAAGCTGCCGCCATGGATTTATTGACTCAGGTGCAGCAGAAATTATATGACAATAACGGTAACGAAATAGTAAATACTGAGAATTATGCCGATGCCCAGCGACGGTTGGCATTCTACCATGCGGACCAGGGTGATTACGCCCAAGCAACGGTAAATTTCGATTCTACAATCGCCAAATTCCACGGAGGAAATCCGTCACTTTTTCTCGGTGCGGCCCAAGCGCACCATAGACGAGCTATGGCCAAGGCAGATACGGCTTCGTGGCGCAAGTGTATTGAATACGCACGCGATGCATACCGATATAAAAACTCCTACGAATCCGATGAGAGACTTGAGCAAGGGGCCTACGCGCTTTATATCGAAGCCCTATGCCGGCACGATAGTTATTTCCAAACGCAAACGGCCAATCGGGGCGGCCAGAGTGGTGATGTAGTCGACCCGAATATTATATTGGGCCAGATCATCAAAGCGTGGGAAACTTACATAAATAATGCGCCACCTGGGCGCGAACAGGACGCAAAGACGCGCCTGATGCAAGCCCAAAACGAAAAAGCCATGCTCCTCCCAAATAACTGAGCATACTCCATTGACTGATAGAACTATGATACGGATGTGGTTATTTGTATTGCCGCTGTTGTTGGGTGGTAAGGGAGCGGCAGACGTACCCGGTCAGGGCTCTAACAATAAACCAAATAGAGCCTCGGGTACCGAGCTGGATAAAGGAGCTGTGAGAGAGGCTTACAAAGCCTGGGGAAAGAACCAGTACCTGGTGGCCATAGCGCATCTGGCGGGGCGAGATCTCCAACCGCATCCCAAGGTGCAATATAGGCGGGGTTTACTATATCTCGATACGGCCCGTCTGTACCGCAATCTGTCGACGCTGGGCACCAGGTTGAAAACAGATCTGGTAGCTGGGTGGCATCAAGAACGAGAAGCCGGCCGTCTACCAGCTCGTTTATATCCCTGTTATGCGGCACTGGATGCCGTAGAGAACGGTGATTTTTCCGCCAGTGCCCAATGGGAAGAGGCAATCATCCCAGCCGAACTGAGCCAGCCCATGTGTCAGCGGGCTCTGGTGGGGATCGCCGCTGGGCATCAGGTGCAAAAAGCCACGGAACAGGCGCGCCAGGTTATGCACTTACTCAAGGCCCACAGTAGGGAAGGACTTGAGCGGGATTTGATGATTCAGAGGATGTGGATCCAGGCCGGTGTCAAGCCCCCAGCGCCCCCACCGGAACTTGCTTTGGAACAGGCGGAAGGCTTGTCAAGTACCGCTGTGTTGGATTGGGCCTGGCTGTCTGCACACAGGAATGAATGGGACCAAGTCCAAACGCTGCTCACCCACCGCGATTTTGCCTCGCCGTTAGCCGAAGAGGCATTTCCCGGTGAGGATAAAACCGAAACCTTAACGCGCAAATACTATGCTGTCGATCATTTGGCCCTATTGGCGCGACTGTACGAGTACCGAGCTAGTGAAGATTTGGCCGACGTCGCTGGGGCACAGGGCGAAGTCGGGTTGTACGCCCATTTTATGTGGGGGAAAACGCTACAACAGAGTGGCGACAACCAAAAAGCTGAGTTTGTATTCAAAGAATTCGCCGAAAACAAACGCGGTCTTTTCCAGGATAATCCTTTGCTGCGGTATTATAGGGACTTGGCTACTATAGACCGGGCTGTCTGTCTGCAAGATTTGGGCCGGGAGGCAGAAGCTCTGCAGCAGCTAAGCGCACTTGTTATACCAGACGATGGCAGTAGCGGGAATCTGGCTTTGGGCGCCACTAAAGGCTTGGCCAAGGGCCTTACGACCTACACCATTGACATATTGGCACGTCGTTTTCAAAGCATTGATATCGCCAGTTTACCTAAAGACCAGAAGTCACTATATAGGGAAGCCTCGATAAAAATAGCAAGCTGTTTAATGGGGGGGACTATTGCCCAGCGCCGGCAGGGACAAGATTTAATGGAATTTATCCTCCGCAATCAATCGAATAAATTATATCTGTCCGTACAATTGGCCGCTTCGTATTATGGCCCAGACAAGAACAAATGGACAGCGGCCAAAGGTATAATAGGGGGGCTTCATCTGAATAATCCCGGCACTATACCCGTAGCAGAATTGCTCAATTATTTAATTGCGTCGATGGGAGGGCCCGGTGAAGTAGCTCCGGGACAATAATAAAGCTAAGCGGATAAATAGTAGAGGGTAGGCGTATGCTTTTTCGCTGTGCGTTGATGGGTTTGGTGATAGGTTGGTGCTCTGTGGGATGGGGGCAGGATTTGCTCAGGGGGCTTGTTTTACCCACTGATGGATCCCAGCCCGTCACAACTTTGAAGTATGTCGAAATAAGCAAACCCACCTTGATCGACCCGATCCACGGAGGCCAGACGGCTATCGGGCAGCGCATTAAGGGATTGGTTTTCCGAGGTTTGATTGCCCGGGATACGACCGGGGAATGGACCGCTGATCTGGTTTTGGACAGCCTGCGGTTAGCCATGGGTGACAAGACCTTGTCCGTACGACTCAGATCTGGAGTGACGTGGCCGGACGGGCGCCCTTTTACGGGCAAAGATGTCGTATTCAGCTACGAAGCCTATACGGAACCAGACAACAATTACGCCAACCGCAATATATTCGAGATTTTCAAAAGCGTGGAGTTGGACCCGGAAGACGATTCGACAGTTTACTTCGAATTGGTACAAAGCGATCCTGCCGCTATCACTCGTCTAGGGTTCAGCCTTATGCCCGAACATATATTCGATGATACGTATATAGATCCAAGTCTCGGGTTTTGCGTTCAACCTTTTGGCCTGGGGCCCTACGAGGTTGTCCCCAGCAACAGAAATCCGGATAAGTACCTTAACTTCGCCGCTAATCCGGCTTTTCATCAGGGTATGACGTCGATTGACAGTGTCATTCTGCAAGTGGGGTCAGATGAAAAATTCCATCGCGTACTGCTAGAAAACAACGGTGGGGTACAACTTGACCCCATAGTACGGCCCAAAGACATCCCTCTACTCGATGCTTTCCCCGCAACCAGCTTGAAAACCTATTATTCGAATGCTTGGTCGGGATTTGCCCTGAATTGCCAACGAAAATTTCTCCGCCATCCGGAAGTGCGCCAATCATTTGCCTACCTATTTGATATACCAAGGGCTTTTGAATCTGCTTTTTCCAGTGAGGGCAGCCTTATTTCTGGGCCTTTTGCCCAACAGAGTTTTGGTAATAATCCCAATGTGCAACCGTTTCCCTATGACCCAAAGCGAGGTGAAAGCCTGCTGGATAGTTTGGGGTTGACGGACAGAGACGGCGACAACGTGAGGGAAGACAGCAGTCCTGCGGCTGAAAAGATGATTCTCAAGATGGTATTGTCCAAGCAGATGACGGAGGACGAAAAAGAAGTTTGTATTGATTTTCAGCGGCAAGTGGAAAAAAGTAAAGTCAAGATTGAGATGGTTTGGTTGGAGGAGAAAGCTTGGTACAAAAGGATATATATGGAACACGATTACGACATCACATTTGTATCGTGGAAATTCGATGAAGCCAGCAATATATACCCTTTATTCTCCAGCAGTCAACGCGGACCGAACCAGCTGAATATAGTCCAATTTAGCGATGCCCGAGTCGACAACTTATTGGAAAAGTTTCATTGGACCGTGGATAAAACAGAAAAGAAGGAAGTGGCCCAGCAATTGCATGCATTAATCGCCGAACTTTGTCCGTATACGTTTTTGTGGTCACTCAAACACAGTGCTGGATACCGCAACGATCGTTTGCTGCGCTGGTCTGTTGACCCCTATAACTTTTTTGGCACGATTCACACTTGGCAGTACCGCTAATGAGAAAAGTAACTTCTATCAAGAGTAGTTTATATTATCGGCTGGGTCTTGTGCTGATCGGCGTATCCGCCAGCGTATTGGGGATACTGGATCCCTGCTGGGGGGTACGGTTGCGTTATGTGGAGACTAGCAAGCCCTTGCTGTTGAATCCGGTAAACGCCTCCATCAGCGTTTCTGGTATGCGTATTTCTTCCCTGTTGTATAGAGGCTTGATCGGCCAAAACAGCCTGGGTGAACTGAGCCCCGATTTGGCCCATGATCTACCTATCTTCCAGCCCCCCGATTCCAGTGTCGTGATCCTCAAGCTCAAAGACGGGCTGCGATGGCCCGATGGCACCCCCATCACAGCCCAGGATGTTGTGCATTCGTTTGCCCTCTATCGCGACGAGCGTTCGAATTATACCAACGCCAATGTATACGAACCTATTGACAGCGTTACAGTGGTCGGGGAACCAGACGGCAAGACAGTGCGGTTCAAATTCAACCAAGTGGATAAATCCAGTCCGGCGCGCTTATCGTTTTATATAGTCCCCGCTCATTTAGTGGGCGATGATTCTTACTTGCCTCCTACGCACGCCTTTAATAAAAATCCTGTCGGAGCAGGCCCTTACTTAGTGGAGACCATCAGCGACAATGAAGTAGTTTTCACCTTGAACCAGCAGTATTTTAAACCCCCGCCCCCCTTCGAAGCTATTCACTTGCAGGTGAACGCCGACGATTCAAACCATGCCCGACTTTTGCAGGCAGATATATACGAGCTCGATCCGGTCGTCCGGGTCAAGGATCTGCCCGCCCTAGAGGCCAATCCAATTATCAAGATCAAGGATTACAATACCCAATCTTGGTACGGGTTCGCCTATAATTGCCAGCATGAATTGTTGCAGTACAAGGAAGTTCGGCAGGCGCTGTCTATGGCCTTTAACAAAGAAATGTCCTTCAAATCCGAATTTAGTAGCAAAGGGTCACTGGTATCAGGGCCGTATACGCTTTCAAGTTTTTGCTTTAATCCATCGGTCCCTAATTATCAGTACAATCCTTCGAAGGTAAAAGAAATTCTCGAAGGCGTGGGCTTTGTTGATTCAGACGGGAACGGCTACCGGGACTGGGACGGCGATGAAATCCGTTTTCGGATAGTGTTGTCCAGGGCCATGTCCCAGAGCGATAAAGACGTATGTGCTGATTTCGGCAAACAATTAAAAGCGCTTAGCATTGGTGTAGATTTTGATTGGCGAGACGAAAATTCCTGGTACGAGAAAGTAGTCATTAGGCGCGACTATGATATTACTTTTGTCTCTTGGAAATTCGACGAAGGCAGTAATATTTATTCCCTGTTTTCCAAAGAGACTATAGGGCCCGGAAAGAATAATATAGTCCAATTTGAGAATGATCTGATCGAAAGCTATTTGGATGACTTTCTCGGAAGTCAAGATCTGTCCAAACGCGCCGAAATTGGCAAGCAACTACACAAGTTAATCCGCGATGAAGCGCCCTATAATTTTTTGTGGACCTTGAATGGGAATGCAGCTTTTAACACAGAGGTACTCAAAAATATAGAAGTCCACCCATTTCGATTTTTCACCCATATAGATGAATGGGTGTTGGAAGAATAAGGGGTAATTAATCCCCATGGCTTTTATAAAATTATTAGGCACATTCGCCGCTAAATTACTCTTAGTCACCCTATTCGTCTATGGGGTACTCTATTTCACGCCCGGTACGCATTTAGCTGAGCAAAAAAAATTGGCGACCGCTGGCATGTTGGACCAATGGGCCGGCACTTCTGTGACGGGGATGGCCACAGGGTATCTGGACTGGTTGGGTAATACGATACGTGGGGAACTGGGCCATTTTCAGGGTGACCCGATCACCCGCCGGTTGTTGAGCCATACGTGGTTGACCATGGCCTTGGTCGTCGGGGCTTTGATTTTCTCTTTCGTACTTTCGCTCCTTATGGTACTGGGCCGCATTGCCTGGCCGGACAATGCCTTTGTTGGCAACGGTATATCGTTGTTCAATTTGGTTTCCGGGCTCCATATCGTGGTACTATCGTATTTGCTGGTCATGGCCCGATGGGTCTTGCCCGATGGCGACATATCTGTTTGGCATATTTTGATTCTCGCCCTGGGCAATGGCTCATTGGCCGATTTTTACACTGTGCTCTATGAACAAATAAACCGCGCTTTGGGACAGAACTATATAACAGCCGCTAAGGGGCGCGGGGCGAGTGTCAGGAACCATGCCCTGCGTTACGAGATAACCTTAGGGCTCATCGAAGCCACTCTTTCTAGAATGCCTGTTCTGATAGGCAGTACCATTATGGTAGAGTTTATTTTTTCCAATTTTGGTTTGGGATACGATATCGTCCAAGCGGTACAAGAGCGCAGTTTTGAATTGATTATGGGTGTTACGACGGTGGTGGCGGCCCTGGTTATTTTTACGACGGACTTCACCGCTTATATGCGATATAAATTAGATCCGCGGTTAATTAGAGTCATTCAATAGTGGGTATACTGCACGTCCGGACCTAACAGTGGCCCTTCTGGCTTCTACATTGTGGCCACTGAGAATACAGGCCTATTATAACTATGTTGAGACGATGGGGATTTCGTGGCCTTAAGTGGGCTCCGCGGGCCAATAAATGGGGTGCGATTGTTGCTTTAGGTCGGGTACGCATTTCTTTTTTGATCCTATTCGGCTTGGTTTACACCTGCTTATTGGTATACCCTTCGTTAACCGACCAATCCCCAGAGCATCAACAACCTTATTCTCCTGAAGAAATAGACCTGGATTCACTTGATCCGGGGCAGATAAGTGGACCGGCAAGGCAGCCTTATTATGCCGAGTACGAAGCCCCCGGCTGGGAGCACCTGTTGGGCACAGACGGGCGAGGACGGGACGTCTTACTGCGCCTGGCAACAGGAGCCCGAACGAGCTTGAGTACGGGTTTGGTCTGCCTGGTTTCTTTTTTGGTAGTGGGGGTGACGTGGGGCATCTTGCTGGGCTTTTTTGCCAATATTTGGAGCCGTATCGCTTCCTATCCGTATATCTTGATTTCGGCCTTCCCTATGTTAATCCTGTTGTTGTTGGGGGTCATTATCATCGATGATCTGGTACAGGACCAAGAAGGACGCCTGTATGCATTGATGGTCTGCTTTGGCGTCTTTAGTAGTTCCAAGCTGGCAGAGCTGGTCAGAGGTCGGATCATATCGCTCAAGAAAACTTCGTTCGTGCAGGCGGCTGAAGCTCTTGGCTTGTCTCGGCGGCAGATTTTACTTAAACATCTGGTGTGGTACGAGTGCCGGTCTCTCATTGCCGCCCAGGGGGCTTATATACTGGGTCAGGCCATTGTCGTGGAAGTTACTTTGACCTACCTCAAATTCGGTGTCGAATACCCGGGTATCAGCTGGGGGCTGATGTTTCGCGAAATGGCCGGAGTCGTTGAATGGCCGGTTTTTACAGTGATGGGTATTACGGCTATGGCGATTTTCTTCTTCCACCACCTGGCAGGGTCACTTAGCGATTATTGGGCGCATGAGGGTGAAAGGTAGCAGCAGGCCATGGTACTACTCGAGGTAAAGAATCTCAGGACATATGTCGAATCGGCCCGAGGAGTAGTGCGGTGCGTAGAGGATGCGAATTTCTCTATTTCGGCGGGGGAAACGCTGGGGCTCATGGGAGAGTCCGGCAGCGGCAAAACCATGACCGCCCGTTCTATAATAGGTATTGTCGATAGTTTTCCTGGAGTTATATCGGGCCAAATTCACTTCGCGCCGGATGGCCTTGATGGCCCCACCAACTTAACGGCTGCATTGGATAGTACCGTACTGATTGAAGGATCGCTAAATGGCCAGCCGCCCGTTTTCAAAAAAGAACGACAATGGCAGCGAGAAACTGAATCAAGGTACAGGGATATAAGGGGCAAGCGGATCTCAGTAATTTTTCAAGATCCCCAAGCTTCGCTCAATCCCTATTGGACGGTCGGGCAACAGCTGGCTGAGGCTATCCAGATCAAAGGGGGCGACCCGAAGGAAGTTGGCCAAAGAGTTGACTGGTGGTTAGAGCAGGTTTATTTGCATCCATCCAAGGCCAGTGCCTACCCGCACGAATTGAGCGGGGGGATGTGCCAGCGAGTAATGATCGCCATTGCCCTGGCCAGCGAACCTGATTTAATCATCGCGGACGAACCAACGACGGGGTTGGATGTCACCACGCAAGCCTGTATCACCCAGCTATTCAAAGACCTGCAGGCAAAGCTGGGTTTTTCCATGCTACTCATATCGCACGACGTCGGTTTAATTAGTCATTTAGCCCATCGAGTAGCTGTAATGTACTGCGGTCGGATCGTCGAACAGGGGCCTCGGGATAAAATTCTGGGCAGTCCGTTGCTGCGACGGGAGGAGGTATTGGATTGGCCTGGTTTTCTGGGACAATTGCGCGAGCCTGCCGGACCCTACCTCGACGTCCTTTGTCCGCTTCTGGACGAGGATATACAGCAGTGGTTACGCAAAGGAAGCTCCGTAATTGGGGCGGACGGGTTTTTTGAGGGATGCCAGCGCCTCATCGAAGCCCTCCATAAGCTGATGAGACGGGCTGACCTAGTCAAGGAACAGGACTTTTCCGGCGTTATATATCCCAAAGAGATTGGTGTGCTGTTAGACCAGGAGCCCCCCCGTTGGTCGCCCGTTGAGGTTGAGTGCCTCAATCGACTCTTGTTGCAGGCCGAATGTGGGTCAACCATAGCACCGAGTATATTGATTGTATTGGCGATGCGTAGGCATCCTTATACCAAAGCACTGCTCGGAGCTTTGCCCGAATTAGGGGCACAAGAACCGGGCCGAAGGACGGATACGATCGAACACGATGTGCCCGATTTGGTGGATCCTCCGCCGGGATGCGTATTCCATCCACGGTGTCCGGTGTATAAAAAAGATAAGCGGGAATTGAGCCAATGTGCGCAAGAGTTGCCTCCTCGAAGGCACGTCCATTTTGACCACTGGCTCCATTGCTGGGCTCCGGGGCGCCCCCAACCCACAGACCGTGAGGGAACTGCTGCGGTGTCAGGGGAGAAAGAACCAAAAGAGCCGTCAGAACAGACTGTATTAGTCCGTTTGGACGGCATCACAAAGGAATACCTGAACAGGGAGCGGTCTACCCTGCGGCAACGACTAAACTCCTGGGCAAGGCGGCGAATAAGGGGCGACAAAAAAGAGGAGAGAGAACACACACACAGGGTCTTAAACGCGGTCTCTTTGGATGTGTACAAGGGGGAAACGTTGGGTTTGGTCGGCGAAAGCGGCTGTGGCAAAACTACCTTAGGGCGTGCTTTGCTGCGCCTGATTGATATTAATCAGGGGGGTATTGAGTATGCTGGCCGTTTTCTCCACGGATTAAGCCGGAACCAACTGAGGGGCCTGAGACGACAGATGCAGATGATTTTCCAAGACCCCTATTCGGCGCTCAATAACAAGATGACAGTCGAGGAAATTGTCGGTGAGGCACTCTCATTGACGACCGATAAGCGGCCACTCGCCCAACGGCTCAACGACGTAATGCAACAAGTGAATTTCCCCATAGAACGCCTGCGGGAAAAACCATCCGTGCTCAGCGGTGGGGAGCGCCGCCGCGTGGGCATTGCCCGGACGTTGGCCGTGGCCCCTGATTTTATCGTCGCCGATGAGCCTGTCGCTGCCCTGGATTTGTCGATAAAAGGGCAAATTCTTGCCTTGCTACAGCGTTTGAAAGAAGAACGAGCTTTAACATTTCTGTTTATTTCACACGATATTGGTACTATCCGTCAGGTTAGCGACCGTATTGCCGTTATGTACCTGGGCAAGATTGTAGAATTGGGGGGAAACGGTACCATGCAATCATCCTATTGCCTGCATCCCTATACCTACGAATTGCTCCAGGCGGCCGATTATATGGCTCATTCTGGGATCGATAGCGGATCCCTACGACAAGTAGTGGTGCGGGGAGTGGGTGAGATCCCCGACACAGTACCAAAAGGATGTCCCTATCATCCTCGCTGTAGTTTGTTTAAGGCCAAAGGCGAACCTACCGATTGCAAGGAGCAGGAACCCGTCCTGCGGCTTCACGACCACCGTGGGGCTGCCCATCAAGTCGCGTGCCACTATCCCGGGGAGATACTAGAAAAAGTCCCCCAATTGCTATGAAAAAACTACCTCTCATGTTGTTGAGTCTTTTGGTTTTCGCCGTTGTCTCGGAGGCACAGGTTGTATCGTCTCAGCGGTTGGATCTCATGGAGATAGACGCCCAGAATTACTACGATAAGGGGCATTACGAGAAGGCCTTCAATGTTCTGGGGCGGATACTCAATGCCAATGCCAAACGGCCGGTAGGCAATTACTTTTTGGCGCGCCTCTATCTAGAATGGGAAGGGCACGTAGATAGGGGTAAAGCAAAATACCATTACGACCGGGCAAAAAAGTATAAATTGGTCTTCACCGGAGACATTGTACCTATATCCGACTTCGAACAAGCTCTTCCCGACACTGCCGGGCGTGTCGACGTTGGGAGGACGACACTGGATCGCCCCTCAATTTCCGTCCAGGATTCGCTAGTGGTTGTCATCCCGTCGGTATCGGATACTGGCACAGTGCACCAGCTCGACTCAGTAGCTGGAGCTCCGAATAATACTCTGCCTGTTATGATCGCCTCTGCCCCAAGCCCTTCCATGGCAACTGCCAGTGATACAGTGGAAGCGGCGCTGCGCAATGCACAGATTGGCAGTTTGCTCGAAAAACAACGAATAGGGGCTACGCTCCATTTCAGTGAGCAGACCGCCCTGCATATTTTCCAAGTCGCCGCTGAAATCTGCCGTCGTCGGCTTGGTTCTGCGGCGCCGGATTACGAAGAGGCCGAACGTTTCGCCGATCATGTCCTCGCCGTCGCCTCTGATTATTGGATGGGATATTACTTGAAAACCCTGGTCCACTTGCGTCGGGGCGATTATATCCGCGCCCGTAACCAGTGGAAGTTGGCCCGAACATGGGGTTATAAGCCTCACATTGGGCAGACTCCGAAAAAAAGGAAAGATTTTCAGAAAAAATGGGAAGATTTGACTCCCTATATGATTCCCGAAGATGTGAGTCTATTCAATTTCTATCTGGACCAGGGACGGGACCATATGGAAAAAGGAGAGTGGATAGAAGCGGATAGGGTCCTGATTAAGGGGCTGCAGTTGGTCATCAAACAGACTCCAGAAATTAAACTTAAAAGGGCGGAAATGTTTACTCGGCTGTCGACCATTGCCGCTTATTTGGGCAATTGTGAGTTGAGCAGCCAGTTTGCTTCTTTGGGGGAGAAGTTCCAATACTTGGGCCCAGATCGGGGTCGATACGGTGGTATAAGGTGCGTGGATGATTTAGTCTCTATTGGGGATATTCCATCGGGCGAGATGGATTCCTACGCCAAGGCAGGGTACGGCAATCTGGCTATTGATCTGGGCAGCCACTTCTTTGTCCCTGTCGCCATCAGCGCCAAAGAAGGAGGCGGGGAGTTGGTTCCTATGAAATTGGCTCCGTCGCAGATCGATTCAATTGTTGTTCAGGGCGGGGGTGCCTATAAGTTGGAAATGGATATTCACAAGAAATTAGTCCATGTGGTCCGGCAAAGTAGCCTATTTCTAGTGGGTTTTTTAATACTGGCTGTTTTGTAGCAGGAGGTTTAAGGTGAGCATATCCAAAGGTAAAAATGCAGGCTTGATCGCTCTGGTCACTTGCGCGTTAGGGCTAGTATCGGGCCCGCAGCTTTCCATTGCCCAAAATTGCCAAAATAAAGAGGCCCGCCTCCTACTGGATGAGGCCAGACTGAACCTTAGGGCTAATCCGACCGAGGCCCAGCGGAAACTGCGGCAAGCGATTCACAAAATAAACAAAGGTCGTGCGTCCCATTTGTGTCGGAGCGAAAAAAACCAGGCGTTTTTCTGGCTGGGTCAAGGCTATTACAGAGCGGGCCGTATCGCCGATGCCGATGCCTATTTTGACAGTGTGCACATCGATTCTAGTGCTGCCAACCGGCCCCTGTCGCAAAGCGCCACAGCCAAACAGGAAGAGATTCAGACCTACTTCAAACCGCTCCGAATAAGGATTGAAGGGGCCCGCGTACCACTGCTGTCTTACTTAGGCGTTTCCAATAAAAAAGTCGTTCCATAGGGGCGGTTGGGTTATCTTGGGTTCCCCCAACCAGGAGAATCGCCCATGGGACTGAGTGAAGCCGAGAAAGTTACCTATATCGAAACGGCACAGGTGCTCAAAGGCAGCGACCGTCGGCAGTTTATGGCCCGGGTGGTCAAGAGTCTGGGTCCGGGAGGGCAGCGTCGGGCCGAAGCGGTGCTGGGTTGGAATCGCCAGACCATCCGCAAAGGGATGCACGAATTGGAGAGCGGCCTTCGGTGCGTGGACGCCTATTGGGCCCGAGGACGCAAACCGGCCGAAGCCCATCTGCCCCACCTGCTGGAAGATATTCAAGCGATTGCGGGGGGGCAAAGCCAAACCGATCCGACCTTTGAGACCACCCGGCTGTATACGCGCTTGAGTGCGGCCCAGGTCCGCCAGCAACTTATCGAGCAGAAAGGCTACCGGGAGGAGAGCTTGCCGACGGAAGAAACGATCCGGGTGAAACTCAATCACTTGGGCTACCACTTACGCAAGGTGCGCAAGAGCCAGCCGAAAAAAGATCCCCCAAACCGATGCCATCTTCGATCAGTTAGCCCAGATCCATGCCGAAGCGGCCCAGGATGAGACGGTATTACGCCTGTCATTGGATGCCAAAGCCACCGTGTTGATTGGCCCCTTTTCGAGAGGCGGAAAAGCACGCTTCGAGGTGGCGGCCGCCGATCACGATTTTCACCCAGAGGAGAAGCTAACGCCCTTTGGGATCTTCCTGCCTGATAAGGATGAGCTGAGTCTGTATTTCACCCCCTCTCGGGTGACCAGTGACTTCATCGTGGATTGCCTGGAGGACTTCTGGCGGAAAAATCGGGCGCGCTTCCCCCAGGTCGAAACCTTACTGATCAACCTGGACAATGGACCGGAGAATCACAGTCGGCGCACCCAATTCATGAAGCGGCTCATCGACTTGGTGGATGCCTTTGAGATGACGATTAAGTTGGCCTATTACCCGCCCTATCACAGTAAATACAATCCGATCGAACGGGTCTGGGGAATCCTGGAACAGCACTGGAATGGGCAACTGCTGGATCGAATCGATACGGTCCTCAACTGGGCGCAAACCATGACCTGGAACGGCCAGCATCCGATCGTCCAGTGGGTCGAGAAAACCTATCAGACCGGCCAACGTTTAACCCACAAAGCTATGGCGGCGTTGGAACGGCGATGGGTCCGGTGTCCGGCCTTACCCAAGTGGTTTGTCCACATGGAACCCACGCCGACTTGATGCGGAGTGCTTATTTTTCTGGAAACGCCTTAAAGGGCATAGAAATAGAGATAGAAGAGCCCAAACAAATGGAGCGGGAGCAAATCAGACGGCTACAAATTCTCCAGGACAGCCAGGGCCGTCGCTCGGACGAGTTCCAATTTACCGATTTTGGACCTGATCAGTTTGCCTATATAGAAGTCGATTATTTCCCCGTTATGATGTTCCCTGATGCTTCCGGCTATACTTTATTGGTCAATGGAAAAAGACGGTACTTCTTCAATTTTACGGCCAATAACCAGGAGGAGATTAGAATCAGGTGGGATAAGGACACCCAGTGGGAATTGGTCGAACGGGTCCCGCTAGGAAAGTTTAAACTCGAAGTGGATGCGCGGTACGAATTTAAAGTGAAAGGGCTGTCGGAAGACGAATACAATATCAAGAAAATGGGTTCGGTGCATCATATCTATTTGCCCTTTGAAAACGACCGATCGACCAAATTGGAGTTGGTCGACAGCCAGGATCGACAGCAGGAACGGTTATATACGTTCTTACACTATACGACTGTTGGTTTTACGGCTCTGGTCGGAATTTTCTGGGGAGCTAGGTAGAAGTGCACCAAGATCCATAGCCGCCGGTAGTAGATTTGCCGGAATCTGTTCCCCTTTATTCAGGAGATGCGATCATGAACATGCGGCTGGCAATGGGGTTAGGGGGGGTTATGCTGTCGAGTTTGTTCTTCGGGGCTTGCGCTTTGTTCGGTGGTGGGGACAAGGAAGGGCCTTTGCGTGGGTCGAAAATACCCGATTGGCACTTGAACCCCAGGGAATTACTACAAGATAAATACGGTGACGACGTTGGCTTTTTCTTTGGTACCGGACAGGCGACAAAGGAAGTAGGCGCCCTGGCCAAAGATGCTGCTGATGTCCGGGCTCTCACTGAGGTGGGCCGGCAGGTATCAACCCAAGTAAAATCCAAGATACAGGATTATATGGCCCAATCCGGAGCGTCAGGCGATAATCCCGGGGTGCTGGAATTTACCGAAGTGGTCAGCCGCCTAATTACCGAGACTGAGTTGACCGGGGCAAGGATTGATAAGCGGGCTGTATCGGATGACGGCCGGACGTATTTTTCAATGGCCATATACCCGCTGGAAGAAGCCCAAGCTTTAATAAGTCAACTAGTGAATAAGGGAAAAGAGGAGTTGACCAGCAGTTATAAGGGCAATGAGAACGCCCTTTTCAACGAGTTCAAAGCCCGCCAGGCTTTTGGCCAACTGGATGGCAAGAATATCCAATTGGAATCCCCAAGCCACGCTGGGCCCTGAGAGCACCGCCCAGACTTGTAAAAGCATGATAGGACGATTGTGAGGATCACTAAGGTCTATCGTCTCTTGGCCTTTATAGGAGCATTGGACATTAAACACCCTATGCGAGCGAATCAATCGATGTCCATCAGGCATTGGATAGTGGGGCTGGGCACTGTATTGTGGTGTGTCGGAGTCGGGGCCCAGACTCCATCCCAATGTAGCGACTTTTATAGCTTCAAACCTGAGCCGGCTAAGAATTACATAGTATTGGCTATCGATGCCAGCGGCAGCATGGCCGGCGCCCCCTTTCTCCATGCCCAGCAGGGTGCGTTAAAATTCATCGCTCAGATGCGCCCCACCGATGAAGCGGCCGTCCTCGCTTTCGGCTCCGAGGTGAGGATGGTGCAAGAATTGACTGGCGACAAAGAGCGGTTGCGGCGGGCAATTGGCAAAATGCGTCCACGCGGCAAAACGCGGTTGTACGATGCCCTGGCCTATTCCAGCCAGCACGTGATGCCTCGCCAAGGAGGGCGCATCGTAGTTTTGTTGACCGATGGCCAGGACACCGGCAGTACCTTTGGATTGGACGATATTTCCACCTCCTTCAATGCCACAGCCGTACAAAAGCTGGGTGTTTCTGAAGGACTCTTTATATACGGCATTGGATTTGGGGCCGTAAACTTCGACGCTTTAGCCCGGCTGTCCCGCGACACAGGTGGGGCATTCGAACTCGCCGATCAGTCTCCTCAATTCGTCGATCTGTACCCGCGGATTCTCAATTACCACTATCAGCAATACGGTGACCGACTCAGCAAGACAGGGACTTTGGCTGTGCGTTCGGTGCCCGACGGTAAGGACGTATTGGTGCAGGCCCGCACCACCGGGCAGACTCCAGTGAAACGATCAGCCTTAACCCCGGACACCTATCGGATACGGGTGGTATTTGAAGAAGGGGTCTGGGACTGCGGGGTACCTGTCAAGGCCGGTTTCCGCACAGTCGTCGATGCCCGGGCCGAAGATTTGGGGGCCGATCTGGTGATCACCTCGTCGCCGCCCAACGCCAGCGTCTATCTGGATGGGGCATATGTAGGAACCACTGCGCTGGAACGGTTGCCCGTGCCCCCAGGGCAAGATGGCTGGGTGGATGCCGCTCGCAACAGCTCTACCCAGTTGAGGGCCCGCAAAATCCCTTTTGGGGTCCACCGGCTTAAATTCCGCGCTGTTCCGGATTTTGAATTTGGCCCGGTACAGGAATTCGAGGTGGAATTGACCGTCTTAAAAGATCAGACCGTCGTGTATGTAGAGATCATGGGCACAGGCCGTAGCCCCTTTGTTTTGGATAGCACCGGGCGCGCCAAACTCCATGTCAAACGGCGCGACCCCTTTGATTTTTGATGAACCCTGTTTTGATCGGAACAGGTCTTAGAAAATTAGGTCCGTGAAAGTTGGATAAGCCTATGCCGAGAAGCGTTTTCGGGACCCGCACATTTTGGCACTTGTTGACGATCAGCCTGTTGAGCTGCGGGTGGACCGTAGGTTGTGCCAATAGTCCATCGAAGGCGCCTTCCAAAGCCGCCCTACCGCAGGAAAAGTTATTGCCAGGGCAAGGGAGTTTGACACGCCCCGTCTGGTGGGAACGATTTTGTACCGGCACCTCGCCTGGCCAACCCATTGTCCATGCTTGTGGCCACGCCGACGGAACCGACCCCCGGGCCGATCAAATGGCCCAAGTGCGGGAAAGGGCCGTACTCAACGCTTTCAGCCCTACGGGCGCAATTAGCTTGGCCATGGGTGTGAGCTTGAAAGCCTTGGTTGAAGATACAATCAAAGAGTACGAACGTAAGTCTTCTCAAGGGCGGCAATCCAAATTGTTAATTACCGACAAATACGTAGAGCTGAAGACGAGCAATATGACTCGTTTAATGACTCAGGGGCATATTGCAGATATCGAACTTTCCCATATCTCCGACGATATCGTAACCCAATATATGGATGAGCAAAGGGTTAATGTATTTGTGCATTTGTCGGTGCCCAGGAGTGCTATTGTCAAGGCGAGGGAGGAGATTCGCGCCAATTTGCTTAAGGAAATTGAACAAGATTTAAAGAATTACCAAGAGCCGTTGGAAGATATCCTGGACAAGTTACAACCCGTTCTCAACCGGTATTTAGGGACCCAGGGATTTATGGATGGGGAACAGTTAGCACACTTGGCGGGACGCATTGTCTCGGAAGGGGATGCGGGTCAATTCGTGCGCCGTATGGAGGATTTGCTCGGGAAAAAGGGGGAGATCTACTACTATTTTATCATTGCGCCCAACGAAAATTTAGGCTCCGAAAGTGTGCAAGTCCCTTATATCCTATTTGAGCAAGAAGATACCGGAAAAATTGGGGTGAGTTATAGAGAGGATGGGCAGATCCTCAATTTACTGTGGGAAGGAGTTTTCGCTGTGCGACGGTGATAGCAAAAGGGAGATACGACAAAAAATTAGAAAAACTGCCCAATCAGTTTTCCAAAACCCACCAAACAAAAGGCAAAAGGCTAATGCGCAGCCAGTTCATACCCAATAAAATCATACTGATGGCAGTGTGGGGATTTCTTGGGGGGGCGCTTTTCCACACTAATTTGGCGGCTCAGACCACGGAGGAACAGTATGAACTTTTTACCGTGCTGACTAGGGACAATACCGCACCCAAACACTCTTGGATGGACAGTGAACTCCAAAGGGCGAGTGAGGAAAAAGGCAAAGGCTGCCATCAATGCGGTGCGGTCCCTGATGACTTCCCTGGACCTACAGCGTGTTATACCACAACGGCACGGTTTGGCATGCAGGATGTGCAAGATACGACGAAATTCAGGCTCTTTTACGACTTTGATAACCCTATGTCGGGGCCCGTCCACGTAAAAGGAAAACCACTCGATTTTGCGGACAGCCAGCTGGAACAAGCAAAAAAATACAAAGTATTCCTTTGTCTTCTGGGCGGACGATGGTTGGCCGGGTTGCCCTTGGAGAGTCGTTTATTTTTTTCTTGGCCAGATTTTCGCGAAAACATCAACGAACCAGAGGGCGGTTGGATCAAGGGGCGATTGGACTTCTCGATTGAACTAGCCGGCAGGCAGCAGACTTTTGCTTCCCATTATCCGGCCGAACAGATCGCCTTTGTCAAGAAGGATACCATCATTGTTTATGGGCATGACCGAGGACTCACCATTGACTTGGTTGGGTGGGAAGAGACCTTGGTCCCCGGGCAAGAACTCGTCGTGCAAGGGATTGGGGGGGGCGACCAGGAACCAGTGCTGTTGCGGACCTATAGCCCGTTCCCTGAGCCCAACAACCCGCCCAAGGTCTATACTTGGTGGACTGACCCGGCTATGGAGCAAATAAAGCTGCTCATTCTCCAGGCACCGGGCGGTCCCGTTGTTAAATCCTATTTGCTGTCCCTCGAAGAAGGTCGTTGGACGTATTCATACCAACATTTATTGCCCGACTCGGAGGCAAGCGCAATACAAGACTCAGCCGATTTGGGCCAGTCCCCCCCAATACCGGACGGAACGACCCCATTCAAGCCCTACAATAGTGTTATACGCTTGGAAAATCTAAATGAGTTGGCCCTGAATAATCCGTTTGAGGTGTATGGGGTGCACGAAGGGGGAAGAGATCAGCTGCGAGAGCCGAAAGGGACGCTGCTTAAATACCCCTCCGATAAAAAAATCGATTTAAAAAATATCAGCATCCCGTACGACAGCTTGGAAGTCGTTGTACACGGGGATCCACGCTACGGAATTAACGGCCGTATATCCTTTCCCGTAGTGTCTAGCAAAGCTCGCTACGACATTAATGCGGCCGAGTATTTTAAGCACGATATCATCATTGATGCAAGCCAATTGGTTGAGGCATTCGGTGGCGGGGCTTTCAGATTCATTGGATTGCAAGAGGGAGGAAGGGATGATATCTCGCTAATGCACCAAGTCCGTGCGGATGGCCTGCTGATTTGTTCAGTGCGTAGCCCCTTTATCGAAATCATCCAGATCGGCATTGAGGCCCCTACGGACAGCCCGTCTGTTGAAATCAAGCTTAATCCTGCTGAAGATCAGTATAGCGCACTAATACCAGACAGGACTCCAACGCCCACCGATGTCTTATCCGTTTCTATTGGGCCGTACACCCAATGGAGGCGCGTCTTCGGCAATTCAGTCCTGGTGCGCAACCGGGACAATGCCCGGTTTTCTTTGGAGCAAGACGGCGTATTTCGTGTTTTAGACCATCAACCCACTGAAAACTATTCGTTGGAAAGCCCGTACTATACCTTAGGCCTACCTGAGTTGGTGCCGGAAGAGCCTATTGACGTGCCCAATCGGACGCTGACGGTTATCGTCGATACAGACCCAACCCCCATTGAAGACATTGCGGTAAAAGCTGTGTCGGCCGATGGCCAAAAAATCCTAAAATTGATCGAAATTCCTCCGGCGGGGGGAGCTATCGAAATACCAAAGTTGCCTTATTCCAAACTAAGATTGACGTATCTGTTAGACGGCGAGGAGCAATTTACCCCCATTGAATCCGGCATCGATGAATACACCATTGCGCTAAAACCCCGGTATGCGTTTGCAGAGGAGGATTGGAAAGCCGACCAGTTTTGGGTCGAGTACTATGACAAAAAATCCCGCAATACACAGCGTGTCCTAAAAAAACAGGGGGGATTGGAGGTAGATCTACCGGATGATTTCGATAAGCAAGTAGGTCTATCCGCTTTTTATGACCAAGGATCACGCCGCAAAAAAATCATAATCGGGGGGGATGCGAAACTAAGGATAGCGGAGAAGGCTCTGCTAGTAGTGCTAGACCTCAATCATACCAATAAATACGACAATAAAAAGCTGACAACCGAATACAGGGACTTTGTCCAGGAAACCATGCGCCTGAGTCAGCAGGCGCCAATTCTACTTTATAAATTTCTGACTGTGATCCCCGAAGACCCCTCCTATTATTCTCGCTACGATATTGATACCGTCTATACCGAAGGATATGACCAGTACCGAGCCGTAACGCTTGAGAACGAACAACGCTTCTGGGAGTATGTCCACAGGGAACAGATTATGACTTCGGAGAGTGAGGCGTGGAAACGATTTTATGCGTTTGGGCCTTTTACGGAGTTTCTACCCAGACAAATAAAAAATACCCAATATGCGGAAAAAGCCGCTTCACCTAGCTATCACGGGATTTTTGACCTTATGGCGGGGAAAGCACAGGCGTTGGGCTATGCTTTCGACGAGTGGATCTATATCAGCTATTACCAGGTAGAAGATCCGGAGCAGCGTTACAGAGACCAATTTAGATTTTTGTCCTTTAATGACCGGCGAGCGGAAATAAAAGAACGTCTTGAAGAAGCTAATATAAATATAGAACGGAGGTAGCAATGCTCATCGCGTTAGTACTAGGACTGCTAGTGTCCAGTCAAAATGCAGGTGCGCAGGGGATTATACGGGTCAGTCCAGATAAATACTATACTGTCCAAGATACCGATTTGAGAGAAGCCCCTTTTACGTTCGATGAATTCAAAGACGCCTTTAGCAACGAATACTTTATCTGTGTTGATAGCGCCAATCCTTTTAGCCAGTCTTTCGATGCGGTCTTTCAATTAACGGATATCGCCGGCAACAGGGTCACCCTGACCGAAGTTATCAATGAGATGGGGGAGCTGGATCCCAACGAGACTATCCAGATTCGCCGGAATAACTTCGCCCAATTTCGTCGCGCCTTTGTCTCCCTTCGCGCTCTGCATTTTAGCAATCGCTTGCCGGTCAAATTCTACAAGGTAAAAACGGCCACCACCGTTGATGATATTGAATTTTACAACAGCCCCGGGGGCAATGTTTTAAATGCCACACCGGCGGAGAAGGGCTTGTTGTTTTATTACGCCTATAAAAACCGCGTGGTTGATGGGCAGAAATACGTCCTTTTGGGAAAAGCGCCCAAATCGGTGCAGAATTACCAGGATTTGCAGGATATCATCATCGGTTGGGTGCGATACGAAGAGCGGCTTCCCCAGCAAAGCACCGCATTGCGACAAAACGTGGTATTGTGGAATACCAACATTGGCTTGCGGCCCGTCGACGGACGACAGATCGCAATCAACCGACAACCCTATGTGTTTTTTAAGGACGAGGGGGGGTTGAAGCGCTCACTCGATTATTACCGGTCGGGCGCATTCAAACAGGATTCACTGTTGGTCGATGACCAGGCGTTGTTAAACTTCCATACTCGTTACCAACAAAAAGAAGAGAAAATCAATCGCTGGCTGCCGATGTATATAGTGCCGCAAGTACCAGCGAACGCCCTGCTGGTCGGGGTAATAGAGAAAGTCGGTCAGATTCGTCGCGATCTAGCCAATCTTCTCACTACTAAGAAATTGCGCCTGGCTCTGTTGGTCGATGCATCGCTCAGCATGCGCCAGGTCTGGGAGAACTTGGATGATGTATTAGTCAATGTTCTCGAAGAAATGACCCGGACCCAACTCACCAATATATCGGGCGAAAATATTGAAATCGCCGTTAAGATTTTTTCGTTTAGTGAATCCGTGCGTCTCGTCAATAAAAACCGCTGGATCGCTTCCCCAAACGATGTAGCCTATTACCGGGCTTCAATTGAGTCGATACCCCTCGAGCCGACATTGCTGTACCCCGATATCTACCAGGCCATGGCCGCAGTGATCAATGAAGTGGGCGGGGAATCCATATTCATGGTCGTCATAGGTGATGCGGGGGACAATCGGGTTGAAGGAGCGTTTGGGGCGATCTCTGAGGTGCAGGCTTTGGCTCGTGACGAACTATTTGTCTTGTATGGCATCCGATTCGATAGCCGTTTTTGGTACAATAGTCCCTACATACAAGACCCGTTGATGAAGAGCACGATGAATAATGAGATCAATCAGGCCTCCTACTATGATGCCCACAAACGGTTCAGCAATAATTTTCCCTTATTACACGACATCAACTCAAGTGTGATCAAGCAGCCCGATGTAGACCGGATGGCAGGGAATTTGACCAGGTCCATTACCGGTGAGATGAGCAAGCTAATCCGGGTTGGTTCAGGTTTATTGACCAGTGGGGATGAAGGAGGCGCTGGTGTACAGGATCTATCCGTATTCTCGCAATTATACTTGGAATCTATCCGGTCTGAATTGTCTAAAATGTCCGGAAGCGGGTCATTTTTTGAGGAGGGTTTGGTAAATGTTAAAGATAAGAACAACATCCCCCTGTACCACAAAGACCTGCTGATAGAGGAAGAGAAGATTGCCAGTTTGATCGAAGGGTTACAACGGTACCATAACCAGAAAAGTCGGGCCGGTTTTAAACGGTTATTGCGTGACGTGATTGCTACGTTTTTTGAGATTGATTTCCAACAAGTGGATGAAAACTTCTTGGAGCAGACTACCTTGAGCAGTTTTTGGACGCGGATCGTAGGCGACAGAGTGGTCGCCAAACGTCTGATGCCCAAATTATTCGACACGGACAAGAACTTCCAACAAATATCGAACGACTGGGGAAAATACAAAGCTAATTTTTCAGCTAATTCGGTCTTTATCAAGGATCAACTGAATAAACATATCCAAAACAGAGTGGGGTATTACCCCGTGTTGGTCAATGCTCAAAAGGGCATTATCAAGGAATATTATTGGGTCGACGTAGAAAGCATTCAGTTTTTCAGGGGCATATACTGAATGGGGTCTTCACCCTTTGTGACTCTATTCAAGCGTTTTTTTGTCCGCTTGAAGCCCAATGCTCGCAAAGAATTTCTCCTTACAGTCGCATTTCTGTCACTAGTAGCCGCATCAACCGTAGTCACTGTTCTGTCGGCCCTGGAAGTGCGCAAGAACGAACTAGAATTGGATCGCTTTATCGCCAACCCGTGGAATGGGGTATTCGGACTGTACCTGGGGGATTGTATTGACCCCCAGGGCTTTGCCCGTTTTACCGAGCGCCTTCATAACCGTACATGCTGCCGCTTAACTCCAGTGGTGGCAGATTACCCAGATATGGCCACCTTGGAGAGTGAATCGGCAATGATCGACGTACAAATCCAACTTTTCAGCCAGGAACAGGCGGCTATCCGGCAAATAATCGCCGATCGAAACGAGGAAAAACAGCTTTTCACGCGTCCGTTATTCTTCCTACAAAAGCCGCTGATGGACCGCTTGCAAACCGAAGAAGGTGATTGGGTTTTAGTTAAAGTAGAGGGATTGTATAGCGGCCTAGAGTTATATTGGACAGTGGTTTGGGTTAGTTTATCGCCCAACAATGAGGAGACTGTCTGATGGCTGAGCACAAATCAACGCGAGAAAATGGACGCTTTTCCGTCCAGCGGAAATCCGAAGCGGTATTGCGTTTGCTTCGCGGTGAGGATCTGGAGTTACTCTCGCGGGAATACGGGGTGACAGCAGCCCGCCTGAGCCAGTGGCGGGAAGATTTTCTGTCCGCTGGCCCAGTAGGCCTGAAGAAACGGCCCGAGGACGAACGGGATGCACAGATTGCTCGTTTGCAGGCCAAAGTCGGCGAGCTGACCATGGCCAATGAGTTGCAGGCCCACCAAATCGACCGGCTGGAGCAGGGCCTCCCTTTTCGTCGACGGAGATCGACGCCTTGAGCCAAGCCTGCTCGATCTCCACACACAAACGCTATGGGCTGCAACGGGTGTGTCAGGTGTGCCGTTTTCCTCGGTCGACGGTCTATGCCCATCGGGTTTCGGAGGCGCCGAAAGCGGCCATCGGCCCTGCCCCGAGAAAACGAGGGCCCATGGGGCCGTGCTCGGATGAGGCATTGGTAGCCCACATCCGTCGTCTGTTGGCGGCCTCGCTTTTTCATGGCGAAGGCTATCGAAAGATCTGGGCCAAACTGCGCTTCGAAGGCGTGCGTACGTCCCGCGAACGGGTGCGTCGGCTGATGCGGGGACACGGCTTGCAGGCCTACCAGCGGGTGGGCCATCCGCACGGGCCGAAAGCGCACGATGGGACGATCATCACTCAAACCCCCGATGAAATGTGGGGAACCGATGCCACGACGACAATCACTCTGGAGGAAGGAACCGCGTTTGTCTTCGTCGGGGTCGATCACTGTACCTTTGAATGCACGGGTATCCATGCTTCCAAGAAGGGCGACCGTTTCGAAGCGTTGGAGCCCATTCACCAAGGCGTCCGGGAACACTTTGGGAGCTATGACCAGAAGATCGCCCAAGGACTCAAGGTCCGGCATGATCATGGGCCCGCCTATATGGCCGATGATTTCCAGAACGAATTGACGTTTTTGGGCATTCAGTCCTCGCCCAGTTTTGTCCGCGAACCCGAGGGCAACGGCTGTGCCGAGCGTTTCATCCGGCTGCTCAAGGAGAATCTACTCTGGGTGAAGACGTTTGCCACCATCGAAGACCTCCGGCAGGCCTTGATCCAATTCAAGGACCTATATAATCAACACTGGATCCTCCAGCGGCACGACTATCAAACCCCGGCCCAGGTGCGTCGGGCAACACGCCCAATCCAGTACGACGATGCGGCTGGATGAACCCCAAATTCGTGTCCAATAAACTCAGGGCTTTACACTTTGGGAGGCTCTGTTGAAGTCGCCCAAAGGACACAGGGCATTTTATATCTATCGTGTTTTACAACACCATAGGTATAACCAGGATCTAATTAACCTTGTTCAGGCTCCAATCCTCGTCGTGCTCGTGGAAGGTCAGGCTGTGGGCGCGGCCCTCGGTGTTGATGTTGAAGGTGAACTCGAGCGGAAACATACGGCTGAAAAAGCGCACCAGTGATAAGGCGTGCACCGGATTCGGCGCGTTTTCGTATTTGCTCTGGGCGTAGAGCTGACCCTCCTGCAAGGTGATGGCGAAAGTGAATTCCTCGCCGTCGTTCAAAACAGCATGGTACGAGCCGACGTAGCGGGCGAGGATATCGGGGGCCACCTCGATCGCTTTCTTTTCGTACAGCGCCTGCAGGCCCAGGGTGTAGGCCAGGGGCTTGATAGAGGAGTGGTGTGCCCTAGCAATGACTTGGCTGTGCAGCGTCAAGCCAGGGTAGCCGCGTTTTTCCAGCAGGTCGGCCAGACGCTGGATGGGCTCGATCATGGAGTCGGGATTTTCCATTGCGCCCACGGTCAGGGATAGGGACGCCGGCAAATCGGTATGCGCAGCGGCAAAGGCGGCTTCGTAGGCAAAGGCGGCTTCCTCGCCCCACCAGAGCGACGGACTGGCGCTGACGTGCCGCTGGAATAGATTGGGCTCGTGAAAGAGGGCGTAGACCGAGAAAAAGCCCGCCAGCGAACCCCCCAACAACACCCGGTCGTCGGGCTGGGCGCGGTATTGGGTTTCGATAAAGGGAATCAGCTCGTCCTTGAAAAAGGCGAGAAAACGGTCGGCCCCGACCGGACTGTCTTTTTCGAGGACAAAGTGGTCAAAGCGCCATTTCTCGCTATTCTCCGGTTCAGTCGCATAGGTGATCCCCACGACAATGGGCATGGGGATCAGTCCTTCGGCGGCCAGGCCCCCGATCATGCCGGCCATAAGCTTAAAATCCCATTGGCCGTCCAGCGTGTAAAAGACCGGGTAGGTCTTGTCGGAGCCGGCGTAATTGGGCGGCAGCAGGACCTGGATGGCGTACGATTGGCCGGTGCGTTCTGACTTTAGGACGCGGGCCTGGGAGTTTTCGATGACGACGGGCGGGTAGGACATGGGCGCAGTGGGGGATTGGGTGGCGATAGTTAGTTGCGGTTGCAAAGCGAATGTCAGTAGGATTATTAAAAACAGGCCGGTCGTCTGCATATAGGCGCTTTCTCTAGACTTCCTATTGTAGTGGGAATCGTGTTGGTTTTGATTACTATCGGAGGGCAATATGGAGGTGTTTCTGCGCGGATTCCAATCGGTCCGGGGGCCCGCCCCGAAGGGGTGGGCGGGCCGAATTGGCCCCGGAGCGCGCAGCGCGAGCGCCCGAAGGGACGCCGGAGGCGAATGAGCGCAGGAACACCCCCATATTGTCCGTTTACTAGCTGACCCTACGCAAATAGGCAATGCTCGACGAGATAGCCTGTTCCATGGCGGCCTTGCGGTATACCTTGATCGAGGCCCAGCGCTGGTAGCCAATGGCGTCGAGGGCGTGCAGCACCGCCGCGAAATCGATATGGCCCGAGCCGAACAAACCGCCGTTGCTCTCGCACAGGTGGACATGGCGCAGAGCGGCGGCGCAGTCGAAGATGGGTTGGGTAACGGAAGAATCCTCGATATTCATATGCACCGTATCGACCATGGGATGAATGGCCGGCGAGTCGACCCGGGCGGCCAGCTGCCGCACCTCGGCGACCGAATTGTTGAAGCCCACCTGCAAATGGTTGACCGGCTCAATGACAAAGTCGACGCCGGCCTCTACCGCTTGGGCGGCGAACTGTCGTAGGCAATCGACAATGCGCGGCTGGGCTTTTTCCTCGTCGGGCTCATCGCTGCGCAAACCCTGCAACAGGCCGACCACGAGAATGGCGCCAAAGCGCCGGGCTACCGGCAGGTAGCTGACCAGGCGCTCGACGGCGCGGTCGCGGACTCCGGCGTCGGGTGAGCACAGGCATAAGCCCTCGTTATAGGCGGCTCCGGTGAGGAATGAAGGCACGACCAAATCGCGCTCCTCTAGCCAGGGGGCGATGCGGTCGAGGTCGTCGGCCAGTTGGGGGGTCAGGTTGAGTTCGGTACCTTCGTAGCCGGCAGCGGCAATCTGGTCGAAGGCGCGGCGAATGGTGTCGTCGTCGCCCAGGGTGGCGAGGGGGTCGACAATCATATAGCTGTAGCGGGGCATTGGGGCTCCTTTTAATGGGCTTCCTAGGACGGGTCGGATGGAATCTGTTTTGAAGAGTGATTACCAATCCGTTAAAAAGATACACAAAAGAATTGACAGACCCACTGTGCAGATGGCCTCTAGTCAAATAGCCCCTCACAACTCGCTTTCGATGCGGAAAAACCCTGGCCTATCTTGGTTGGCGAGTATATCTAGCACGCTCGGGACCAATGGCACTAGATCTGGGAGCCGATTAAACAGTGGGATCATTACTATCACGGTAATAAGAAGCGATTCGGAGTTTTGTTGATACTCCATGTTCTTATCAGCGGTAATCAGCGCATCGAAACCGTCATCAGCAGCAAGTTTTAGCAACACGCCGTTTTGGACGCTTGCCCAGCCCATTTCTTGTGCTGTCTTTACCGTGTAGTCTGAAGGAAAGTAGGTCGCCAGCCGTTTTGGAACCTGCTCATCAAGCAGCAGCTTCATTAGGCCCTGCCAACCGCTCAAAAGCCATGTTCAGCAGCTCGGTTGCTTGTGCTCGATCCACAGAGGGAAAATCCTCCAAAAACACGTCCAGACTGTCTCCAGCCTCAAGATGATCGAATAGGATCTTGATGGGTACTCTCGTGCCGTTAAACACAGGAGTGCCCCCTAAGATGCCAGGGTCTCGATTAATGATTTTCTTACTCATATCTGCATCTTCCCTAATTGGGCCAGATCCGCTCGGACCAGTCCCTTCCTGTGTTCGCTGTGGTTAGAGGGGTTGCTGGGCTGGAGGAGAGAGAATTGTTCTGCCACTTTCCTTCTGCTTCTCCCTTGCATCCTGCAAAATTCGGTCAATGTCAAAGTCCATCGATTGGGCCAAGGTTTCTTTGATCCTTCTTGTCTCTCGGATGATTTCATCCGTAGGGTCTTTGTCATAGATGTGTTTCATGGTAATCAATCTCCAAGTAACTCTTCAGGGGTGCATAAGACCGGTAATTCGTAGCCGCAATTGGCCACAATGGTGCGGAGCTCTTTCATAATTGCCGCATTGGCAATATGTCGGCAATTCCAGGTCAACAGTATATCGATGCCGTGAACCGATGAGACAGCAATATGGATGGCATCACGAGTTGCTTCCGGTGGAAGTAATCCCGATTGGATGATAACTCTCGCTACTCTATTCACGCCGTCGGTCAGATCGAGAAGTGGCAGGCTTTGCAGAAAAGGCAAGCGTCTCTGTGCCGCATCGGTGTCTCCTGAAGCTACCTCATCCATTACGATCTCGGAAATGCAGAGATCATAATGCTCTCTCACATCGTCCCACCACGTGTGGGTTAGTTGCTGTCGTGCGCCTGCAGCAGATCGCGACTTGGTCGTGCAGCCAAATAGCTTGGTATCGTCGTTTCTATATATATTCGTTTTTTCATACCTAAGCTCTGGTCCGCTACAATGCGTTGTTGGATCGAATGTCGACGTGCGTAGGCTTGCGCATTAATACACGGCCTCCCTTTTTCACCCGGCCAGCCAAATCGACTTTCGGAAGGCGTTCCTCCGGGATAAATTCCCACAACGTACTGTAGAGGCTAGCGATAAGATCCACATCATCCGACCCAATTTCCACTGGACCTTCGGGCTTGGGATAACGAAGCTCCTTGAACCTATTGACTAGCGAAACCGCATGTTCGCCAACCTCCGTAACCTCAAGGTCGGGTTTCTCTCGGCGCAGATCGCGTAGAAGGATTTGAAGATCATGCTCGCGAGGAGGTTTGATGCTTCCCAATGTAATAAATCTTATTCTTTGAGTAATAAGATCGCTTTCCAGCACAAAAAAATGGTAGCTATTCTGGTTGCTTCTTCAATTCCTTTAGTGCACGCCCCTTCAAAGGCTTGCTCTTGGATATCAGTCCAACCAAACTTGAGATTGTGCAGTTCTTCAAAAGTAACTTTGTAATCATGCTTGTGAGCATAGCTGTTTCTTATCCTGTTGATTGTTTTAAAGCCAGAGCAATGCTTTTCATCAATCAACCCCATCGCAATAGCAATATCCACTTTAAGTTCAAATGACCTTCTATGCTTGAAGAGTCTGGAGGGTTTTGGCTAGCCCCAGGATTATATTGGACACACGATAAGCCCTATATTTAGGGCCGAAAGGAGTGTGTCTCTAATGAGCAAAAAACATCGTTCCACCCAAGAGAATGGCCGTTTTTCGGCCAAGCGAAAAACGGAAGCGGTCCTCCGTTTATTGCGCGGTGAGGATCTTGATCTGGTGTCACGCGAATACAAAGTAACAGCGGCCAAACTCAGCCAATGGCGCGATGCTTTTTTGGCGGGTGGCCAAGCGGGTTTGCAACAGAGCGTCGACCATGCCAGCGATGCCCAGGTCGAAAAATTGCAGGCCAAAGTGGGCGCGTTGACCATGGCTAACGATCTTTTGGCGCATAAAATCGAGCGTATGGAGCGTGGCCTCCCTTTGTCGGTACGGCGGTCGAAGTCATGAGTGAAGCCTACTCGATCGCCACGAAAAAACGCTATGGCCTGCAACGGGTCTGTCGTATATGGGGTGTATCGCGCTCGACGGTCTATGCCCGACGGCATCGCTTGGCCAGGACCGCGCCCATCGGATTTTACCCGTTTAAAAAGCGGGGGCCGATCGGGCCTTGCGATGATAGTAAGTTGGTTGACCATATCCGTCGGGTCCTGGCCGCTTCGCCGTTTCATGGGGAAGGCTATCGCAAGGTGTGGGCGAAATTGCGCTTCGAAGGGGTACGCACCTCGAAAGAGCGCGTACGACGGCTGATGCGCGAAAACGGGTTGCAAGCGCCTCAGCGTGTCGGTCATCCGCATGGCCCTAAAGCCCATGACGGCACCATTATCACCGAGCAACCCGACGTGATGTGGGGCACGGATGCGACCACGACGATCACCCTGGAAGAAGGCCAAGCCCATGTCTTTATCAGTGTCGATCATTGTACCTTTGAATGCATCGGCCTCCATGCCTCGACCAAGGGCGATCGCTTCCAAGCCCTCGAGCCGATTCGTCAAGGGGTCCGAGCCCACTTTGGCGGCTATGGCGACCACATCGCCGAGGGATTGAAGGTGCGGCATGATCATGGCTCCGCCTATATGGCGGATGATTTCCAGAGCGAATTGACGTTTTTGGGCATCGAATCGTCGCCTTCCTTCGTGAGAGAACCCCAGGGTAATGGTTGTGCCGAACGCTTTATTCGATTGCTCAAAGAGAACCTGTTGTGGGTGCGGACCTTTTCCACTGTTGAACAGCTCCGTCAGGCCTTGATCCAATTCAAGCACTACTACAACCAGCAGTGGATCTTGCAACGCCACCGCTATAAAACCCCGGCGCAAGTGCGTCAGGAAAAACGCCCAATCCAGTACGCCCAAGCGGCTGGATGACCGCTAAATTTGTGTCCAACAATTCTAGGGCTTTACAGTTTCTCCAATCTATTTGAAATAAGAGTTTCCAATACCTTTTCAATGAAAATGTGGCCCTTTAAGATTGGTGATATTTCAGTATCATCGAAAATTAGACGTCCCATTGCTAATTCATCAAGCTCATCAAAGCTCAATTTATCAAAGTTCACTTCTTACTCCCTAATGGATAATATATAACGTAGCGATGACCCGCGGCCAGATTTACCGATTGCTTTGGATCAACCGAAGAGGAAAGACGAATCACCAGCAACTCAGGGTTACGGATTTGCCGTAGCGGTCCATCGCGATTATGTGGCACACAGTACTTTCAAGTCGTCATCATACCAGTGCTCGACAGATCACTTCCTTCTCGTGATGATCTCGGAAACATCTCCGGCAAACTTCCCCTCAGGACCGTCCTCGAAGTACACGTATGCGTGCCCTAGTGCGCCCTGCCCTGGCAGTTTCGAAACTCCCGGAGCCAGACGTAGTAGATAGATGGGTGGTTCATAGTCGGGCCCAAAGAAGGACTGCATCCGCGATGCAACCCATTTAGGAGTCCACTCGACTGTGACGATATGGATCGGGCGCTCCGGTCTCGCCAAGGGCGAGTCGCGATCAATAATCACGCCCTGCTCCTCCTTGAAAAACACATTTGGATCGCCACCGTGTTGGATGAACGCCCTTACAGGATCAAACTCCGTCTCGGCTCCTGTAACTTGATCTGACGTCGCGATGAGATAGTGCAGGCCTATCTTGGTGAGGCTACGGAAGTAATTTTCACCTACTTCTGTCTTGGCGCGAGCACCGACCACTTGCTTGCCTGGCTGCCCAGACGACCACGTGACGCCGGACGCGATATCTGTCACCAACGAATTCACCCATTCAATCTCCTCCGGCTGTGCAAAGACGTAGATCTCCTTGGGGCTTACTCCTAGCACATCTACCTGTGCCTTGAGGCGGGGCGAGGTCGTCATGTGTTGGGTTACACGGATCGGATAGGCTTTCCCTTCGGTATCGACAACGACGATCTGCCGGACCTCTCGAACTGTTTCTTCTCCTGGATTAAGCTCCCATAGAATTTCGATACCCAATCCAGAGTGGATAGCCTTGTAGTCGATCGCCGGCGCCCCGGCGCTTCCTCGTTCGAATGGATTAACTCGATTATGAGAAGCTCGTCCCGAGACGTCGTAGTACTGACGAAAGAAGGCTTCTGGGCCTGCACGGCAGAATTGCTCTTCAGCTCGCCCGATTTCTCCATTGCAGGTCTTGCACACTCCAGTCTGGATGGGAGGCGCTTCTCGGAACTCCCCCAGGCATCTGGGTAAGGGGTGTTCCTCGTTGAATGGACCTGCGGAGCCGCAATAGATGCATGTTGAAGATGCTACCATCTTGTCTCCTACTCAGATAACTATTGAGTGAATGGTCTTTCACCCTCACTAATGATTACGTTTGCCGTCGCCTTAACCAGTACCCTCACTAACCAGCATTCCTGCCGCCAAAAGAATACAACATCGCATTGCTCAGGTAGAATTTGAGGCGAATGCGCTGGCCGCACAGCGCGTCCATACTGCGCCCGCCTTCCCACTGCATTTGCTGCCGCAGCGAATCGCCGCAAAAGACGAGGCTCGACTCCCTTTCGTAGCCCTCTATAACGGCTCCATCCGCCGACAGCACTTCTACCTGGATAGCCCCGTCGGCGCTGGAGCTGTTGATTTCCAGGGCGTCCCCTTGCCAAACTAGCGGGCGCGTCAGTAGTAAACCCGATTCGCCCGGCGGCGTGGCGCGGCCGATCAGGCGGTCTAGTTTGGTCACGGCTAGGCCAATGGCGGAGGTATTCGAAAAATCGGTGTGGACGGCCTGGTAACCCGTATAATAAAACCACAATTCTTCCCCTACCAGTACGGGCGTAGGGGCGATAACCATACCCGAGTCGAAATCGGCTCCCTGGCCGTGTTGCGCGCCCAAGCCGAGAAATACGTCGCGGGTGGGCAGGCGGTCCCATTTTTTGCCGTCCTGGCTAAAGGCCAACTGAATCTCTATAGTCGCCTTGCTGTCGGAATAGTAGACCTGCAACAGGCCGAAATAATAGCCTTCGTATTTGAAGACCGGCATCCCGTATAATTCGACCGGGTCCAATTCGTCGGGGACCAGGACCATTTCCGGCTCGCTCCAGGTATGCAGGTCCGGGCTTTGGCTGCGGGCGATGCGCCGCTTCCAATGACCGGCGTAGACTTGGGGCCGCAGATAGAAAACGTATTGGCCGATAGCCTCGTCCCAGAATACGCAATTGGTGGTGTCGCTCTCGCCGTCCATAACCGGGTTGCCGGGGTAGGGCGTCCAGTGGATGCCATCGGGCGAATAGGCCATGCAGACTCCGGAGCGGCCCGGCCATTCGCCGTCGATACCGCCCTGGCGGGCGACTTGCTCCCGCGACGGCATATCAAAGACGTCGGTGAACAGCATTTTGTGCAAGGCCGGCGACGTAGTGATTTTTCGTTCGGAGGTATGGCACCGGGGCAGCGCCAATAGCAGCGGTGAAACGCGCTATTTATTGCAGGTGCATTATTCCAAGCGGATGATTACCCAGAAATATCCGCCCTATTTCGGCCAATTCCGCTTTGATGAGGCCATTGTCGCCCAGGCCAACCCGCGCCAGCGGCGGCTGTTGGGGGACCACAAACCGAGCAATTACGATTGAGGAATTTTGCGGCAACAGTCGGTGATGGTTTCTGATCCAATCGTTTAGTGCTGCAGGGGCTCGTCCTCATCGACTCGTTTGGCCGGATCGAGGAAAGTCTCTTCGTCGTATTTGAGCCAGGAGCGGTCGACGCTGGTCTGTGCCACGTGCTCTCTGCGCAGGCGGTCAAAGGCGCGCCAGTCGGTGATCACTTGGTCGGGTGTGGCGTTGCTGCGGGCCAAGAAGCCGGCCTCGCCGGGGCCGTAGTCACCGGCTTCGGGCGCATTGTAGCGCAAGTCGGCGGCCCAGCGGATAAGACCGGAGGTATTATCGGTAGAGCGGTGCGGCGTCATATTGGTCAGCAGCACGATATCGCCGATATCGGCGGGGACCGGAATCGGCTCGGGGTCGGGCAGATGGTCGGGGTGGATGGTCAGTGAAGGGGCCAAAAGGTTGGCCCGGTAGTGGCGGACAACGCCCTGTTTATGGCTGCGTGGCAACACCTCCATGCAGCCGGCTTCGACGGTGGCGTTCATCAGGGGGACCCAGCAGGTGGGCACCAGGTGCGTATCGGCGCAGGTATCGAAATAGCCGGAGTCCTGGTGCCAGGGGACCACGCCTTCGGGTCTTTCAGGCAGCTTGGGCCGCAGCCGGTAGATGCTCGAGGCGATAATTTCGGGGCCGACTAGCTGTTCCATAATGTCGAGAATTTCCGGACAGGTGAGCAGATTAAACATAGCGCGCCCGGAGTGGTTGCCGCTGAAAACCGGGCCCAAAATCTTGGGCGACTGGCCGTATAGTTGGGTGGCCCGGTGCAAGAAACCGAGCTCTTCGTGGAGCTGGCTAAGGGCTCCTTCGGCGTGGAGTTTTTGCGCCTGGGTATCAACAGCCTGGTCAATTTCCTGCTGCAATTCGGTAATATAGCGCTGCGGGATGACATTGCGGGCCACCAGGTAGCCTTCGCTGTGGTAGTGGTCGAGTTGGTCTTGGCTAAGGGGCATGGCGGGCTTCCTCATGGGCGGAGTTGGAAAGGCGTTTAGGAGCGGTTTTAGTATAGTATATGCCGTCCGCCTCTACCAGGCGGTGGGCCGACTGGCGGCAAAATAAAGATCCGGCTATACCTTGGAGAAGGATGAGATGAGATTATTCTGCCTGGCCCTGCTGTTGGCCACCTGGGCGTGCCCCTCAGCAGGGGAGGAAGCGTCGGGGCTGACCCTAGTCGATTTTGGCGCCGATTTCCGCCCCGCCCAGACCCAGCTGCGCAATGTCGAAGTCAATTCGACTCCGGAGGGTCGTTTACGCATTGCCAGCGGCCACCGGATTGAATGGCCCGGTATCAGTTTTTCCCCCGCCGGAGACAGTTGGGATATCAGCGGTTACCGCCAGGTGGGGCTCGAAGTGGAGAATAGCGGTCCCGAACCGGTTTCGGTGGGCTTGCGCGTCGACAATCCCGGCGCCGACGGCAGCAGCCATTGCGTCCAGGTGGTTGAGGCGTTTGAGCCGGGTGAAAAGCGATTGTTGGCCGCCGAGTTAAGCGCCACCTCCTGGGCCTTGGACCCGCCGCTGCAATTGGTGGGTATGCGCGGGACCCCGGGGCAGCTGAAAATAGACCCGACGCAGATCGTCCAGCTTATCGTCTTTGTGCCGCAGCCGCAGGAAGAGCATGTATTCACTATTGGCCCCATCCGCGCCGAGGGGCGGCTGGAACGGATCGATTCCAGCACTTTCTTCCCTTTTATCGACCAATTCGGCCAATTTGCCCACCGCGACTGGCCGGGCAAGATCCGCGTCGCCGAGGATCTGCAAGGACGCCGGCAGGCGGAAGAGGACGACCTGGCGGCCTGGCCCGGACCGGCTGACCGCAATCAGTACGGTGGCTGGTTGGCCGGTCCCCAGCTAAAGGCGACGGGTTTTTTCCGGGTGCAGAAATACCGCGGCAAATGGTGGCTGGTCGATCCGGAGGGGCGGTTGTTCTGGTCGCACGGGGTGGACTGTGTCGCCTTTGGCAACGAGACCGGGACCACCGACCGCGAACACTATTTCCGGGGCCTGCCCGAGGCGGGCGATCCGCTGGCCCTTTTCTACAGCCAGGGCTGGTGGGCTCCGCGCGGTTATTACAAGGGCCGCACGCCTTTTACCACCTTCAATCACCAGCGGGCCAATCTCTACCGCAAATACGGCGAAGAATGGGCACAGGCGGCTGCCGACAGGGCGCATCGGCGTTTGCGCAGTTGGGGGATGAATACGGTGGCCAACTGGTCGTCGCCGGCGGTCTACCTGCAGCGTCGCACGCCCTATGTGGCGACCGTTCATTTCAATGCTCCCAGTCTGGAGGGCTCCCAGGGCTATTGGAGAAAATTCCACGATGTCTTCGATCCGGGTTTCCGCATTGCCGTGCGCCGGGCCCTGGCGGCCAAGGAAGAAGAGACCGGCGATCCCTGGTGCATAGGTTTTTTCGTCGATAACGAGTTGGCCTGGGGGGATGAGGTCTCACTGGCGCTGGCGGCTTTGGCTAGTCCGGCGGGACAGGCGGCCAAGAGAGCCCTGGTCGCGGACTTGCAGGCGCGCTACGGGGCGGTCGGGGACCTCAACGTCGCATGGGGTACGGATTATGCGTCTTGGGTTGGGTTACTGGAAAGCCAGGAGCCGCCTGCAACCGAGGGGCGGGAAGGACTGCAGGCCGACTTGCGGGCTTTTTACCGGCGCACGGCAGAAACCTATTTCGCCACCGTTAAAGAGGAGCTTGCCGCCCTGGCCCCGCAGCAGCTCTATCTAGGTTGCCGCTTTGCCTGGGTCAACGAATTGGCGGCGGGAGCCGCGGCCCGTTTTTGTGATGTGGTCAGCTACAACAAATACGCCTACAGCGTCGAGGCCTTGCACTTGCCCGCCGGTCTCGATCGACCGGTTATCATTGGCGAATTCCACTTTGGCGCCCTCGACCGCGGACTGTTCCACACCGGTCTGCAAGCGGCGCGCGACCAGCAACACCGCGCCGCCCTTTACCGGGACTATCTGCGCGGTGCCCTGGACCACCCGCTGCTTGTCGGGGCCCATTGGTTCCAATACGGGGACCAGTCGACCACCGGTCGGGGCGACGGCGAGAATTACCAGATTGGCTTTGTCGATATCGGCGATACGCCCTACCCGGAAATAGTCGGGGCGAGTCGGAAATTCGCCGCCCAGCTATACGAAAGAAGGGCACGCTGAAGGATAGATCGGGACGGCTGGCTGCCTAAAAGTCCAGCTTTAAGGCGTCTCGGGTTTGTTGTCGATAGGTGCGGCTCATCAGCAATTGGCGGCCGTCGTGCAAAATTACCAGGCAATCGCCGTGCGATACCGGCTGCAAGCGTTGGATACGGTCGATATTGACCATGGTCGAGCGATGAATCCGGATAAAGCCGTCCAGGTCTGGGCGGCGTTCGATCTGGCCCAGCGAATCGCGGATCATATGGCGCGTATCGCCGAGGTGCAAGATCACGTAATTGCCCTGGGCTTCGAGCCAATCGACCTGGTTCGCATCGACCAATAAAATGCCGTCTCCCTGGCGCACGGCAAAGCGCCGGGCCTGCGGTTTGGGCGTCTGTTCCATACTGTGCAATAATTCGGCCAGACTGGCGCTATGATCCTGTCGGTGACGCTGACGGGCCCGTTCAAAGGCGAGGCGGAAGCGCCGATGGTCATAGGGTTTGAGCAGGTAATCGAGGGCGTGCAATTCAAAGGCTTCTATGGCATAGCGCTCGTGCGCGGTAACGAATACCACCGGGGGCAAGCTTGGGGGCGGGATTTGGGCCAGTACTTCAAAGCCGTTCATGGCCGGCATTTGAATATCGAGGAAAATCAAATCTATCCCACCCTGGTCGATGAATTCCAGGGCCTGGGGGCCGTTGCCGGCTTCCTCGATGCGCCCCACATCGGCCTCTTCTTTGAGCCAACGGTGCAATTTCTCTCGGGCCAAGGGCTCGTCGTCGACCACCAGCACATTGATCTGTGGCGCATTCAAGACGGGTCTTCCTGGTGCAGTTGGAAAGGGATTTGAAGCCGCACTCGCAGCCCGCCGTTTTCCCCGTTTTCCAAGGCCAAGAGGAAATTATCGCCATAGGCCTGGCGCAAGCGGTCGCGGGTATTGGCCAGGCCAATACCAGAGGAAAAAGCTTCTTCGTCAGTGGTGGTCAGCCCTGGGCCGCTATCGCTTACCCATATTTCTAGCCGGTTGCCGCAGCACCGGCCGCCCACTTCAATGCGACCGGCTTCAATTTGCTCGGCAATACCGTGGCCCACGGCGTTTTCTACCAGCGGTTGCAGCAACATATTGGGTACGCGGCCGGCCCGGGCCTCTGGTTCAACGGCAAAGGTCACCTGCAGGCGGTCTTTAAAGCGCACTTCTTCTATTCCTAGATAGTGTCGGGCAAATAGCAATTCTTCTTGTAAGGAAATAAAATCGCGGTGCGCATGGTCGAGGGTGAAACGGAGGAAATCGCCCAGCTTGGCCAACATGGTATCGGCCGCCTCCGGGTCCACGGCCATCAGGGATGAAATGGAATTGAGGGTATTGAAGAGGAAATGGGGGCGCAGCTGCATTTTCAGGGCGCGCAATTGCACCTGGGCCAGTTGGCTTTCCAGCTGCGCCCGACGCAGCTCTTCGGCGCGCAGGCCGGTATAATAAGCGTGCCCGTAAGCCAGACTGGCGGCCAGACCGTAGACAAAAAAACCGAAGGCGACGCCGGCGCCGTAAATATAAAACCCTTTGAGGCCGCCGCTGAAGACGGGAAGAAGTCGGCAAAGGTGCCGGCGCTGGCGGCGCGGTAGAGGCCTTGGGCGGCCAGACTTAGGCTAAATACCCACAGCGGCAAGGCAAAAGCTAAAACAAGATGCGCGGCTATTCTCCAGGGGTGGCCCCGGTCGAGAGGCAGGCGGCGGCTCAACCAGTAAATAAGGGGCAGGTGCAGGCCCCAGGTGTACCAAAAGAATAATTCGGCCACTAACGAATCCCGCCAGGAAATATCTATCCCGACGGCGGCGTGTTTAAAGGTCCATATGCTGGCGAAGCACACCCCTAAAATTGTGCAGACGGCGGCAATGATCAGGGCGGGGCGCAAGCGTCTGGGAAAACGCTGGTATAGGGACAGATACGGCATAGCAGTATAATACGTTGCACCTTGGTAGTGGGCCAGAGCCGCGGCAGGGCTTATCGCAGAAGGACCATTCTGTCTGTCAGTACTTTGTTGCCCGCCGATAATTGGTAAAAATAGACGCCCGAAGCCACAGCGCGTCCGGCCCGATCGGTGGCGTCCCAGGTGGCTTGGTGCCTGCCCTGGGGCATGAGCTGATCGACCAGGACCGCGACTTCAGATCCCAGCGCGTCGTAAACCCGCAGGGCGATATGCTGGGTCTGGGGTAGGGCGTAGGCAATAGCGGTGCGGGGGTTGAATGGGTTGGGGAAATTGGCGCCCAATTTAAAGTCCGCAGGGGTCGTATGCTGGCCTTGCTCAATTTGGGTGGGGCGTGGCAAATCGATGCGGCGCAGCCAGGCGGTGGGCTGCAAGGTGCCGATAATCCACAGCGCATTGCCGTCGCCGGTGAGGGCGAGGCCGTTGGGGTTGCGAAACTGGGACTGGGCAACAGGGCCGTCCTGGCGCCCGGCCGCACCAGTACCGGCAAAGGGAGTGACCGTTCCGTCCAGCGAAACTAGGTATATCCTATGGGCGCTCAGAGCGGTGGCATAGAGGGTGTTATGGGCGAATTTGAGATGACCAATGCGGAACTGGCCGGTGCCGGGCACGGTGGCCACCAGACTTTGCGACCCGTCCGGGGCAATGCGGGTGATACGGCCGTCGTTGAGATTGCCGGCATAGAGATTGCCCGCCGTGTCAAAGGTTAGACCTACTGGCCGGTTGACCGTGCCGCCCTGGGCGAAAACAGTCCATTCTCCATTGGGCGTGACGCGGCCGATAAAGCCCGCTTTTTCCGGTCCGGGCGCATCGGCTTGGTTGAGTGATACGTAGAGATTGCCGGCGTTGTCTGCGGCCATGCCGCTGGGTTGGGAGGTAAAGGAGACAAAGTCGTGCAAGGTGCCGTCCATGGTGATTTTTACCAAATTGCGGCCGGCCCAGTTAGAGACCACCACCGTGTCCGGTGAGACAAAAACCATATCGATGGGCCCCTGCAGACCGCTGGCAAATTCTTCCAAGGCGCCGTCGGCGTCAGCCCGGTGAAGGGTAGTGGCGTCCCAACCGCCGGCAATATAGAGCTTGCCGTCGGGGCCTTCTTTGATGCCGTCTGTCTTCAGCGAGCGGGCTAATTGTTGCGAAGAAACGGTTTGTGCCGTTGCCGTGGCTAGGCTGGCCAGGTAGAGGGCTAACAAGAGCAGTCTCACGGTCTATCTCCTTGTTTTTGTGGGAGGGGTTCTGCCGTATACTTAGGTTACTGCAAATAGACTGCAAACGGCGGAAAAAGGTATCAGCTGGATTGTCGGTGTGATGGAGCGGTTTATTCTGGGATGGGGTGTGGACCAGGGGCGGGTTGTTGCAGCAGGATGCAGGATCTGGGGTAGTATTGGCTCCATTTATAGGCAACAGACCAGAAAGGCATTGAAACGTGTCCGAAACGACCGCACCGGAGCAAATTGTCGCCAACTTTATGGCCCCGGCCGATCCCAATCGCCCCTACATTCACTGGCGCAATTTCTTGCGCCAGTGGTGGATTTTGGGGCCGTTTTCTTTTGCCGACCGCCCTTATGCGACCCAGCATCCGGCCCGAGCGCTGGACGATCAGTTCGTCGCTGACGAAGCCTTGCTAGTGCCCTGTCTGGACGAGGAAGTAGAGGGGGCTATCTGGTGGCGTTATTCGGCTGTCAGCGTGATGAACAAATGGTGGGAGTTGACCCCAGAGCGGGTATTGTTGCGCCATCATCACGAACTGCGACACAAGAGCGCCGAGCCGGCTTCGGAGCCGCCCGGCGGTGTCCATGTTACGATGGATCTGTTCACGGTGGAGGACGAGCTCATGCCGTGCTGGGGTTCATCCGAGCGCGGTACGCCCGGACAACCTTACTGCCCCCGCTGTGAAAGCCCTGTGCCCGACAGGCCGGATCGCTGTGGCCAATGCCGCCAGCGTCTGGGATTTTACACCTCATATAGTTCCTGGGGTTTCCCGCGTCGGGCTTGGGACCAGCCGTCCTTTCCCTTCGACTATTCGGTGACGTATCTGGCGGCCCAGGTGCAGGCCCCGGAGGCGGGCCCGTACCGGCTGCTGTGGAGTTCCAATACACCTTGCCGCATTTGGGTCAACGGTCGGGAAACGGCTCGTTTCGACGGTCCGTTTCTGTCCTGCAGCGCCAACCAGAATCGCAAATGGGACCTGTTTACTGACTCCGTATCCCTGCAAAGCGGATGGAATAGGGTGGTGGTCAAGACTGTCCTGTCGACGGTGGCCGACGGTGAGCACTGCTTTTGCGCCCGTTTTGAAAAGACCGATGGCAGCCGGTTTTTCATCCACAGTACGCGCGGCGAAAAGGTGGCGCCCGAGCGGCGCTTGCGGGTGGATGTCGGGGCGCCAATTTATATTGGCGTCACCGATTGCACGCCTTCGGTAATGCGCTGCCACGAGGGCACGCTGCTGGCCGGCGAATTCCTTAGCCGGGACCAGGGAGAGACCTGGGAGCGGGCCGGGGACAAACACCTGGGGGCGCTGGGCCCCCACGCCACCGGATTGAATTTTGCCGGCGGCCCCGATTTACTGATCAGCAGTATCGGCGAGCCCGCCGGAGAAGGCTTGGCCAACGCTCCGGCACACCGTTCGGTGGACGGTTGGCGCACGGTGGAGGAGATTGAGCTAAGCTTCCAGCTGGGGCCGCATGTGCCTTCGATGGGGGAGGACGGGGTGGTGCGGGTCAATACGCTCAACCACCAGGCGGTGGCGTTGCCCGACGGCAGTGTGGTGGGGATGTGCTACGGCTATTGCGACCACGATATCGTCCATACCGATATTAGGTACAAGGGGTGGGAGAAATACCCGCACGATTTCGGCATTTATAAATACTCCAGCTGGTGCCTTGGTTCCCTGGACGGCGGCCGTACTTGGCAATATCGAGGGGGGGTGCCGCCGTTGCCGGAAATGGGCGATGAAGGCTGGGCCGAGCCGGGGCTGGCGCTGCTGCCCAACGGCGATCTATTGACGATTTTGCGCAACGGCGAGGGCAATGCGCCGCTCTACCTGGCCCGTTCGAGCGACGGCGGCTACACCTGGAGCGACCCGGTGCGCAGCCGTCTCAACGGGCAATACCCGGGTCTGTTGACCTTATCCAACGGTCTTCTCGTGGCTACCTATGGCCGGCCGGATAACCGGATTGCCGTTTGTCTGGACGGGCTGGGCGAAGGGTGGCCGTACGAAATCACCGTATCGACGGCGCCCGGTTGGCAGGGCGTTACGGCGGTGGAGATTGGGCCCAATGAGATCCTGGTGGTATTCGAGGACCAGTTGTGGGAACCCAAACGCGACGATAGGCAAGTGGTCCGCCATTTGGTGGCCCACAAAGTCCGGTTGGAATTATTGAATAGTTGAGAACGGGCGGGGAGATACATATGGACTACAGCAAAGCCAATAAAGAAGCCTGGGAACAGGCCTGCGCCATCCACAAGCAAGGCTACCGGGAGGATCCGGCTCTGCGTTTGCAGCGGGGCGATTTATCCATTCTGGAAGACGATGTCCGCGCCGTGCTGGCCGAGATTGGCCTGGAGGGTAAAGACGTAGCCCAGTTCTGCTGCAATAACGGCCGTGAATTGCTCACTCTGCTCAATATGGGGGCGGCCCGGGGCACGGGTTTCGATATTTCCGAGAATTTCATCGCCGAGGGACGTCGGCTGGCTAATCAGGCTGGTCTAGACGGTGATTTCGTCGCCACCGATATCTACGATATAGACGCGGCCTACGCCGGGTGTTTCGACCTGCTGCTGGTGACCATTGGTGCCCTCTGCTGGTTTGAGGATCTCGAGCGCTTTTTCGCCCGGGCCGCGCTGGTGCTCAAGGATGGCGGTACGCTGCTGATCAATGAACAGCATCCTTATACCAATATGCTGGCCATGGCCAACGAGGACGGCTACGACGCCGAGCGGCCCGACCAGGTGGTATTCTCCTATTTTAAAGACGATCCCTGGGTCGACAGCGACGGGGTCGATTACGTCGGCGGTACGACATACAAATCCAAAACCATGTACAGCTTTTCGCACTCGTTTGGCGCTATTTTCAACGCCATGGCCCAAAACGGCCTGACCGTGAAGACGTTGCGGGAATTCGACTACGACATCTCTACGTCCTGGCCTCATATCGACCGCGGTGGGATGCCGCTTTCGTATGTCCTGGTGGCGGAGAAAACGTCTTAAAATTCTGGCGTTTCCAGGTTAGCCCAGTCTCAAAGCAAAGGATGCGCAGGCGGCCAGGGAAGCGGCGGTACGTACGTGGTTCCAGGTAGTCCAGCGGGCCAGATAGTGGGCCCAGTGGTCGGCGGCCTCGTCGCTGTCCGATTCGATTTTAGCTAGGGCTTCGTTCATGGGTACGTTGCCGACAATAGTCACCAGGAGGGTGCCGAGCATATAGAGCAGCCCACCGGCCAGCAGGTAGGTGGCACCGGCTTGCTGGTCCCGCCACAATGCAAGGCCAATCAGCAGCAGGCTAAGGGCGGCGGTGCCGAGGAATACACCGAGAAACCACGGATTGAGGACGGTGCGGTTGATCGCCTGCATGGCTTCCAGTCCTCGGGCTGGCTGCAGCTGGGCCAGGGCGCGCATGACGAAGGTGGAGAAGGCAAAGAAAACGCCTCCCATTAGGCCGCAGCCCAGGATGGCGGCCAGGTTCAAGACCAAGAGCAGGTTGTCCATAACCGTTGTCGTTCCTAATCCGCCGTTTTGATATAGACACGGTACTCGGCAAAGGGCTTGCCGTCGGCGGGAAAATCCTCTTCGTCGAAGTATGCCTGCTGATTAACGATGAGTCGGGTGCCGGGTTCGACGGGCTTGTGTGCCAGCGAGACTACCACCTCCTCCCAACTGTCCACTACTGTGCCGGCTTCGTCGAGCCACTCGATGCCCAGCACCAATTCCCGACAAGGTTGGGTCCCTTTGTGGGTGATTTCCAATTGTAGATAATGGCGGGGGCGGCCGTATTGGTCGTTGTAGTAGGCGCTTTCACGCTGACGCAATTCAAAGGTCAGATAGTCGACCTGTTGCGAACGCCATTGCAGTGCTTTAAGCGGATATTCGGGGTATTGGGCCGGGGGGCGGACGCGCTCGACCAACGTCGGATGGACGCGCACGGTGACGATGCGAGTGGGGGCGACCCCGTCAAAGTAGGTGCTTCCTTCACTGGCAAAGAGATACAGGTCGCCCGGGTGCAGAGTGAAATTGTCCTGGTCGCCGCTATAGCCGCTGTTGGCGTTGAAGAGCCAGAGGTAGTCCGAGGCCAGCACCTGGCCGCTGGCGTCGAGGAAATCCACGTTATAGCGCAGTTTTTGGACTTCGTAGCGGTCCGAGACAATGCGACCGACATACTGAAAGTCAAAGAGGTCCTGCCGATAGACGCTTTCTTCGTGGTTAATTTCGAAGTCGTCCAGCAGGGTGGCGATCCCTTCGCCGGCTTCGATGGGTACCACCTCTACCGCAACGGTATAGGCCAGGCCTTCGAGGCCGCTAGGGCTGGGGGTGATAATACCGGTTTCGCGCAGAAAGGCGAAGACTGTAAGCAGGACTATCGGCGCGGCAATGGCCAGGGCCAACCCTTTTATCCAGCGTCGCAGGCGGCGGCGTCGGTTTGTCTTTCCGACCTTGAGCAATAGCTCTTTGGCAGGGACCGAGTCCGGATCTAGTTGCAGGCATTTGTCTATCGCCGCGTCCAGTTCGTCTTTGCCTTTGCCGGTTTGCCGCCACTGCCTAAAGTAGAAATCGGCCAGCTGGTACCGGGTGCGGACGCCGATGGGGTCAAATTCAACGGCGGCTTCGTATTCGGCGGTGGCGGCGCTCCAATTGCCGGTGTCGGCATAGGTGGCGCCGCGCTGAATGCGGTCTTCCACGGCTTGCTTGACCTGAGCCAGATCGGCTTCGGTGAGGCCAATTTCCAGGGCTATCTCCTGCAGTTCTTCCTCGGAGAGTTGCCATTTCCTGGTTTCCTGCAATTCCAGCAGGCGACCGATATACTTGTCGAGCAAGTCGCGGTTTTCTCGGTCCATTATTATACCTTGTTAAAGGGGCATAGCCTCTACCGAGACTGGCAGTTCGTCAATCGTCGCAAAGCTCCTGAGATCGGAGGAGATTTACCGCCAGCAATATCGCGTCTTTCACGGCCTCCAGCAAGGGATCTGTCTTATGTATTGGCACCGATATTATCGTGCAATATTTAGCTTTTTTGCGCTGCTTGTCCTGGTCTTCTCGACAAATGGATGGGGGCAGGGATACGAGCCGCCCATAGGTATTCCGGCCCCTAGCTTTGGTATAGAGCAAAGGGTTGAAACCATCTATGGGGCCGGGTACTATACCCACTATATTGACAATACCCATCCGGCGGCCACCGATGCCGACAATCCGCAGGGCACGCTTCAACGACCGCGCCAAACTATCCCGCAGCGCCTGTTGGATCTGCCCCCGGGCAGTGTGGTGGAAATAGCCGGCGGTCCTTACCGCTTTGCTGGCCCCACCAGTTGGACCGGTCAGGGGACGGCGGAAAAACCGGTATTTATACGCGGCTCAAATCCTGCCCAGACACCGCGAATTGAACAATCGAGGGTGGAAATAGGCGGCCGTTACCTGATTGTCGAAAACCTCGAACTCTACGACGATTCGCGTGTCAGCATTCATCTTGGTGAGCCCGAATATATCGCCCTGCGCAACTGCCAGATCCACGGCCCGGAAGGGGCGGCCACTTTTGGCGCGGCAGTGCGGGCCAGAGGGCGGGATATTGTCGTCTACCAAAATCATATCCACCACAACTGGCGCCACGGCGACCTCGACGTCCACGGGGTCAAACCCGGACTCGGGGCCGAGCGGATATGGGTCCTCGACAATCATATCCATCACAATAGCGGCGATGCGGTACAGGCCTGCCACGCCTGCGATCCGGCGCCGCGCTGGGTCTATATCGGCCGCAATATCATGCACGAGGATCGGGAGAATGGGGTCGATCTGAAATTTGTCCAGGATATCGTCATTTCCCAGAACATACTTTATGGCTACCGCGACGCTTCGACCTCGGACGGCAGCGCTATTGTTTTGGGCAGCGACGGGGCCCCCAACCGGCCCTGGGTGGTATTCAATACTATTTTTGCCAGTCGCAACGGGATTCGCAATGAGGCGGTGGACAGGGCCTGGATTGTCGGCAATACTATCTACGATATCGAGGGCTTCGCTGTTGGTCTGGAAAAGAGAGCCGACGATCTCTATATCGTCGGCAATACTATCTACGACGTAGGCGTGGGCATCGACCAGTTCTGGCGCGAGGCCTTCCGACTGCATATTGCCAATAATATTTTTGCCCAAATAAGAGGCGGGGGAGTCCACCTCAATATCGAGAGCCAGCAGGTGGCCCAGGTCTCCCAGATGAGTCACAACCTGTTCTGGCAGGACGGCGATCCGGTTCCCATCCGCTGGGGGACGGGCGGCATTCGGCTCCTTAAGACCACGGCCGATTTTAACGGTTTTGTCGGTGGCCCTGGCAATATGGTCGGCGATCCGCTTTTTGCTGCTGCGGTCCACGGCGATTGGAGACTGCAGCCCAACAGCCCGGCCATTGACGCGGCGGCGGAGCATCCGGCCTATGGCGAGTTTTGGCAATTGCACGGGATTGATATCCAACGGGATATGGATGGGGCAATCCGCCCTCAGCAGACCGACTGGGATATCGGCGCGTTTGAGTACGGGGATGGGGGCAGTACGGGGGTAACGGAAGGAGTCCGGGTCCCGGCGCAATTGGGACTGCGGAGCTACCCCAACCCGTTTAATACGGCGGTGTCGATTGAATGGACGTTGGCCAGCCCAACCCATTGCAGGGTGGAAATACTCAATGTCAACGGACATCTAATCGCTGTCTTGGCCGACGACTATTACCAGGCGGGAGCCCATCAATTGGCCTGGAGCGGCAAGGACAAAAAAGACCGGCCGGTGGCGTCGGGGCCGTATTTTTGCCAGTTGCAAGCCGATGGACAGTTAATGGCCAGGAAGATATTATTACTCAAGTAAAGGACGGCAGATACTCTGCAAATCGGATATTGGTTGAATTAGTTGACGCAATTTTCGCCGCAGGATATAAGGGCGGCTAGCGCTGGCCCGGCCACAGGCTGTTGAGACTTCAATCTCTAAAGGAGGGAATAATGGACTGGTTATTGGCACCCTGGCCCTGGTATATAGCGGGCCCTTTGATGGGCCTGACGGTGCCGTTATTGCTGTTGCTGACCGGTAAGACATTTGGCATTTCCAGCAGCCTTCGGCATCTGGGGTCTATGTGTTCACCCAATTCAAAGCTTAGTTACCTAAAAGAGAACGATTGGCTCAAAGAGTCGTGGAATCTGTTTTTCGTCCTCGGTATTGCGCTGGGGGGCTTGGTGGCTATGCACTTTTTAGTCCCGGCTCCCTTCCCCTTATTGCCCGAGCACTATCGCAGTGATACCGGTTTGGCGCTGTTGTTTTTTGGCGGCGTCCTGGTCGGTCTGGGTACCCGCTACGCCGATGGCTGTACCGGCGGGCATTCCATTACCGGTTTGGCCAATTTGCAGGCTTCCAGCCTGGCTGCGACAATCAGTTTTTTCATAGGTGGTTTATTTGTCGTCCACATCCTGGGCCTATAGGAGGAATCTGATGAAAAATCTGCTCGCTTTGCTGATAGGCGCCTATTTTGGCCTGGTGCTGATAAAAGCTGAGGTGGCTTCCTGGTTTCGCATCCAGAAGATGTTCCGTTTTGAAGAAGCGCATATGTATCTGGTTATTGGTTCGGCGGTAGCAGTGGGGGCTCTGTCGCTGTTTATCATTAAGCGCATAGGGAGCCAGACCGTGGAGGGGGAACCCATTGCGGTGAAAACCAAACCTTTTACCAAGGGCACCGTTATCGGCGGGGTGATCTTCGGCTGTGGCTGGGCCATTACCGGGGCTTGCCCGGGTCCTATTTACGCTCAGATGGGCAGCGGCGAATACCTGGCCATGGCCACTTTTGTCGGCGCGTTTGTCGGGGCCTATCTCTACGCCTGGCTGCGACCGCGGTTGCCGCATTGACCGATTTATTCGCAAATCCGATTAGCGGCCGACTGGGCAGGACTGTCTGTCTGCTGGGGCTGCTGGTTTTGGCTTGTGCCGATTCCAGCAAGACCGCGCCGGACTTTGCCGATATCGACGTTGCTGCTGCGGTGGCCCTTTTACAAGGCGACCGACAAGTGATGGTAATCGATATTCGCACGCCGGGGGAATTTGTCCGCGGCCATATCGCCGGGGCCGAGAATATCGATTTCCGCGCCGCCGATTTTGCCCAGCGGCTAGGCTCGCTGGATAGGGAGCGGCCTTACTTGATGCACTGCGCCTCGGGCGGACGCAGCACCCGAGCGCTGGGGCAATTCAGCCAACTGGATTTCCAGCGTATATATCATTTGCGGGCGGGTTTTATTGGCTGGGAAGCGGCGGGAATGGACGTCAAGCGATAACTTTGGGGGTGAGTCTTGTCCTGTTGTATTGCGACACAATGTCGCAATCATGTCGCATAAAAACGAGTCGTACGTTTTGTTGGAATCCTAACAAAATAAGATTAACCGTTTGTTAATAGGCTCTTTGCGCTTGTTTGGTAAGGGCTTTATTGATGTTGGTACAGATCTTGCATTCACATTCTCTTGGGAGCGGTCGGAGGTCGGCTAGGGACTGGCTCCCGCGTTCCATAAGGATCGAGTAAATTTGCGGAGGAGTGCCATGGCTAGTGGAGAAAACGCCGATGAGGAAAACCAGCGCCAAGTTTTGCGCCGATTGCAGGCGGCTTTGCCCGTCGATGATCTGTTGGGGTGGCTGATCGTCGAATGCCCTACCGCCGGCCGCGACCAAGTGCTGGCCCTGCTCAAGGCGGTATACGCGGCGGGCTGGAAGATTGGACCGGCCAACCAGGAGCAGCGCCTCTACCGGGTGGGCGACGAGGAATTGAGGGCCTATCCGCAGCGCGTCGAAGCCGGGTGAAGGGAGGTGGCCATGGATAGTATAAATAGATATCTGGGCGGAGTTGGAGGAGCGTGTGCTGCTGCCCCGGTGTTGCGTGTCCTAGAGAGGCTGACGGTTCTATGGCTGGTCCTGGTCCTGGTCGGTCCAGTCCAGTCACAACAAACCCTGTCGCTGTCGTTGGAGCAGGCCCGACAACGGGCGTTGGCCGGCAATCTTCTGCTCGAAGTGGCTCGCAGCGAAGTGGAACGGGCCCGGGCGCTGCAGGTGCAGGCCCTGGCCGGGCGCCTGCCCCAGGTCCGTCTGTCCGAACGGGCGCTGCGCTCTAACGACGCGGTTGACGCCTTTGGTTTTAAACTTAAACAAGAGTCTTTTACCGAAGCGGATTTTGCCGTTGGACGACTCAACAAGCCGGCGGCTGTCACCGATTTCCAGACCCGTCTTGAAATTAACCAACCACTGGTGGGCGGCCAGGCATTATACGGCCGCCAGCAGGCCAATGCCGTTCTGGCGGTGGCCACCAGCCATCTGCAGCGTCAGGAGCAGGAAATTGTGCATCGTGCGACGACGGCGTATTGGGGGCTGGTATTGGCTCGGGAAGAACTCAAGGCGGTGCGGCAGGGGCTGGCCACTGCGCAAAAATTGGCTGCCCTGACCCAGGCCCATTACCAACAGCAGACCGTGGCGCGGACCGATTTGCTGGCGGCCCAGATGCGGGTGGCCGAATTGGCCGGCGAAGAAATTGCGGCGGTCAATCGGATTGGCCAGGCCAACGACGGTCTCTCTCTGGTGCTGGGCCTGGGAAGCGCGGTGCAATTGGTGCCCCTCGACAGTCTGGGGCGCCGTCCGCCGCTTGTGGACTTGTCCGAGTTGGTTGTCCGGGCTCGGCAAATGCGGCCGGATTTAAAGGCCTTGCAATACCAGGTGGAGGCCGCCCGCAGGGGTATACAGATCGAACAGGCGGCCTATCTGCCGCAATTGAATGCTTTTGCCCGCATGGATTTGGACGCCGACCAGGCCTTTGCCCGGCAGGGCGAGAGCTGGATGGTGGGGGCGGTGCTGCAGTGGGATCTTTTTGCCGGCATGAGTCGGGTAGGGGCGGTGCGGCAGGCCAAGGCGCGTTGGGACCAGGCCCGAACTCAGGACACCTATCTGCAACAGCAAATCGAGCGCCAGGTGCGTCAGGCGGTAAGGGGGGTGGCGGCGGCAAAGCGGCAAATTGAGGTGGGCCGCCAGGCTGTTGGCCACGCCCGGGAAGGGGTGCGTATTAGCCAGCTGCAATATACTGAAGGTCTGATTACCGCTACCGATCTGCTCAGCGCCGAAACAGGGCTGACCCGGGCGCGGATTCGGCATTTGCAGGCCCTGTACGAGCTCGAGGTGGAATTGGGGCAATTGGCTTTTGCGGTGGGCCAGACTGTTGATTAAGAAGCAGCTAAGGAGAAGGGGCTATATGAAAAGCAGACAGCTGGTGGCGGTCGCGGTCGCCACGTGTGGATTTTGGGCCTGCGGGGCAACGGAAAGCGATTCCGGCGCAGAGGCGGAAACTCCGGCGGTTGTCGGCGTTGAGGCTGTGGAACAAGTGCAGGTGCCTATAGTCGCCACAGCGGTCGGCAGCACCCAACCCTATACGCGTGTCCTGCCCAGTACACGCATTATGGGGCGGATCGCGGCGCTGTATTACAGCGCCGGCGATTCGGTGCGCAAAGGTCAGAGGCTGGCGCGGGTGGAAAGCCGGGATTTGCAGGCCCGCCGCCAGCAGGCCGAGTCGCAGTTGGCCGCAGCCCGGGCGGTATTGGCCCACGCCGAAAAAAATGTCCAGCGGCTGCGCAATTTGCGCCGCAACGAGGCCATCCCGCAGCAACAGCTGGATGCCGTCGAAATGGAGCATGCCCAAGCTCGGGCCGCTGTCGAGGCCGCTGTAGAAGGGGTCGCCGAAGCCGAAAGCCATTTGCACTATACCACTGTTCTTTCGCCGTTGGACGGGGTCGTCGTCGAGAAATTCATCGAGGTCGGCGATATGGCTCGGCCCGGGGTAGCGTTATTTGCCGTGGAACAGCGCCATCCCAGCAAAATTCTGTTGGCCATTAGCGAGCGGGACTCGCCCTATATCCAGGTGGGCCAGGAGGTGGAGGCGCAGATTGTCGCGCTCGATAAAAAGGCGGTGGGGCGCGTCGAGGCTCTGGTCCCGGCGGCCGATCCGGCCAGCCATACCTTTCGCGCCGAGGTGCTTGTGGCCAATCCGGACGGGGCCATTGGTTCGGGGATGTTCGCCCGGGTGCGCTTTGCCAAAGGGGCGCGTCCGGGGCTGCTGATGCCGGCGGCGGCGCTGGTGCAACGGGGCCAATTGCAGGGCGCTTATGTCGTGGTAGGGGAACGGGCGCACTTGCGCTGGCTGCGCTTGGGGGCACCCCTCGACGGCCAACTCGAAGTGCTGGCCGGATTGGCGGCGGGCGACCGGGTTGTGGTGGCCGGCAAAGACGGCCTCTATGACGGCCGGCCGGTAGAGGTGCAAGGACATGACTAAGACGGGCCTGGCCGGGCGCATCGCCGCTTTTTTCATTGATTCCAAACTCACGCCCCTGATTATTTTTGCGTCGCTGTTGTTGGGCGCTTTCGCCGTGGTGATGACGCCGCGGGAGGAAGAACCGCAGATTGTCGTGCCGATGATTGATGTCTTCGTGCCGGCCCCTGGTATGGAGGCGTCTGAAGTAGAGCGGCGTGTGACCGGGCCGCTGGAGAAGATGTTGTGGGAGATACCCGGGGTGGAGTATATCTATTCGACCTCGGCGCCGGGGATGAGTACGGCCATCGTGCGCTATTATGTGGGCGAGGACGAAGAGGAAAGCATTTTAAAGACTTACAACAAACTCTACGGCAATTTCGACAAGATCCCGCCAGGCGTATCCCGACCCCTGATCAAATCGCATTCGATCGATGACGTCCCCGTCCTGGCTTTGACACTGTGGAGCTCGGAATACGACGGCTTCATGCTCAGACGTATCGCCGCCGAAGTCGAGAACGCCGTCAAGGGCATCAAAGACGTTTCCCAGACTCAGCTGATAGGCGGTTTACGGCGTCAGGTGCGGGTCGAACTGGCGCCCGACCAATTGGCCGCTTTTGGCGTGGCGCCGGCGGCGGTGCTGCAGGCGCTGCAGGGGGCCAACCGGCAATTGCCCGCTGGGCGCATCACGGTCAATAACCAGGAGATTGTCCTGGAAACCGGCCGTTTTTTGCAAAGCGCCGATGAAGTGGGCCAGATCGTCGTCCAGGCCTATGCTGGACGGCCCGTTTACCTGCGCGATGTCGCCCGTATTATAGACGGGCCCGAAGAGCCGCAGGCTTATGTCCAATTTGGTCCTGGCGTAGCGGCCAAAGGCCTGGCGGTGAACAAGGGGACGTATCCGGCGGTGACGCTGTCGGTGGCCAAGCGCAAGGGCACCAATGCCATTGATATTGCCAAACGAGTCTTGCAAAAGATCGAAGGGCTCAAGGGCACCATCATCCCGGCTCAGGTCGAAGTTACTATTACTCGCCACTACGGCCATACGGCGGCGGAAAAATCCAACGAATTGCTGTTTCATTTGGGCCTGGCGACGGGCTCGGTCATTTTGCTGATGTGGTTCGCTTTGGGGCGGCGGGAATCGGGGGTGGTGGGCATCGCCATTCCGGTCACCTTGGGGCTGACCCTATTCGTATTCTATTTGTACGGCTATACGCTCAACCGCATTACCCTGTTTGCGCTGATTTTCTCCATCGGCATACTGGTCGACGACGCCATTGTTGTGGTGGAGAATATTGTCCGCCATTTTCGCCTGCCAACCAACAGCCAGCGGCCCCTCAAAGAGGTGGCGGTGGAGGCGGTGGACGAGGTCGGCAACCCGACTATCCTGGCTACCCTAACGGTGATTGCCGCTATTTTGCCAATGGCTTTCGTCGGTGGTTTGATGGGGCCCTATATGCGGCCGATTCCGGTAGGGGCCTCGGCGGCGATGGTATTTTCGCTGCTGGTCGCTTTTATCGTAACCCCGTGGGCGGCCCTGCGGTTGTTGCGCCGGGGCGATGGGGAAGGCGACGAGCACGGCGGCGAGGGTTTGACGGTGCGTATTTACCGCCGCGCCATGGCCCCGCTTATCGCCCAGAGGCGCAAGCGGATGCTCTTTTTGCTGGGAATGGTGGGCCTGCTGGTGATGTCGCTGGCCTTGGTCGGGATAAAATTCGTCGTGGTGAAAATGCTGCCCTTCGACAACAAGAGCGAATTCCAGGTCATCGTCAATACGCCCGAGGGCAGCACCTTGGAAAGCACGGCCGCTCTGGCCGGGGAATTGGGTATGTATCTGGGGACCGTGCCCGAAGTGACCGATTACCAGATTTACGCCGGCACTTCGGGGCCGTTTAATTTCAACGGCTTGGTGCGGCATTATTTTTTGCGCCGGGGGGCCAATGTCGCCGATATCCAGGTGAATCTGGTGGACAAAGGCGAGCGTTCCGAGCAGAGCCACGATATTGCCGTGCGGGTGCGCCCGCAGCTGGCCGCTATTGCCCGGAGCCATGGGGCCCGGATCCAGGTGGCCGAGGTGCCGCCCGGACCGCCGGTATTGCAGACCATGGTGGTGGAAGTGTATGGCCCCGACTACCAGCGCCAGATAGAAATTGCCGCCCAATTGCGCGATTTGCTCGATGGCACCGAGGGCATGGTAGACGTCGATTGGTACGCCGAGGAGCAGCAGCCCAAAATCCGCTTTGTCGTCGACAAGGAGAAGGCGGCTCTGCACGGCATTAGTACCGAGACAGTGGCGCAGACGCTGGCTCTGTCGGTGCAGGGGGTGGGTGCCGGGCTGGCGCATTTGCCGGAAGAGGCCGAGGATCTGGAGATTGTCGTGCGGATGCCCCTTGAGGTGCGCTCGAATATCGAAGATTTACTGGCTCTAAAAGTACCCACTGCGGCGGGCGATCTGGTGTCGTTGGGGGAATTGGTCGAGGTGCAGCAGATGCAGACCCAGACCAATATCTACCACAAGAATCTGCTGCCCGTGGTCTACGTCACCGCCGATGTGGGGGGACGCTACGAAAGCCCGGTGTACGCCATGTTCAAATTGTCTGAAGCGGTCGATGCGCTGGAATTGCCTGAGGGTTATCGCATCCAGCAGTATACTGCCGAGCAGCCTTTTGTGCAGGATCGAATCGCCGTGAAATGGGACGGCGAATGGCATATTACCTACGAGGTATTTCGCGATCTGGGGTTGGCCTTTGGGGCCGTGCTGGTATTGATCTATATCCTGGTGGTGGCCTGGTTCCAGTCTTTTTTGACGCCGCTGGTCATTATGTCGGCGATTCCTTTTTCACTGGTGGGCATTATGCCGGCCCACGGTCTGCTGGGAGCGTTTTTCACCGCCACATCGATGATTGGTTTTATCGCCGGGGCCGGGATCGTGGTGCGCAATTCGATTATCCTGGTCGACTTTATCAATTTGCGGCTGGCCCAGGGCATGCCCTTAGCCGAGGCTGTGGTCGATGCGGGAGCGGTGCGTTTCAGGCCTATGCTGCTGACTGCGGCGGCGGTGGTGGTGGGGGCTTCGGTAATCCTCTTCGATCCAATTTTTCAGGGGTTGGCCATTGCCTTAATGGCGGGGGAGATCGCTTCCTTGTTGCTGTCGCGACTGGCCGTGCCAGTACTCTATTATATGATGGGCGATCGGGTGAAAATAGATGGGCAAAAATAGCGCTGGTCTGTCGCTTTATGGGACAACAGACCTGTGGGCGGTGCCTGTTAACCGAACAGGCGGAAACTGGCGGCGAAAAAGCCCCACATGAGCGCAAAGAGTAAAAGCACGCCTAATTCGCGCCGTCGATGTTCTTTGTGCGTTTTCATTATCTCATCTTCCTGGTTGAAAACCAAATGGGCCGTTTGCTTGGCAGTTTTCCACAAACGCGCTGGATCTAAATTTTAGAGCAAGTTGTGTACCAATTGGTTTTCAACAGCGGAAGAGGACATTTTTTGTCGCTGATGCAAGCGACAGGGGCATTACCGGCGGGCGGGTCAAGGGAATATGAGCGAGACGCTCTGGTCCCACCCTTATGATGAGACACCAGTGTCTCATTGTTTGATTCTTGTTTGGGATTTCAGGCGCTCTTAAGACCGTTTTGCAGACCAGGTTCCGGTGATCTCTTGAAAATCGCCGATCGGTTCGTGTGGTTGGGGATAATCGCTACCCAAATGACTCTTTCTACAGGAGGCCATAAAATCGCTAAGAAACTGCCGCATTTGCTGGGCTCTGTGGCGATTGTGGGCTATGATATTGGTCGTTTCCGCCCTATCTGCATCAAGATCAAATAGCAAGTCTTCGGCTCCCTGGGCCGAAAGATTGGTCAGGAATTTGAACTGATTGTCCAGCAGCGCCAGCGTCGGTGCTCCAAACATGGAATCCTTGGTGGCTAAAAAGCGGTACGGAATGGGAACCGGCCGAGTGTCTAGCTGAGCGCGCAACAGGGGCATGAGGTCGAGGCCGTCCAAGGGGCGCTCATCGGGCATTTGGTGGGCCAGTGCGGCGGCTATGGTGGGGAAGTAATCCAAGGTACTGCAGGGTGCGGTCAATTCGGCGCCGGGGGGGGCGATCCCCGGCCATTTCACCAGGGCCGGCACGCCGATTCCGCCGTTAAAAAGGCTCCGCTTGCGGCCGCGCAGACCGCCTGTTGAGCCGCGATAGCGTCTATTGGCCGATAGATCGGTGTCTCCTTCAGGGCCGTTGTCGGAACAGAACCAGATCATGGTATTATTTTCTACGCCGAGGTCCTTGACCAGTTGGTTGATGCGGCCAACTTGGCGGTCCATGGCTGTCACTACCCCGTAATAGTGCGCCTCATCGGGGGCGCAATCGGGATACATGGCAAGGAATTCGGGGCCGGCCTCGACGGGCCCATGCGGGGCGTGGAACCAGATAGTCGTGAAGAAGGGCCGATTTTGGCCGACAGCATTGCGGATGAAAGGAACGGCGCGGTCGACGATATGCGCCGAATCGCACCCAAGCAGCATCTCTTCGACTTTTTTGCCGTTGGCGTAATAGGGACTGGACCAGGGTTCGTCGGTGCGGGCCAAGGAATGGCCGTCGAAATGGCGACCTGGGTCCCAGGTCGGGACGGCATACTCGGTGGCAAATGAAACATCGTAGTCCCGTTCCCAAGGCGGGGCGAAATTGCTGGCTGGATTCCTGTTGCTTTTGCCCGAGTAGCTGCGGTCCAGGGTGCCCAGATGCCATTTGCCGAAGTGGCCGGTGGTGTATCCCAGTCCCTTGGTCAGCCGCGCCAGAGTCAGTTCCTGTTGTGGCAGGTGGCCGACATTGGCATGGGTGATTCCATAGCGGGCATAGTGCCTACCGGTCAGACAGGTGCCGCGGGTGGGCGAGCAGACGGGACCACCGGCAAAGAAGCGGGTGAAACGGATACCTTCGTTGCGCAGGGCATCGAGATGGGGGGTGGCAATGATTGGGTGGCCGTTGAAGCCGGTGTCTCCATAGCCCAGATCATCGCACATAATCAGGATTATATTGGGCCTATCTTGGGTCATGCCGGTTCGTCCCCCTTATTGGCTGGGCTGGCGCCAGAGCCGAATAGGGCCGATTGGCCCGGTGGGTTGGCCGCTCCGGTCGTTTCTCGGATCAGCTTGAAACCACGGGCCAGGTAATTTTTCAGGGCGTGTGGATGGTCGTGGCTGCAGGTCGACAACCAGACGTGGTCGGCCCCCATTTCCCAGCACCGGTCGATCGCCCGGGCCAATAGGGTGCCGCCATAACCCCGGCCGATGAAGGGGCGGCGCAGACCAAAGCATTCAATGCGGACGCTGCCGTCGTCCTGTTTTTCCAGTTCGTAATAACCGGCCGGGGTGCCCTCTACATATGCGACCCAGGTTTCCAGTTCCGGTCGGTCTACATACTGGGTCCATTCTTGCAGGCCCCAGTGCTGGCGGCCGCCCCAGCGGAATTCTACCCCGACAAGTTGATGCAGGAACCAGTTGAATTCTGGGCAGGCGATCTCGACGCGTCTAATGTCCAAATCGGTTGGTTGTTGCTGGGGCGGGCGCAATTCATCGCGGCTGGCCATTTCAAGGCGGTAGGTGGTTTTTTGTCGATCGGCTGGGCTCATCACTTATCTCCGAGTGGCTTCTCTCTGGCTGGCACTGCAATAGCATAGACGAGAATCTGCAGGTCCCACTTGCGAATCTCCTTCTCGAATTTCATGCCGATTTTTTCGGCGACGCGTATCGAGGCGGCGTTTTCCGGTTCGATCAGAGAGATTAGCCGCTTCATGCCGAGTTGCACTAATCCGTAATCCCTCGATGCCGCGGCCGCTTCGGTGCCCAGACCCAGGCCCCAGTACTGGGGGTGCAGGCGGTAGCCTATTTCGACCTCGGGCGAACCATCGACTTCGTCGAAGGGGGCCAGCCCCGCAAAGCCGATGAGTTTGTTATCTGCTTTGTGTACCACGGCCAGGCGGCCGTAACCCCAGTGTTGCTGGGTATAGTCGGCCAAACAGTTGTGGAGGAAGGTCTGGGTGCGCTGGCGGGACCAGGGGCCGTCCGTCGAGAAGCGCATTACCTCGGCATTGCCCATGATGAGGGCGAGTCTGTCTAGGTCCGACGGTTGAAAGTTTCGCAGGATTAGTCTGTCGGTTTCAATGGCCATATTCAGGACAGCTCGCTTTTCAAGCCGCCGCCACCTTTCTCACTACCAGATTGCTGTACTCGGCAATCAGGGGTGTCATCTGGCGGAATCCTATTTTTCCTTCTGCCAAAACCGGGCCGTATTGTTGGCCGTCGTCGTCCCAGGAAAAAATGTCAATACACTCATCGTCATAAGCCATTGAAAAGGAAACCCTGGGGCCGTACTTGATCAGTTTTATGCGGTATGGTTTTTGTACAAAGCCCGCTGTCGGTAATGGGTCGGCCCCTTGGGTTACTAAATGGAAGCCGTGGCTTTTGCGCAAATTGCACGTTTGAAATTCGTTCTCGCCGGGATTGCGGCGGAAATACGATACGTGCAACGCATTCAAGTCGCCGTGGTGGTACTGATTATAGGGTCCGTTTCGCTCTGCCAGGCCGCCCGTCAGGATATCCTCGCCGCCGCGCCCCAGAGCGGAGAAAAACAGAATCGCCAATCCGGGCTCTGTTAGGGGTTGAAAATCCCAACTGATTGAGATATTGTCCGGGAAAGTAATTGGACACCAGTGGACGATATTGCCTGCTTGGCCGTCTTGTCGGGGACGCAGGCTTTCCTGCCTCATTTTCCCTTTGGGGAATGAGACGGTACCGCTTCCTTCCATGACCCAAGCCGCGATGTCGGCCGGTTGGGCCAGAGGGTTTTCATAGAGTATTTCGCCGTCGATAAATTCGCTCATTAGCATACCTTATTTTGTCTTGCCCGTATCCAGTTATAAACGCTGCGGTCAACAGTTCCAGACTGCATCTTAGGCTGGCACATCTTGAAGGTCCTTATAGCTCAATTGCATACTAATATCTCAACATACCATATCCATTCCGGCGCAACAAGCAGTGTAAAGCGTGCTGCTTTATGTCCGGATATCAGCTTTCGTACCAGGCCGCCTGGGTTTTGAACAACTCTCCATAGCGGCCGCCGGGGCGCTGCAGCAATTCGTCGTGGCTGCCTTCTTCGACCATGCGTCCGCCCTCGAGAAAGACAATGCGGTCGGCCAGCCGCGCCGCGGCCAGGCGATGCGAAATAAAGAGGACACTTTTGCCCTGGGCCAGCTGGCTAAAGCGGCGGTATATATCGACTTCGGCGCGGGGGTCCAGGGCCGCCGTCGGTTCATCCAGGACCAGTACCGCGGCTTGGCGCAGATAGGCCCGCGCCAGCCCTAAGCGCTGCCACTGACCAACGGATAAATCGGTGCCTTCGGCGTCAAAAATTCGCCCCAGCGGCGTTTCGTAGCCTGCTGCCAGGCCCGCAATAAGTTCCGCTGCGCCGCTTTTGGCCGCTGCCTGCTCCAGGGCTGGTTGGCGGTGCAGGTGGGCCAACTGGCCAAAGCCGATATTGTCGCGCGGGGTCAATTGGTAGCGCATATAGTCCTGGAAAACGGCGCTGACCTGATGCCGCCACCAGGTCAGATCGAGTTGGACCAGATCGACGCCGTCTACCAGGATGCGTCCGGCCGTGGGCTGGTACAGCCCCAACAGCAATTTGCCCAGCGTGGTTTTGCCGGCTCCGTTGTGGCCCACCAGGGCCAGGCGTTGGCCCGGGGGTATTACTAGGTCAATTTGTGCCAGGACTGGCTGCTCCATATCGGGATAGCGGAATTCCACCCCCTCAAAACGAATCTCTGGTACGTGGCCGGCCGCCTTTGGGGCGGGGCTGCGGCCGCCGCGCCGTTCTTCGGGTAGGTCGAGGTATTCCAACAAATCGCGGATATAGCGCAGATCGGCGTCAATGCTGTGGCAGGCCCATAAGACCTGCGAGAGGGCACCGCGAAAGCGCTCGGCGGCGCTGAGGAAGGCGGCGTAATAGCCCACCGACAGGCCGCCCCGGGCGATGAGCGCAACGACCCCGGTTAGGACCAGCCCAAAGGTGAGTTGGCTGGTGGCGGTGGAGAAGGTGGTCTGTTTGAATTCCCGGGCCTTCAATTCGACCGTTTCCTTGTGTAAATGGCGGCAGGCCCGGTCCCACTTGCCCAGCAGGTGCTGGTGCAGGCCAAATAGACGGATCTCGGCGGCGTGTTGGGGGCCGCTGACCAATTCGCCGAGATAGGTGCGCATGCGCTGGGCCCGCGTATGGCGCAGATTTAGGCTGTAGGTACGCCGTCTGAAGGCGATGCGGCTGAGGTGCCCCGGCAGTAGGCCGGCCAGCAATATCAGGGGGAACAGTGGGTGGGCCGCCCCTACGTACAGCACCAGGCCGATGACGGTGAGCAACGCCGCCGGCAGATTGAACAGGTGCATGAAGGTGGTGATCATTTGCCGGTCGAGCGATTGCTGGGCCCGGTGCAGGCGGTCGTAGTGCTGCGAGCGGGCAAAGTCCTCTAAGCGCAGGCGGGCGGCTTTTTCCAGCAGCCGCTGCTGGACCCCGGCTTTGAGTTTTTCCTCAATATTGCCGCTGAGCCAGCGGTTGCGTCCGGCCATAACGACCATAACACGGGCGTATTCGAGCACTAGGAAAAGGCCAAGCCAGGACAGCGCCAGGGCTAGCGGTTGGGTGCCCGTGGCGGTGGCCAGGGCGCTGTCGATAAGGTGGCGCAACACGATCACCGACCCCACCGGCAGGGTGCCGTGCAGGGTGATAATGGCGACCCAAAGCACGATCTGCCACCGACCCAAACGCCAGAACAGGCCCAGCAGGCGGGGCAGGTAGGCCCATCGTTGGCGCAGCGAAATATCGTCGGCCCACGGATCGCTGGAATCAGCCATTGGGCGCCTTTGTTTCGGTTTGGTACCAGGCCGCTTGCATGCGGTACAATTCGGCGTAGGGACCCGCCGCTGCCAGCAGTTGGTCGTGGGTGCCGATCTGGCCGATCTGGCCCTCTTGCATAAAGACGATGCGGTCGGCCAGGCGCGCCGAGCCAAGGCGGTGGGAAATGAGCAGTACGGTGCGGTCCTGGGCCAGGCGCAAAAACTGGCGGTAGACCTCTAGTTCGGCCAGGGCGTCCAGGGCCGAGGTCGGTTCGTCTAGGATCAGCAGGCCGGCAGCGCGCAGATAGGCGCGGGCGATGGCTATTTTTTGCCATTGGCCCAGCGACAATTCTCGCGCCTCGTCCCCGTGTCGGCCCAGGGGAGTGTCGTAGCCCTGGGGTAGAGATTCAATTACGGTGTCGGCGCCGCTTTCCCTGGCCGCCTGGGCAATGGCTGCCCCGTCGGCCAAGCGGTCCAGTTGGCCCAGACCGATATTCTCGCCGGCGCTGAAGGCGTAGCGGCCAAAATCCTGCAAGACCGCGCTGGTGGTCTGGCGCCAGGCCTCTGGGTCGAGTTGTTGCAGATCGACGCCGTCGAGGCTAATAGTTCCACTGGTGGGTCGATACAAGCCCAGCAAGAGCTTGACCAGCGTCGTTTTACCGGCGCCGTTTTCGCCTACTAGTGCCAGGCGTTCTCCGGGGCGGATATGCAGATTGATGTCTTCCAGAGCTGGGGCGGTTTGGCCGGGATAGATAAACCCCACCCCTTCCAGTACCAGGCCCTGGCGCCATGGGCCCTGGACCAAGGCGCTGCCCCGGGGCTCGTCGCCGTCCAGTTCGAGAAAGGCCAGGACGTAGCGGTACTCGGCGAAAAAACGGTGCAAATCCTCCAGCCGCAGACTAATCATGAAAACCAGGTCAAAGTAGCGCGGCAACGCGTAGACCAGGGCGACGAAGGTCCCGGGACTGAGGGCGTTTTGCGCGGTTACCCATATCAGACCCAAGATGATCGCGCCGGTCAAGGCCAGATCGGCTGCGGTAATGCCAAAGCCGCCGCGCATATTGCGCCAACGGGCCTTTTTCAATTCGTCGAGCAATTGGTCGGCGCATCGGCGCCACTGGCTGACAAAATGAGACCCCAGGCCAAATAGGCGCACCTCGGCGGCGGCGGGGTGCTCGACCAGCAGGTCGCGCCAGTAGTCGCGGCGGCGTTGGGAGCCCGTCTGGGCAACGTCGATATCGATCTGATTAACGACATTTATAAATCCAGCTGACGACCATTAGAATTCCCGGTTTCATCGCCCCTCCGTATCCTAGCCAGAGATCCTTTCAAGGAGGTCTGGATGGTTACGGATCAACAAGTGAGACGACTGATGAAACAACTGAGCCAGCAGCGGCCCTTGGGTGTGGCGGCCGCGCAAGCCGGGATGGACGAGAAAACCGCCCGTAAGTATCGAGATAGTGGCCAAGTACCCAGCCAAGCCCGACGCCCGCACACCTGGCGGACCCGGCCCGACCCGTTTGCCCAGGTATGGGATGAGGTGGCCGCCGCTCTGGCGGTCAATCCCGGGCTGCAGGCCAAAACCCTCTTTACCCAGCTGCAACGGCAGTATCCTGGACACTTTAGCGAGGGGCAACTGCGCACGCTGCAGCGCCGGATCAAAGTCTGGCGCGCCACCCAGGGCCCGCCCAAAGAGGTATTTTTCCCCCAGGTCCATAGGCCGGGTCAATTGGCTCAGTCGGATTTCACCCATATGAGCTCGTTGAGCATTACCTTGGCCGGTCAGCCCTTTGAGCATCTGCTGTATCATTTTGTGCTGCCCTATTCCAATTGGGAAACAGGCATGATCTGTTTTTCGGAGAGCTTCGAGAGTCTCAGCACGGGGTTGCAGCAGGCCTTATGGGCGTTGGGTGGGGTGCCACACCAGCATCAGACGGACCGACTGACCGCGGCTACGCCGCCCCAACCGCGCCAGCGGATCTTTACCGCCCGCTATGCGGCCCTGTTGCGGCACTATGGCCTGGAGGGCCGGTTGATCCAGGCAGCCAGTCCGCATGAAAATGGCGATGTCGAGCAGCGGCATTATCGCTTGAAACAAGCCCTTGAGCAGTCGTTGTTGCTGAGGGGCCACCGCGATTTTGAGGATCGGGCCGCCTATGCCACGTTTCTACGCCAAGTATTTGCCCAGCTCAATGCGCCCCGGCAGGCGCGCCTGACCGAAGAGCGGGCGCAGTTGCGCCCCTTGCCGGCCCAGCGCTTGGACTCCAGCAAACGCTGGCAGGTCAAGGTCGGCCCCTCCTCGACCATCCGGGTCAGCCGCAATGTCTACTCGGTGGACAGTCGCCTCATCGGCGAAACCGTCGAGGTCCACCTCCATGCTGAGCACGTGGAAATCTGGTATACCCGTCGGCGGATCGAGACGATGCCTCGGCTGCGGGGGCAGGGCCAAGCGCTGATCCAATACCGGCATCTGATTGACGGGCTGGTGCGCAAACCGGGCGCCTTCGAAAACTATCGTTACCGGGCCGCCTTGTTTCCCTCCAGTCGATTTCGCATGGCCTACGATGCCTTGCGCCGCGACCATCCTCCTCGCCAGGCCGATCAGGCGTATCTATCGATCCTCCACCTGGCCGTGCACCACGGGGAAACCCCGGTCGAGCAAGCCCTCGAAGCCGTATTGGGGCATGCTCAGCGGTTTACCGAGGCCACCATTGAGGCCCAACTCACCGCTTCGGTCCCATCCTTAACGCCCCCTCCGATCGTGATTGCCCCCGTGGATCTGACCGTTTATGACGGTCTGCTGGAGGTGGAGGCATGAGCCTATCGACGCCGTTGAAAACCGAATTGACCGACCTGCTCAAAACCTTGCGGCTGCCCACCGTGCGGGCCTGCTACGGGGAGACGGCCGACCAGGCTCGACAGGAAGACTTGGCCTACGAAAGCTACCTGTTGGAAGTGATCCGGCGCGAAAGCGAGACCCGACGCCACCATCGCATCCAGCGTTACCTGCGGCAATCCAAACTACCGCTGGAAAAAAACTTGCAGACCTTGGAGCGGACTCGACTGCCCAAAAAACTCAAGGCCCAGCTGACCACCTTGCTGGAGGGCTCGTTTTTGGACCGGGGCGAAAACGTATTGGCCTTTGGCAATCCGGGCTCGGGCAAAACCCATGTCCTCTGTGCCCTGGCCCAAGAATTGATCCACCAGGGTCGACAGATCCTCTTCATGCCCTGTAACCTGTTGGTGCAAGAATTACTGCTGGCCAAGCGTGAGCTAACCCTGCCGCGGCTGTTGAAACGCTGGAGCAAATATGACGGCCTCATCCTCGACGATATCGGCTACGTCCAACACAGCCGCGAGGAAATGGAGGTCCTGTTTGCTTTGCTGGCCCATCGCTACGAGCGGGGCAGTGTCCTGATCACCAGCAATTTACCCTTTTCGCAATGGGACACCATCTTCAAAGATCCCATGACTACGGCCGCCGCCATCGACCGACTGATCCATCATTGCGTCATTTTGGAGATGAACCTACCCAGTTATCGGCTCGAACAATCCCAACAGAAAAAAACCGCGTCGATGAAAACAACCTCCTCAACCAAACAAACCCCTTAATCCGGGCATTTTAATTGTCGCTATCCGGGAAAAATACTTGACGTTTATCAATCGATCATTTCGCGGTCGGAGCGGATGCGCCAGCGAATGAGCGGCAGGGAGCCGCCGCACAGCAACAGGGCGATGGCCCAGTGGGCCTGGGCAAAAAACCACAGCAGGCCGAGGCAGCCGCATATCTGGGCCACCCCCCGCTGCGACGAATCGACCAGGCTGGCGATGCGCTCTGGGGTCAGCGCCTGACGGGCTCGTTGTAGGGCCTGATAGTATTCGGGTTGTTCAAATTGTTCCAGCTGCAAGTCCATGGCTTTGGCTAGCAGGCGTCTTTCCGCCCCCTGCTGAACGCGGGCGTTGACTTGGGCGGCCAGATAGTCCTGGAAGGAGGCGTTGTAGATTATCCACTGCAAAAACAAGGTGAGGGTGATTAGGCCTAGCCAGAGCCAATAGGGTTGCAGGATTTCTAATAGCGGGGTTTCGATAGAGACGGTCGGATTTTGTATTAGGCCGTCGATCAGCGAGCGGGTGGCCCATACTTGTACCAGCGGGGTGATGGCGCCGATGCTGGCGCCCAGGCCCAGGAAGAGGAGGAAAGGGGGCCAGGGGGCAATGAGGGTGGCGTAGGCGAAGCGGGCGTAGTGGCGGGTGCTGATCCACCTTTGGTGTCGGCTGTTGGGCTGTTTAGTGGGCGCCATTTTTTTGCCTAAGAAACGTGCTATCTGGACGCCCTGGGGGTGGGGGCCGGCTTCCAGCCGGGCAGTAAACTCGGGGCCTGCGGCCCCTCAGACATCACTGCCCGTCTTCCAGCCGACCCCCACCCCCAGGGCTCTGTGGGCGTTTTCTTTAGTTTCGGCAATTAATAATGCGATTGAGCAAAGACAAGACGAAAATAGGACACAAACGCGAATGAAGATATTTAATATAGAAGGTTTTCTATAGCGAACCAAATTGAATGCGATCTGATCGCACCTGCTGCTATATCAATTGGTCGCCATCAATAGCCGCTACTTGCCCGACGATGCGCATTCAATTATTGAAATATGAAACTTGACTTGTATTCGAGTTGTCCGAATGTTTTGGCTTCATCCCAGAAAGTAACCCGCCAGAAATTCAGATATTCAGTGCTTTATAACAATTCAGTGCTTTATAACAAGAGGAGCCGACCATGCCCGCCACCAGCAATGCCTTTCCCGAACTCAAGCGCGATTTGCGCTTTTATCCGGTGGACAACCCGCAGCCGAGAAAATTGAGCCCGGCGCAGATCCGTCAATACAACGAGCGTGGTTATATTTTTCCGCTCGACGTTTTCTCCAAGGGGGAGGCCGACGGGCAGCGGGCCTTTTTCGACGATTTGCTGGCTACTGCTGCAGCCAAGGGCTGGGGCAACTATTCCATCAACGGCTGGCACCGGCATTGCCAGAGTATTCACGATCTGGTCACCGAGGCCCGCATCCTCGATTACGTCTCAGATTTGCTGGGGCCCGATCTGGTGTGCTGGGGGACTCATTATTTTTGCAAAATGCCGGAAGAGCGCAAGCGTGTCTCCTGGCATCAGGACGCCTCGTACTGGCCCTTGACCCCCAGTCAGACCGTGACCGTCTGGCTGGCTATAGACGACGCCGACCAAGACAACGGCGCTATGCAGGTAATACCCGGCTCGCACCGCCACGGCCAGATCGACTTTGAGCAAAGTACGGCGGCAGAGGATAATGTCCTCAACCAGTCGGTGCATGGGGCCCAGCAATACGGCGACCCGCCGGTAGCCCTAACGATGAAAGCGGGGCAGATGTCGCTGCATACCGACCTGCTTTTGCACGGCTCCCAGCCCAATACCTCGACGCGGCGGCGGTGCGGGCTGACCATGCGCTTTGTGCCGCCCCAGGTGCGGGCCCACAAGGGCTGGAACGAAAGCGCCGCGGTGGTATGTCGGGGCGTCGATGCGTCGGGCCATTGGGTGCATCACCCGCGTCCCCAAGACAATGCGGTGCCGGAGCGGTGAGATCAGTAGCGGATGATCAACTCGACGTCGGTGAGGGTGATATCGGTGCCCAGGAGGGGGTTGCGCCGGTCCAGGACTACTTTGACCTGGTGTTGGCCCGGTGTCACCAGGGCCGGGTCGAGTTGGCCGACCAGCCAGATAGCAGCGGCCACCTCGGATACGGGTGAGCTTAGAGGGTTGGCATAAGGGTCGTTCTGGTGGGCGTACTGGGGCATCAGTCCGTTGATTTGGCTGTCGTCCCACAATACCCGCACCTTATCGCCTGTGACCCAATCTTCCAGGCGCAGGCGCAATTCGACCGAAGCCGGCGGGTCAGCGACCAGATCGTCGGCGATATCGAGGAGAATGGTAGGACCGTCGCCGGTAAAGGTCTGCTGTAGAGTCACCGGTACCGTACCGCGGATGCGGTCGTTGCGGTAGGCGCCGTGCCATTCGCCCTCGTACACCAGGAAACGCCGGGTGGCGGCGTAGATCTTGTCGGTGCGGCGCAGGGTGGCCGGATCGCCGATGGTGGTGAGCAGGGGGCGGCGGGTGGTGGCGTTGGCGTGCCAGTTGAAAACGTAGATCCCGTCGGCACCCTGGTGGTGGTGGCGGGCGGCCAGGGCGCGGCTCATCATCAGGTCCTTGGCGGCAGCCTCTTCGGGGCCGGCGGCGACCCCGGGGATGCCCCCGTCATAGCCCGGATAGACGGCGGTATCGGTGCCGGCGCACAATTCTTTGAAGGCGGCGATTTCGGCCTCGGTTTCGGTGGCGGCCCCTCCGGCGGGGATCAGAATATCGACCAGCCCTTCTTGGACCCAGGTGGGGATATCGTAGCCAATATGGGCGCACTGGTCGAGATAGCCGTTGACCCGGGCGGCCAGGTAGAAGGGGCGGCCGCGGCGCAGGGCAATTTGTTGGGTATGCTGGCGCACCGCCCGCTGCAGGTCGGTGAGCAGATAGCGCAGGCGGTAGCCGTAGTCCTGGTCAAAGTGGAAAGCGTGGCGCTGCCAGTCTAGTTCAATGCCGTCCCAATCGTGCTGTTGGCACAATTCGATAATGCTGTCGAGGCGGCGCTGTCTGACTTGGGCAACGGCAAAATCGTACGAGAGGGCGAACCACGGACTGGTCTTGTCGCCCAGGAGGTATTGGGGGTGATCGCGCCGGAAGGGGGTGAGGGAAGGATGCGGCGAGCCGGCCATATCGGCGGGTTTCATGCCGCCAAAATGGTTGTCGTTCATGCGCACCGAAGCGTAGACGTGCAGGCCCAACTGATGGCCGCGTTCGATCAGGCTGGTATAGGGGTCTTCGCCACGTTGGTACATGGCTCGCAGATTTTCGCCGGCGGTGAAGTGGGCGGCACCCTGGTAAAAGCCCGGTCCGGGCGGCTCGGCGTTGTCTTGGGGCCCTTGGTCCAGTTCGCCGCCGACTGACCAGAAATGCGCCCCCACCTGGGTATCGCGCATAACGGCGTAGGTCTTGTCGAGGAATTGCTCCATGGACTGGGGGTATTCGGAATAGCCGTGCGGGGCTCCGTCCCAATTGTAGATAATGCCGTAATGCGGTGCTTTGGGCATAGTGTTTAGCCTCTTTTTTGCCGAACTGAGGCCGCCTCTCTGCGGCTTATTTGGCCGGGGCGATTGGCCGCCTGTCTGTATCGATGGCGGTTTAGTCCCGATAATTCTCGTCGGGGCGCAGAGCGTTGCGGTGGGGCAGGTATTCGACGACTAGTTCAATTTCGGCCAGGGTTATCGGGTGGACTAGCTGGGCGTCTTTTTCCAGCACGGCTATGGCCACTGTATTGCGGCCCTTTTGCGGCAGTTGCCCCAATTTTTTGAGGTCTATGTGCAATCGGTAGCCGTTGATGGCGTAGTCGGGGCGGGGGCGCAACTGGTAGGTCCAGTCGGCCAGACGCCAGGCCGAGGCATCGATGGGCACGTCGTTCCACTGTAGTTCAATGCGATCTTGGTAGGTCAAATGCTGCAGCATCAGGCGCAATTCACAGCGCCACAGCCGGTCGATGGCGGCGCCGGCAGGCACGTCGTCGGCTATTTCCAGGGTAAACGAGCGGGCCGGTTCGCCGGGCTGCAATTCGGCTGGCAATTGCTCGGTCAGGCCCCAGGAAGGGGCTCGTTGGGCGTTGGCCGGGATACCCAAGCGGAATGTCTTGTCGAATTTTTCGAGTAGGTCGGGATGCCCCATAAAGCGCAGACGGCCGCTGGCTTCGTCGTCGTAGGGATAGCGTCCCGGGTCCGGATAATAGGTGTGGAACAAGACGCCGCCGGCCCCGGCTGTATAGGCGTTGGCCGCCTGGGCCCGCACCACCGGGCGAGTGAGTTCGGGGTGATTGGTCGATTCAATGCCCGCCAGCACCCGCACCTGGGTGGCGGCGGCGGTCTCGACAATCTCCCGCAGGCCGGTGGTGTCGTTTTCAAAGCCGCCGGTCACTTGCATGCAAATGAGGGTGTCGACCAATCCCTCGGCGATCCAGGCCTCCACGTCCATGCCCATGGCCTTATTGCCGGCTAGGCTGGCGCCCACGCGCAACACCAGGCGTTTGCTGCGGCCCTGTGCGGCGGCGGCGCGGTCGCAGATTAGGCGGATATCGCGCATCCACTGGGTCAATGTTGCGGTATGCTGGGCGACTTCGCTGCGGCCAATAAAGGGGGCGTAGTCGCACATATTGAGCTCGATGCCGTCGCCGGGGTAGTCCTCGACTAATTCGCTGATAATGGCCAGGCGGTCGGCCCGCACTTGGGGTACGGAAAAAGACAGCCGATTGGGGTTGTCGTATTGGGCCATCGGATGGTCGGGGTCGTCGCCGACGCGCCATTCGGGGTGTTGGGTGGTGAAGTCGGCGACCCGGCAATTGGTGACCCGGTCGGGTGGGGTATGGAGCATATTGAGCAACAGGCTGGGCAAAAATTGGAAGCCGCGTTGCTGGGCGTGCTGGCATACCAGCATCAGCGGGTCGGTGCCTTGTTCAATGAGCAGACGGGCGTTGTGCGCCGCCCGCCACCAGATATCGTGGTCGGTCAGGTCAACATTATGGCCCCAGCGTTCGCCGACCTTGGTGGCGTAGAGCAGAACGCTGCAGTCGCCCACGGCATAGCTGATGGTGTCGATGCCCAGATCGAGCACTTCGTCGATAGGCTCAACATATCGTTCGGGGCCCATGGGCGGTTCGTACAGGTATACGCTGGAATGGCGGCCGTCGGTGTAGAACATCACTTCGTGGCTGGCGCTCATGGGGCCCTCTTGGTTTTTGCGGGGTGCCGTTGGTTGTCGGTAAGTAATTGCGGTTGGGCCCGGTCGTCAAGACTGCCTAGTAGGGCCTGGGCAGTCTGCACAAGGCTTTGGGCGGATTACCGGGCGAGCTTTGTGTTGAAGAATGCCACCGCCGCGGTAGTTGGTGCCCCTGGGGCTCCTTTTAGTTCTGTCTTGAATCGATTGATGGGAGAGTCGTCACCTTTTGGCAGGGGTCGGGGTCTTGTTGTATATAGAACTGTATTTTCCATCCTGGCTGCCAAGCCGGGCATTGAGGCGTTGCGGCAAGAAATAAATAATGAATGGATGAATCATGACGGCTTTGAGGAAAGAAGAAGAGACTGGGGAGGGTCCTTTTTTTGCCTTAGTCCCACCGCGGCAAGAAGACCTGCAGGCGCTGGGTTTTGCCTCGTTTGCCGAATACCGCCTGTGGTGCCTGCGCGAGGGCTATGAAGATGGCCTGGGGCGCAGCAAAGCAGAGCGCCAGCCAGTCCTGCCGCTACCCACGGGACAGACTGCACCCCACGATACTCAAGAGCGCCAAGAGAAGATACGGCGGATGGTCGCCGGGCGGACCGATGCCTATGGTTGGCTCGAAGGCAACGACGGGGCCAGGCAAGCGCTGCTGCGGTTGATGTTGCACGCCAACGGCTACGTCGATGTGCTAAAGCGCAAACTCCTGCCCAAGGAGATCGGTCGCTACCCGAGATTGATAGCCGGTCTGGTGGCATTGGCCTATCACCATCAGCACTGGATTCGCCCGGTGGAGGAATGGCGCTCGCCCTTGCCGCAAAACGGCCATCCCACCCGCCAAGCACAATTCTCTTCTCTGGTGCGCCATTTGCTGGCCCGTTACGAAGTGCCTGTCTTTATGGACTCGGTCTGGTTTGAGGGTCTCGACGAGGAAGGGCAGCAGCAGCAGGCGTGGTTTATGCAGGTGGCCGGCGGCGGCAATATCCGCGCAATGGATACGCCGATCCGGTTGACGCGGCGGATGGCGCATCTGTTTATGGGCGGGGCCTATTCATCTGGCGGCGTCAAAAAAAATATGCGTTGGGCCCAGGCCATTGCCATGGGCGGCAGTCTGGCGCTGGCCAGGGCGCTCATCAGGACCCGCCTGGGGCGGCGCTTTGAGGACGACGATTTCTGGAGCCAGGTGGTCTTCTTTCTGGCCCAGAACGCAATGATGGATCCGGCCTTGGCCGGCCCCGTCATCGACTACGTATACAGCCGCAAATTTGCCCCCACACGGATCGTCCAGGAGGACGGCGGTGTGGCAGAGGGTCCGCCGCCGCAACCCGATTTCACTATGAAGGGGCGCAGCGCCCATAAGCTGTTGCGTCAAGTCGAGACCTGGCACGAGCAGCTGGGGCGCGAGGGCTATGTTGCTTTTCAGACTTGGGGGCCCTGTGGCGTGGACGGCTGGACCTTGGAGGAGGAAATCCCGGAATTGGGCCCGGTGCGCTGGACGGTGCAAGAGCTGTTGTCGAGCGAGGAGCTGAGGGCAGAAGGCCGGGCGATGCACCACTGCATCGTTTCCTACTGGGACCAGTGCGTCGAGGGCAATACGGCGGTCTGGTCGATATGCGTCCAAGGGCAAGAGGCGGCTGAGCGGGAAAACGTGCTGACCGCGGCCTTGGATATCCAAAGCCGAACGATTACTCAGGCCAGGGGGCGCTACAATGCCATGCCCAACCAGCGGCCGCATTCGGCGCAGACCAAGCAAGAGGCCCCCAGTGGCTATTTTCTCCTTTTGAGCCGGGCCAATATCGTTTTAAACCGGTGGGTCAAGCGCGCCGGGCTCCGACGCGATGGGTAAGGGAAAGAGAAGCAGAATCGGATTGCAACAAGTCGCCTGGTGCTTCGACTTTTGGTGGCAACCTTTATTGATTTGCGAGGCGCAATAATCGCGTTTCTCCTTATTTTAGCAACGGCCGATAAAAGAAAATGGCAAACGAAAATCAGTTTAAGCTGGCTACCAAATTTGTTGGAACCCGAGGCGTAAAGGAATACCGAGCGTCCATTCCCGAGTGGGTCGACAAGGACGATTCGGTCCTTGAGATTGGCTGCGAATGGGGCATGACAACGGTGTTGATTGCACCCCGCTGCAACGAAATAATAGGTACGGACGTGAGTCAGAAGTGTATCGACCGCGCCCGTCAGATACATCCAGGTGTCCGCTTCGAAGTTCTCGACGGATTCGACGTGCGTGCAGCTCTTGGTTTGGGATTGCAGTTCAACAAGATCTACATCGACATGTCCGGTTTATCTGGGTATCGCTCTCTGTTAGATGTGATTTCGCTGCTGAATATGTATGCAACAGCCCTACGGCCGGAAGCCATTATTATCAAGAGCGGCTCGTTAAAGAACTTTGCCTCACGCTGTATAGCCTGGCGACCGGAATAGGGGGGCCACGCCGAAAACAGACATCGCTAGACCGCCTGCCATAAGCTATTTTCACTGTTGCTCCGCTTTGCTTTTAATCCTTTGGAAAGGAATAGCGCATGCGACAGGGAAAATTCAAGCTGGCGATGACGCTGGGCAGCAGCCCTAAGGACAATCCCGAGCGAGTCCAGATTTGCCGTGAAATGGGCGTTACCGGATGCGTCACCGGGCCGCCTCTGCGCGGGATTGAACGGGACCAGTACCAGGCCGCCATCCAACAGCAAGTAGATGAGTGGGCCGAGGTCGATTTTTCCATCCCAGTTTACGAGACCATGACGCCGGTGCGCGGCGATCATATTCGTCGCGGCACGCCGGGACGGGATGAAGAGCTGCGCAATTATATCGCCGTCATCGAGGCCATGGGCCGGGTCGGCATTCCTGTGCTGTGCTACAATTTGGGCGCCGGCGGTTCGCGCACCGATTGGGTGCCGGTGCGCGGCGGCGCCATCTCGTCGCAATTCGACTACGCCGCTTCCAACCGGGACGAGGATCTCTTTGAGGAACCCCAGACCGAAGAGGAATTGTGGGATAATCTCAGCTGGTTGCTGGAGCGCATTGTCCCGGTGGCCGAAAAGGCCGGGGTGCGCATGGGCTATCATCCCAACGATCCGCCCATTTCGCCCTATCGGGGCTCGGCGCAGATCATGGTCACTGTCGATGCCTACCGCCGCCTGCTCAATATTGCCCCCAGCCTCTGCAACGGCGTCACCTTCTGCCAGGGCAATTTCAAGGCCATGGGCGAGGATATCTACGCGGCGGCGCAGGAATTCACCGAGCAGGGCAAAGTCCATTTTATCCACTACCGCGATGTCGAAGGCAGCGCCGACACCTGCTTTACCGAGACCTTCCACGACGACGGTCCCACGGATATGGCGCGGATGCTGGAAATATACGCCCGCGCCGGTTTCGATGGGCCGATCCGCCCCGATCACGCCCCCACCATGGGCAGCGAATCGGCCGAGGCGACGCGGGGCTACGGCATGAACGGCAAGATTTTCGCTTTTGGTTATATGATTGGTCTGATGCAGGCACGCAACCTGGCCTACGAATAAGTCCAAGCGATTTAGTCGTTTACAACAGGTGTTTTTTCGACGATTAGCCGCACCACTGCGCCAGGCCCCTGGTGCATGCCCTCGTCGAGTTCGACTACGGTGTCTTGGTAGTAGCGGATACGGTAGTCGGCAAAGTGGGCTAGGAGTTCGTTGGGTTTTACCAAATAGGCCGGGTTGCGCGGGCCAAAGCGGCTGGTCGCTGGTTGTTCAACGCTAAAGTTTTGCAGGATGAGCTTGCCGCCGGGCTTGAGGGCGCGGATGATTTTGGTAAATAGGCTCGGGTCGTGATAGTAGAAGTCGGTGATCAGGTCGTATTGCTCCTGGCCCATATCGTAGGTATCCAGGTCGGCGACTACTGTTTCGATTTCTACCTGTTTCTGGCTGGCCAGTTGGCGGCATTTTTCCAGGCCCTTGGGAGAAATATCCACGGCCACCACGGCAAAGCCCTGTTGGGCCAGAAAAACCGCGTTGCGCCCCTCGCCGGCGGCCAGGGACAGGGCCTTGCCCGTCCCTAGGGTATGTACTTGTTGGCGGAGAAATTCGACGGGCTCTTCGCCGTAGATATAGGCGGCGCGGTCGTAGCGCTGGTCCCAGCGTTCCTGGGAAGGGGATGGGGGCACTTGTTGGGCGCCGGAGTGGACGGTTAGGCTCACTAATAGGAGAGTGAATAACTGTTTCATAGGCATCCTTTGCAGAGATTGGATTTTGTGAAATTGCAGCGTCTGGTTAATCGGGCGCTGCTTTTCTGTTGGGTTTAAAGGGCCTATTGTCTAGTATCGGTTTTTTTCGCCGGCCGCCAGTGGGTTGTCGGCCAGTGTCTTAGAGATGGAATAAATGGCTAATTTGCCAGGAGTATTATGGGATCGATTACCGGAAAATTGCATATCAGCGACAATAAGCGCTTCCTCGTCCGCGGCGACGGCGCCCCTTTTTTCTATCTGGCCGATACGGCCTGGGAGCTATTCCACCGCTGCGACCGGGAAGAGGCCAATTTGTACTTGGAAAATCGGGCGGCGAAGAATTTTACCGTGGTCCAGGCGGTAGTCCTGGCCGAGTTGGACGGCCTCAATACGCCCAATCCGTACGGCCATACGCCGCTGCGTGACCTGGACCCGGCCCAGCCCGACGAAGACTACTTTGCCCATGTCGACTATATCGTCGAGCGAGCCAACGAATTGGGTCTGTGCATGGCCATGCTGCCCACCTGGGGCGATAAATTCAATCGCCAGTGGGGCCAGGGGCCCGAAGTTTTCACCCCGGCCAACGCGCGCCAATTTGGCCGCTTTTTGGGGCAGCGCTACGGCGACCGGGCTATTATCTGGGTATTGGGCGGCGACCGCGATTTGCTCAATGACACACACGTCGAAATCGTCCGCGCCATGGCCGAAGGGATCAAGGAGGGCGACGGGGGCGCAATTTGATGACTTTCCACCCCCAGGGCGGCAAGAGTTCGTCGACCTTTGTCCAGGCCGAAGACTGGCTCGATTTTCACATGATCCAATCGGGCCATCACCGCTATTGCCCCACCCACGAATTCGTCGAGCGCGATTACCGCATGCAGCCGAGGCGGCCGACTCTGGACGCCGAGCCAGGGTACGAGGACCACCCCAACCGTTTCAATACCCGCAACGGCTGGCTCGACCAGCACGATGTGCGGCGCTCGCTCTACTGGTCGCTATTTGCCGGGGGCTGCGGCTATACCTACGGCTGCCACGATATCTGGCAGATGTACCAGGAAGGCCGCCAGCCTGTCAGTTGGGCGCGGACGCCGTGGCGCCAGGCGCTCGATCTGCCCGGGGCCGGGCAGGTGCAGCACGCCCGCGCTTTGCTGGAGGAGCGTTCCTACCTGACGCGGATACCGGACCAATCGGTTATTGTCGGCAACGCTTTTGCGGGCGAGGATCATATCCGCGCGACGCGTTGCGCCGAAGGGGGGTATATCCTGGTGTATATTCCTTCGGGGCAACACGTCGATATCGATTTGCGCTCGTTGCGCAGCTCGCGGGCCCAGGCCAGCTGGCACGACCCACGCACCGGGGCGCGGCGGGCTATTGGCGTTGTCGAATGCGGCGCCAAACAGCCTTTTGCCCCGCCCTATGACGCCCACGGGCGCGATTGGGTGCTGGTCGTCGAGGCGCAGTAGCGTCCGGCGTCTTTGGTCCTCCGGTTGCAACCGGATTGCTTGATAGGCCTGCAGCCAGGTATTATCCTCCAATTCTATAATAGACGCTGTTGCACGGGCGCCGTTTTTCAAATTGCGGCCGCAACGACCTACTCTGTATACAGAGATGGGGTTTCCATGAGCGTTGACGCTATTCCTCCCTCTTTCCTGGGTGACTGTCCTGCGGATGAATTTTCCAGCTTTAGGTTTTCTGTTTATCGGGCTCGTCTCCCTTCTCGTCCAGGTTGGCCCGGTGGCCGCCCACAACGGCGCCGTGGCTTTTGCTGTGCCGGTGGAGGGCCTTATCGTCGACGGCGATCTGTCGGATTGGCCCGTGGGGATGCGGGACTATCCGGTGGAAATTCCGGGAGGTGGAAACCTGCCCGTGGATCGGAGCGACTTGCAGGCGGTGCTGCGCCTTGGTTACGACAAGGGGGAGAATGCCCTGTACGCGGCGGTAACCGTACAGGACCAGTCTGTGGTCGTCGAGTCCCGGGAAGAGGGCTCGTGGTCCAGGGACGGCTGCGAGATCTATATAGAAATACAGCATCTCGATGAACCTGTGGAACTGGCCCAGTACGTCCTGTGGGGGGAACAGCGCCAGGCGTTCGGGATGGGCAAGCGGGAGGAAATAGACGTAGCGGTGCGCCGGGACGGGGGCGGGTATCGCTACGAGTGGCGCGTCGATATTGGCCGCTTGAGTGGGGGACAGGTGCAATTGGGCGACGGCGTGCGGTTGGGTTTTGATGTGGCGCTATTCGACCGGGACGAAGACGGCTCGGTGACGAAAATGCTCTGGGGCCGGGGCGACCAGAAGGACCGCCGGGCCGAAGAGTTCGGCGATTTGCTGTTGGTCGAGCGCATGCCCGAATTGCATCCCCTGCAAGGCCAGCTGCGCTGGGCCGGTCTGGAGGAGGGCGTCGCCCGGGCGACGGTGGAAGTGGTGCCAGAGGAAGGGGATCTTCGTTGGGAAGTGGAAACCGACCGGCAGGGACACTTTGGTCTGGAGGTGCCGACGGGGTCGTATCGGGTGCGCCCGGCGGTACTAGGGCGGGGAGACCGGCCCAGCGCGGCGGTCGAAGTGGAAGCCGGCGCGCCGACCAACGTGGAGCTGGAGGTACCCTTGCCCAGCGGCGAAGTGCGTCCGCTAGGCAAAGGGTGGGGGCACTGGCGGCACTTCGGCGAGGTCGACGGGCTGCCCTCTATGCACACCAACCAGGTCGCCCGCGACGGGGCCGGGTATATGTGGTTTGCCAGCGACTTTTTGGGCAGCCGGGGCGCGGTGCGCTACGACGGCGAGAATTTTGTTCTTTTTACCGAGGAAGACGGGCTGCCCAGCCACGTGGTGCATGCCCTGCAGGCGGACCAGTCGGGCGCTATGTGGCTGGGCACCGACCGGGGCGCGGTGCGCTACGACGGCGAGCGCTTTGAGACCTTTACCACCGTCGACGGTCTGGCCGCCGATACGGTCTACGCCCTGCATCAGGACCGGTCGGGGACGATGTGGCTGGGCACTTCGGGCGGCGTCAGTCGCTATCGGGATGGGCGCCTGGCGATCTTTGCCGACCAGGGCGAATTGAATGGCGAGATAAGAGCCGTATTCCAGGATCGGACTGGGGCCGTGTGGTTCGGAACCTATGGACAGGGCGCGGTGCGCTATGACGGAGCCACCTTTGCCCGATTCACCAAGGAGGACGGGCTGGCGTCGAACAAGGTCTGGGCCCTGGGAGAAGACGGGAGCGGCGATTTGTGGTTGGGCACAAACGGGGGGGCAAGCCGCTACACTGGCACCGGCTTCGGGAATTTCACCGGCGAAAACGGCCTGGCCGGCATACGCGTCCTTGCGGTGTATAGGGATGGGTATGGGTACCTCTGGTTCGGCACCAATAACGGGGCGTACCGCTACCACGGCGAAGTCTTCGAGCATATTGTCGTCGAAGGTACGCAGCGGGATTACGTCCGCAATTTCGCCGAGGACCGGGACGGTCATCTGTGGTTGGGCACGAGCGGGGGGGCAAGCCGCTACGACGGCCGCACCTTGACCACCTTCACGGCGGCCGACGGTCTGCCCAGCAGCGAAATCCACGCCTTGCTGTTGGACGGGGCGGGGCGCTTGTGGCTCAGCCTGGGCAGCACCACGACAGACTCGGCGAACTGGAAGTTATGCCGTCTCGAAGGCGATTCATTGCGTCTGTACACGGCGGCCGATGGTTTGTTCGACGAAATTTCCGGCGAGCCGTTTCAAGACCGAATCGGCCATCTATGGTTCGGCACCACCAACGGGCATGTTTTCCGCTACGACGGTCGGACCTTTAGCCGCTATACCGCCGCCGATGGCCTGCCGGGGTCCCGTGTACGGATGCTGGCGGAAGACCGGCTCGGACGCCTGTGGTTGAGCACCTGGGCGGGCGATTTGGTTCGCTTCGACGGGCGCCGCTTTGTCCAATTTCCGGCTTCGAGCGGATGGCCGTCTCTGATTTATGGAATTAAAGGGCCGGACAGGGACGATTATTTGTGGTTTTCTGGCCATACCGGGGCGATCCGCATGGACGGGGCGCAGTGGGGGACCGGGTCAGCGCCACCGACCGATATGCGTTTCCAGCACTTCACCTCGGCCGAGGGGCTGGGACACGAGGTGGTGATCAATATGCTGGTGGACCGTCAGGAGCGAGTGTGGGCGGCTACGGTCCGCGGTCTGAGCCGTTTTAACGGCGAGCGCTTTGCCACCTACACCTCAGCCGACGGGTTGACTTCGGAAAATACCAATTCGCTGTTCGAGGATCGCCGCGGCCACTTGTGGATTGGCACCTGGGGCGGTGGCTTCAACCGCTTTGACGGCCGCATTTTCCAGGGCCTGACCGCGGCCGACGGGTTGCCGGCCAATACGTCGCATTATAATCGCGTGGTCGCCGAAACGGCCGACGGCGATCTGTGGGTTGGCACGTCGCGGGGGCTGGTGCGCTACCGGCTGGGGACCAGCAAACCGCCGGTGCACCTCACCGACGTGCAGACGGATCTCCGGCACGGGCCGGTCGATTCTCTGGTAGTGCCTTCGTGGCAAGCCCTGCTGGCCTTTGAATTCCAGGGCATCAGCTTTCGCACCCGGCCGGGGCGGCTGGTGTACGGGTACCGGCTCAAGGGCTACCAGGACGAGTGGCAGTGGACACGCGCCAAGCGGGTGGAATACAACGATATTCCCGTGGGCCAGTACACTTTTGAAGTGCAGGCGGTCGACCGCGATCTCAATTATTCGGCGACGCCGGCCACGGTCGAGGTGGAAATCGCGTACCGGCCCCAGGGCAGTCCGGTGCGGCTGGCCCAGGTCGAACTGGACGACCTGTTCTCCTCTTTCCACGCCTCCTACGCGCACCAGCCCCTGGGTCGGGTCGAGGTGGCCAACGAGGCGCCCCGAGCCGTGGACGCCACCCTGCGCTTCTTTGTGCCCGGCCTTATGGATCAACCCTTCGACTGGGAAATTAGTCTGTCGGCGCAGGCCAGTCAGACCGTTGACTTGACCGTGCCCTTCGACGCCCGGCTGCTGGACCGTCCCGCCGCCAGCGCCCTGCAGGCCGAGGTCGAGCTGGCCTACCAGGCCGGTGACGAGATCCTCTCGCGCCGCCAGCGCTACCCGTTCACGCTGTACGGCCCCGGCGCCCTGCGCTGGGACGAAGTCGCCCGCGCAGCCGCCTTTATCACGCCCACCGATGCGGCGGTGGCTGCCTTTGCCCGGCCGATCTTGGTCGACTTTGAACAAGAAACCGGCGCCTGGGGCAAACCGCTGGACAATATCCTCCAGGCGATGGTGCTCTTCGAAAGCCTCAAAGCCCACGGCGTGCGCTACGTCGCCGACGCCAATACGCCCTACGCCCAGGTGCGCACCGACCAGGCCACCATCGACCACATCCAGTATCCGGCCGAAACGTTGCACAGCAAAGCCGGCGACTGCGACGATTTGACCGTGCTGTATGCCGCCCTGCTGGAAAATGCCGGTATCGCCACGGCGCTGGTCGACTACCCCGGCCATATTTTCCTACTGGTCGACACCGGCGTTCATAGAGAATCCGTCGCCTGGCTGCCTTTCGATGAACGTTTCTGCCTAATGTGGGGCGACCAGCTGTGGATTCCGGTGGAGGTCACCCAGCTCGACCAGTCTTTCGAGCAGGCCTGGCGGTTGGGCGCCGAGCAATTGGCGGGTATGCCGAAGCTAGAACTGCGCCAGCAACTGGTGCGCACCGCTCAAGCCTGGCGGGACTACCCGGCTGCGGCGCCGAGTTTTGCCGACACCGTCCAAGCCCCGGCGCGGACGATTTTGCAAACAGCGTTCGATCAGCAATACGCCGCCCTGCAAGGTCGAGTCAAAGACCATATCCAGACCACCTATCTCGACGCCTTGATCCGCCAGCCCGACAACGACGCGTTGCGCTCCGGCCTGCTCAAGCTCTATCTGGAATTGCGGCGCTACGAGGCGGCCATCAGCGCCGCCCAGGACCACCTGCTCGACGAACAGGGCGAGCCGGGGCGCACCCACAACCAGCTGGGCATCGCCCATTTTCTCAAGGGCGATATCAAACAGGCGGCCCTGCACTTCAAGCAGGCCGCTGGCCTCAAACCCGAGGACAGCGGCATCCGCAAGAACCTCGAGCGGGCCCTGGAGGCGTTGGGGCGGGCTGCGCCCGTGCGCACCGACGGCCTCGCCGCGGCGGCGACCGCCCAAGGGCCCAAAGCGGAGGCGGTCGCGCTAGCTGTAGACAGCTTTTACTGGATGGATTGACGGCCATGTTGAAAAAGAGAAAGATGCCCTGCAAGCCTATGGGGAACGTCGGGAAAATCGGGCGCTTCGTCGCCCTGTGGCTGGTGCTGGCCGCGGGCGCGGTCTGGGGCCAGGACGAGTTCGATTTTGTCGAAGTGTCACTGGACGATCCGGCCCTGGGCCTGGCGGCGCAGACGGAATTGCTTCCGTCCACCGGGCAATTGCACGCCCTGGTGGTCTTTGCCCAATTCGCCGACGAGGCCGATCAAGGTGACGAGATCCCCGCTTACGCCGACCAGCTTTTCGACCCGCACCGACCCGGCAGTTTCGCCCATTTCTACGACGCCATGTCTTTCGGGCAATTACAGGTGCGGGGTAAGGTGCTGCCCCGGCGCTACACCGCCGATTTCCCGGCCCGCCGCTACCTGGCAAAAGAAGCCGACCAGCGGGGTCGCTACGGCCAGTTTGTCGAGGAGATACTGCTGCAGGTCGACGCCGATTATGACCTGGGCGCCTTTGACAATAACGGCCCGGACGGGGTGGCCAATTCGGGCGACGACGACGGCATCGTCGACTATGTATTCGTGCTGGTGCGAAAGGCGCCGCACGGTTTTTTGCTGCGGGGCGCCACTGGTGTCGTCGGGCTGGACCTGGATCCGGATTACGAAAGCGCCGATACGACTCCGGATGGCCAGCTGTTGCGCGTCGGCGGCGGTATCGCCCGGGGCGCCATTATGGGCAGCGGCGACTTCGCTTTGACGGCGGGCGTCATGATGCACGAATTCGGCCATAGTCTATTGGGCCGTTCGGCGGATCTGTACGACCTGTCCTATGCCCGGGGCCCCGAGCACGACAGCGCCGGGATTGGCCGCTGGGGTCTGATGGGCTGGGGCGTGCTGGGCTGGTCCGGCGGCCCGGGGCCCAATCCCATGACGCCCTGGAGTCGCGAGCAATTGGGTTGGATCGGGCCGCAAAATGGGCAATTGGTGGAGATTGGCCGCGATACCACCGACCTGGTGGTGGCCCCTTTGCACCAAGGTGGGCAGGTGTACAAAATACCCCTCGAAAGCGCCGAGGAGGACGAAGAGTACTTATTGCTGGAACAGCGGGTCCGCAGCGCCCCGTACGACGCCTATTTGCCGGCCGAGGGGCTGCTGGTCTGGCATGTGCACAGCGGCGCCCGGGGCAATTCCAAGGAAGAGAAAAAACAGGTCGACCTGATCTGCGCCGACGGCCTCTACACCGACGCCGGTTATCCGTTGGGCGGCCAGGTGGATGCTGTTGCGGGCGGCGACAATCTCGATTTCTGGGCCCACGATGAAGCCTACCGCCAGGATCGCGGCGGCAATAGGGGCGATGCCACCGATGTCTTTGACGGGGTCCGTTTTACCCATTTTTCGCTCGACTCGAATCCGTCGACTGAGCGGCGCCAGAGTCCGGCTTCGACAGGGCTGCACATTGGCCCCATTCGCCGGCGGGGCGAGACCAGCGTGGTGGATATCGCCCTGCCGCGCTGGTCCGGCCGCATCGACGAGAAAGTGCGCTGGCGCGGCGATGTGCTGGTCGACGGCGATCTGACGATCGGTCGCAAAGGGACGTTGCTGGTCTACCATACGGCCCGGGTGCGTTTTGCGGCCCGGGACCGCCTGGGTACTGGAGTGGACCCGGAGCGGATCGAACTTAATGTCGAGGGGGCGCTGCGGATTATTCCCGATTACGCCGGGGACGGCAGTATCCAGTCGCCGCCGGTGCCATTTGCGGCGCTGGAGCCGGAGGGCTCCTGGGTGGGCATTATCCTGGGGGAAGGCGGCCGTCACAATCTCGACCAGGTGGAAGGCGGCTACCAATTGCTCGATACCGACTTTGGCCTGGTGAATTCGGCGGCGGAGCTGGTCGAGGCGGGGCTGGGGCTGGCCACCGCCGTCGTCGCAGAGTCGGCCGACGAGCCCCTGGAATTTGCCCTGAAGCCCAATTACCCCAATCCCTTTGGCGCGGCGACGACTATTCCCTATGCGTTGGCGGCGGGTGGTGCGGTGCGGCTGAGGCTGTACAACGGTCTGGGCCAGCAGGTCCGGACACTGGTCGATGAGTTTCGCGAAGCGGGTGCGCATGAAACCCATTGGGACGGCCGCGACGACGGTGGTGGCGAGGTGGCCGCCGGTCTGTATCTGGCCCACCTGGAAATAGTCGAGCACTTCCAGGCCCGCCGCAAGATGATGCGCCTGGGCGCCGGTTTCAGCAGTCTGGCCGGCATCGATTCAGTGCTGGGTGGGGCCAGTGGCTGGCAGGCGGTGCAGCCCGGCTTGCTGCAGAGGCCGGCGACGCAATTGGGTTTGAGCGCTGGGGTGGAAGCCGATCAGGTCGGTTATAGTCTGGGGGTATTGTGGGTCAATCTGCAGGCCACCGGTGTGGCAGGGCCCTTCGCCGAGCAGGTGCGCAGAACGGCGGACCTGCTGACGGTGCTGGGGGATGAAGTCAGAACGGAGCCTATCGCCGAGATACTAATGGATTTGTCAGAGCTCCCGGGCCCAGAACGGCAGAATCGGTTGGCGGCTCTGCAGCCCGGCCTGGAGGAGCTGGCCGGCGCCGATGGCGATGCCGGGCTGGTGCATTTCCATCTGGGGCAGTGGTTGCAGACTTTGCGGGCCGGGGTCGCCACGGCCCAGGCGTTGGCTAAGCCCTTGAATGAGGTGGTCGATCCGGGTGCAGAGGGAAGGGTGGCGCGGCAATTCCACCGTCTGTTGCAGGTCCAAGGGGCTAGACCGGCGATATTGGTGGCTTTGGATGGGTTGGCCCTGGCATTGGACGCGGGGCCGCTCCAGGAGCGGCAACTGGTCGGATTGGTGGATTTATTGCGGCCCGTGGATGAGGGCCTGTTGGTCCGTTGAGAGGGGTGAGGCAAGGCAGCAACAAGCCTTTGGGGAGCGCATTGTTTTATGGAGATAGACCAGTGAGATTTACTTTTTTTCCCGGCTTGCTGCTCGCATTTTTCGGGCTTTTGGCCGCCGAGGTGTCCGCCCAGGAAGGATTGTCTCCTGACCACCCCAAGTATGCCACCGCCCGCCAGGTCTACGACGATCTGGTGCGAGCCATTGGCGACGGCCGCCCGCCGCCCCAACTGCGCCTGCTGCCGCGCCGGGCCCACAGCCGCATCCAGGTGGCCTGGTACGACGCCGACAACCACGTGGTCAGCCTCGAAGAACGCACCTTTGATCTGTGTATTGCCCAGGGCGCCGATTCGCTCGATGCGCTGGCCTTTTTGCTGGGCCACGAGTTGGCTCATTTCTACAAGGACCATACCTGGGCCGGTGATTTTGGCAACGGGCTGGCCGATCTGGAGGTGGGCCAGGTTTTGGCCGAGCGCCACGGCGATCCGGCGGCGCAGGTGGAAATTGAGAGTCAGGCCGATTATTTCGGCGGCTTTTTCAGTCACGTCGCCGGCTACAATGCCCTGGCGGCAGTCGGGCCGGTATTGCAAAGCATTTACGCCGAGTACAACCTCGATCCCGAAATCACCGGGTACCCGGCCCTGGACGAGCGCCTGGCCCTGGCCGACCGCGCCCGCGAGCAGTTGGGCGGTATGGTGCCGGTCTTTGAGGCGGGCCAGGCGTTGTTGTTGATTGGTCGCCACGAAGAGGCCGGCCGTTGCTTTGCCCACCTGGCCCGCGATTTTCCCAGCCGCGAAATCCTCAACAACGCCGGAGTGGCCCGCGCCCTGGGTGCGCTGGCCCTGGTCAAGGCGGTACAGGTGCGCTTTGCCTATCCTTTTGAGCTGGACGCGGCCAGCCGCTTGCAGGTCGGCGGCAAAGCCGACGAATACGATGCGGCCTGGAGCCAGCAGCACCGCACCCGGTTGTTGCAGGAGGCGCGCGATTGGTTCGAACGGGCGCGGCGCCAGGATCCGGCGTACATCCCGGCGCTGGTCAATCTGGCCGGCGTAGCCAATTTGCAGGGCGATCCGGAGGAGGCCGCCTTTTTGGCCGGCAAAGCGGTTAAATTGGCCCGGCGCCAAGGCGAGTCCGGCTCCCTGGGCCACGCCCTACTCGTGCGCGGTATGGCCCGCTATAGCGGCGAGCCGTCCGATCCCGAAGGCGCCCGCGACGATTTTGAGGCGGCCCTGGTCAATGCGCCGGAGCTGGCGCGGATCAATTTGGCGGGGCTGGCTGGGGTCTCTGTTGGTGAGGGCGGAGTCGTTGCGGCGGTTTCTGAAAATGCCCCATCCTCGGAGCCCGAACAGATCGACGGACTGAGTGCGGCCGACTACCGCCCGGTACTCGACCAGCCCACGGAAGTGGCGGCCGTGCCCCGCGTCAGCCGGGCCCAGCCGGCCATCGATATCTACCGCCGCATCGGAGAGACCTGGACGGCCCTGGTAGTGGAAGCCGGGTACAGTACCTTCTCGTTTTTGTCGACGCGGTCCGGGTACAGGGGGCGCAGCGCGGCAGGCGTTGCTGTCGGGGACGAAGTGGAGAAAATTCGGGCGGCTTATGGCGCTCCTGCCGCCGTAGTGGCGGGGCGCCAGGGCGATTACTATGTCTACGAGCGCCGCGGGGTGATTTTCCAGGTGGGGAACCAGGTGCGGGGATGGACCTTGTTTGCCGTAGAATAAACAGGCGGATAGCGGGGTCGTCCGCCGGCTGGAATAATACCGGTCTTTAGAGCTTGATCACGGCGATGATCAGGCCGGTCATGGTCACCATAGTGGTTACAAGCCAGATAAAGCGGTTATCGAGGCGTTTATTGGTTTCGTCGATGCGCTCGCCCAGGGATCGGTTGGTCTCGTCAAAGCGGTCGTCCATCCGCTGATTGGTCTGGTCGATGCGCTCGCCCAGGACCCGATTAGTTTCGTCGATGCGGGCGTCTAGGCGCTTGTTGGTTTCGTCGATGCGGGTATCGAGCAACTGGTGGCTCTGGTCGATGCGCTTGTGGACCACTTCGAACTGGTGGCGCATATCGTTGCGCAGGTCCTGGATATCCTCGCGCAGATAGGCGATGCCCCAATGCATATCGGCGGGGTCGGGGCGTGGGGGCGGTTGGGGGTCGGACGCTTCGGGCATGGGTGGCTCCAGTGGTTGCAGATACGGGTAATTTAACTGGGCGGCCGCATTCGGCCAAACGGCGTTGGCTACAAGGCAAGAACGATGCCAATCAACAGGTCCCTTAGGGCACCTGCCTTGGGGCCGGAGAATTGTGGCTTCTGGGGCACACTGACGTATTGTTTTCAACTCGTCGGTGCAATGAGCTACTAAATTTCAGTGGGTAGGGCTGGATCGCGCCGAAGAGATAACCGGAGACGATATGCCGTTTACGCTTACCATAAAGCGCCTGCCAGGGGAAGCACCCAGAGGCGATGTACTGCTCCTCCTCGCCGTGTTCGTCGGCTGTTGGTGCGCTTCCCCCGCGCCGGCCCAGCAGTGGTTCAGCTATAGCGCCGCCGACGGCTTGGCGGCCAATCCCGTATCCGATATCGGGCAGACGGCGGACGGGGTGTTGTGGTTGGCCACCAGCGGCGGGGTGAGCCGCTTTGACGGCACCTGGCGGAATTTCACCACCGCCGATGGGCTGGCCGACGACCAAGTCAATGCGGTGCTGGCAGCGGTAGATGGGACGGTGTGGGTGGGGACCAGCGGCGGGGCGAGTCGCTACGGCGGGGTCAGCTGGCAGACGTTTACCGAATCGGACGGATTGGCCGGCGATCGGGTCACGGCGTTATTGCAAGCGGCGGACGGGTCGGTGTGGTTCGGTACCCGCACCGGGGTGAGTCGCTACGACGGAGTCGGCTGGCAGAGCTTTACCAAGTCCGACGGACTGGCCGACGACCGGGTCTTCGATATGGCCCAGGCAGCGGATGGCTCGGTATGGTTTGGCACCTTTGGCGGGGTGAGTCGCTTCGATGGGACTGGCTGGCGGACTTTCACTACGGTCGATGGGCTGGCCGACGATCGGGTCAACGCAGTGCTGGCGGCTTCGGACGGGTCGGTGTGGTTCGGCACCTTCGGCGCGGGGGCAAACCGCTACGACGGGACGAGTTGGCAGACCTTTACCACCGGGGACGGCTTGGCCGACAATGTGGTCAATGCCATCGTTGAGTTGGCGGAGGGTGTATTGTGGTTTGGCACCTCGGGCGGAGCCAGTCGCTACGACGGCACGAATTGGCAGACCTTTACCATGACCGATGGCCTGGGCGACAATACGGTGCAGGCGTTTTACCAATCGCTAGACGGGTCTGTGTGGTTGGGCACCGTGGGCGGAATCAGCCGTTACGAAGGCCCTATCTGGCACACCTTCACCGTCGAAAATACCGGTAGGGGCCTGCCCTACCACGAGGTGACGGCTATATACGAGGCAACCGATGGGGCTCTGTGGGTCGGCACGACCTTTGGCGGCGTCGCCCGCTTTGATGGGACGGCCTGGCAGACCTTCACCACCGAGGACGGCCTGGCCGGCAACTGGATCAACGATATTCACCAGTCCCGGGACGGGGCTATGTGGTTCGCCACTGGTAATGGATCGACGGGGATCAGCCGCTACGACGGGAATACCTGGCAGGTCTTCGGTAGCCGGGACGGGCTGGCGCAAAACTGGACGATGTCCATTGTGGAGGACCGGGCCGGCAATATCTGGGTCGGCACAAAGGGCAGAGGCGTGAGCCGCTACGACGGCACGGCCTGGCAGACCTTCACCACTGAGGACGGCCTGGGCGCGGACCAATTAAACGATGGAGCCGTATTTCAGGCTTCGGACGGGTCGGTGTGGTTCGGCACCATCGGCGGGGGGGCCAGCCGCTACGACGGCATGGTCTGGGAAACTTTTACCGTGGAGAATACAGGCGGAGGGTTGGCGGATAACAGGGTAAAAGCGGTATACGAATCGGCGGATGGGGCAATGTGGTTCGGCACCTTGGAGGGAGGCGTCAGCCGCTATGACGGGACGCACTGGCAAACCTTCACGGTGGAAAATACCCAGAGGGGACTGGGCCATGACAGCGTGTCGGACATCGTACAGGCCCAAGACGGGGCCCTGTGGTTCAGCACCTGGGAGGGAGGCATTAGTCGCTTCGACCGGGGTTGGTGGGAGAATTTCACCGAAGAAGACGGACTTGGAAACAATAAGGTAGTTAAAGCCATTGAGACCCGAGATGGGATTTTGTGGTTCACCCACTTGGGTGGTGTCACCCGCTTCCGCCGCCCCGTCCAGGCCCTGGTGCAGACCGTGCTGGAGCGCACCCCGCCTGCCCGGCTGGGCTCGGACCGTTTTTTCTTCCAGGCCCGCGGTTTTGAAGTTGGCTCGCCGCGGCAGCCGCCCCTCTCCTTTGCCCTGACCCCGGCCGGGACCGCGCCCCGGGAGGACGACTGGTCGGCCTACGAGCAGGGCCCCGGCTTTGAAGTGACGGGCATGGCCGACGGCGAGTGGACTTTCCATTTGCGCGCCCTGGACCGCTACGGCAATGTCGATCCGACCCCGGTCGCGGCCAGCTTCACCGTGGACGTGGTGCCGCCCACCGTGCTGATCACCGCCCCCCTGGGCGTGGTCCACGGAGCCGTGGAGGTGGTCGGCTCGGCCTTTGACAATTCGCTGCGGCCCGATCTGCACCATTATGTGCTCGAATACGGCCCGGCCCAGCCCGGCGAGGACTTGCAGGCGATCCAGTGGCAGCGCATCCTGGACCCCGCCACCGAACCGGTCGTCGACGGCGTGCTGGGGATCTGGGATACCCAGGGCCTGCACGGCCGCTATATATTGCGCCTGACCGCCACCGACCAGCTCAACCACGTCAGCCAGTACGCCGTCCAGGTCGACCTGGTGGCGGCCCAGGCCACCGTCGATCCGCAGCAGGGCGGGCATATCGCCGCCGACGGCGGGGCACTGGATTTGTATTTGCCGCCCGGCAGTCTGGCCCAGGCCACGGCGGTGACTATCGCCCCGGTGGACGCGGCCGAACTGTCCGCCCCGGTCGATCCGCAGGTGCGGCTGTTGGGGCCGGCCTTCGATTTGGAACCGGCGGATTTGGCGCTGGCCAAGCCCGCGGTGCTGCGGCTGGCCATTGAGGTGGAAGATCTGGGTCCCCTCGACGAGGGGGAACACCTGGCGCTATACGCCTGGAGCGGTGCGGACTGGTCGCGTCTGGGGGGCACCTTCGACGGCGGGGCCGGGTTGCTTACCACGCCGCTCGGCCGCCTGGGGCGGTTGGCGCTGATGGCCGATGCGTCGGCGGGGGCGGGCGCTCGCACCTTGAGCAACCTGAGTTGCCAGCCCCGGGTGTTCTATCCACGCGGCGGCGGTTTTGACGTGCAAACCACGATTTCCTTTGAGTTGGGCCAGGCCGCCCCGGTGACGGTGAAGGTATACGATCTGGAGGGACGCCTGCTGCGGCGGGTGTCCCAGGGCCAGTCGATGAACGCGGGGCGCAACGCCGTGGCCTGGGACGGCCGCGACGACGATGGCCGGTTGGTGGCCGACGACCTGTATATTGTCGCCGTCGAGGCGGCCGGCCACACCCGCACCCAGACCGTCAGCGTGCTGCACTAGCGTTGCTATGCATCCCACTTCTGCCGAGAGCGTATGAAGTCCATTGAATATATGGCCGTCCTGCTGCTTATCGCCGCCGTTGTTCCGGCCCAGGCCCGCCAGCCCGAAATAGGCGCCCGTCCGCTGGGGATGGGCGAGGCTTTCCTGGCCCTGGCCGACGACGGCAATGCCCTGTTGTGGAACCCGGCGGGCCTGCCCGGTCTGGCCCGCCACGAATTTATCGTCAGTCGCGCCGATCTCTACGGCATTGGCATCGATACCAATAACCTGGGCTACGCTTTGCCGCTGGGCACTGATTACGCCCTCGGTTTCGACTGGAATAACCTGGCCGACGACGACGGCGAACTCGACTTTGGCAAAAACAGCTTCCGCCTGTCCTACGGCCAGCGCCTGCTGCCGTCTTTATCCCTGGGGGCAGGATTGCGCTACGCCCAGTTAGACGTTGGTCTGGACGGCCGCAGCCAGGTCCGGGGCGGCGGTTGGGGGCTGGATCTGGCTGTCCTGTACCGCCCCGTCGAAGGCCTCAGGGTCGCCTGGGCCGGGCGCGATTTAACCGATACCCAAGTCGACTACAAAGGCGGCGGCACGGGCACTCTGGCCCGGCGCCGGATGCGCTTGGGGCTGGCGTATAAACTCTGGCCGAATACGGTGCTGGCCGCCGATATCGACGACCGACAGTATCTGGGGGTGGAACATATATACGGCGGCTTTCTGGCCCTGCGGGCGGGGGGCAGAAAGAGTTGGGCAATTCCGAGGCCATCACGTATACGGTAGGGGCTGGCCTGCGCTACCGCTTCATGCGTTTCGACTACGCCTATGTCGCGCCTCCGACCTTGCCGGCCAGCAGCCGCTTCTCCTTCGCCCTGGCCTTCAACCCCTTTTCATCGCGCGTGCGCATTGTCGAGGCGCCCCGCATAGAGCCCGTGTTTCCCGCCTTCCGCCGCCGCTACCAGGGCCTCGAGCCCATTACCCGGGTCAAATTGGTCAACCAGGATGACCGGCCGCACCAGGCCGTATTGAGTCTGCACGTCCCCGGTCTGATGGACGCGCCGGTGGAAAAACAGATTGTCCTGCGGCCTAAAGAAATACGCGAAGTCGCCGTCGATACGGTGGTCTTTGCAGAGGGCATCGTCGGTCTGACCGAGCCCCGCTTGGCCCAGGCGCAGCTGAAAGTCTCCTACAGCACCGAGCAAGGGACCCGTTCGCACCAGCGCCGGGCGCCCCTTTTCGTCTACGGCCGCAATAGCACCCAGTGGGACGACGTGGGCAAAGCCGCCGCGTTTATCACCTCTACCGATCCGCTGGTCGAAGGTTTCGCCCGGCCTGTGCTGGCGGCTTTTGAGGCGGATATTGAAAGCCTGGGCAAGGGGGTGGCCAATCTGTTGCGGGCTATGGCCCTTTTCGAGGCCCTGCGGCGACACGGCGTGCGCTATGTGGCCGATCCCAACAGCCCTTATGCCGAGAAGGCGGCCGACCGCGCCGCCGTCGACGATATCCAGTTTCCGGCCGAGTTGCTGCACAGCCGCACCGGCGACTGCGACGATTTGACCGTCCTGTTCTGTGCGTTGCTGGAAAGCGCCGGCATCGCCACGGCGCTGGTGGATTTTCCCGGTCATATCTTCATGGCGTTTGACAGCGGCGTTTCCAGATACCAGTTGGAACATCTGCCGCTGGCCGAGCACCGCTATTTGGTGTGGGGCGACCGGGTGTGGATCCCGGTGGAGGTGACGCTGCTCGACCGGCCCTTTATCCAGGCCTGGGACAGCGGTGCCGAGGAATTGGGCCAGCTGGCGCGTCCCCAGATTAGGCAACGGCTGGTAGAAACCGCCCAAGCCTGGCGTCAATACGCCCCGGCCGGCCCTGTTTTCGATTGGGAGATCGCGCCGCCGGTCCGTGCTTCCTTCGAAGCGGATTTTGCCGCCCAGCAGCTGGAATTGGAAAGCCAGTTCGATGCCTTTATCCAGAATACGTACCTGGATCCCTTGGAAAATCCTCCGGAAGACGTGGAGCTGCGTTTTGTCCTGGCCCGCCTGTACGCGGCCCTGCACCGCTACGACCAGGCGTTGGACCAGTACCGGCGTATAGAGGGCGGCGATAGGGCCGGCGTCCGCAATAATATGGGTATCATCTACTTCTTGCAGGGAGATCCCGAACGGGCGGCAGCGCATTTTGAGGAGGCCGCCGCCCTGCGTCCTGAGGACCGGGAAATTCGCCGCAATCTCGACCGCGCGCTCCGGGCTCTGGGGCGCCCCGGACGTCTGGCGGAGGCCGTTCCGGCCCGGGGAGAAGAGCCTGGCAAAGCCGCCGCCGACAATCTGGACGTCGACAGCTTCTACTGGGCCGAATGAAATCCGCCCAGTATAGAGGGCCTGTTCTACCGACTAGAATAAAACCAGATTCACTTCAAGTTGTCCGGACGTTTGCCGTTTCTTCGGGGACAATACCGCTAAATATTCGGCCATCAGTACTTCAAATTGGTATAATGCCGGTCTTTAGAGCTTGATCACGGCGATGATCAGGCCGGTCATGGTCACCATGGTGGTGACAAGCCAGATAAAGCGGTTATCGAGGCGTTTATTGGTTTCGTCGATGCGCTCGCCCAAGGCCCGGTTGGTTTCATCTATCCGCCCACCCAGGACCCGGTTGGTCTCGTCGAAGCGTTCATCCATCCGTTGGTTGGTCTGGTCGATGCGCTCGCCCAAGGATCGATTGGTCTCGTCAATGCGTTTGTGCACCACTTCGAATTGGTGGCGCATATCGTTGCGCAGGTCCTGGATATCCTCGCGCAGATAGGCGATGCCCCAATGCATATCGGCGGGGTCGGGACGACGGGGCGGCTGGGGGTCGGACGCTTCGGGCATGGGTGGCTCCGCGTAGTTGCAGGTAGTGGTAATTTAACTCGGAGGCCGTATTCGGCCAAATAGTGTTGGCGCAAGAATTATGCCAATTGGTAGGCCCCCTAGAGCGACGATCTCTGAGTTGGTAATTGTGGTCCCCGGGGCACACCGGCGTATTATTTTCAACTCGGCGGTGCAATGACCTACTAAATTTCAGTGGGTGGGTTGGGATCTCGCCTAAGAGATAACCGGAGATTGTATGCCGTTCTCCATAACGCGTCTGCCAGGGGAAGCGCCCCGAGGCGTTGCACGGCTCCTCCTCCTCGCCGTGCTCGTGGGCTGTTGGTGCGCTTCCCCTGGGCCGGCCCGGCAGTGGTTGAGCCATAGTGCCGCCGACGGGTGCGAGGTTTTCGGTTAGCTGGCCAGCCGTCCCATCTGGCCGTTCTGGTAATCGCGGATGGCCTGGCTGATCTGGGCACGGTCATTCATCACGAAGGGTCCGTGAGCCACCACCGGCTCGTCTATAGGGGCGCCGTTGAGCAACAGCAATTTGGCCGCTTCTGGGGCCTGCAGGGCAATGGTAGTCCCCTCTTGCTGAAAGCGGGCCAATTCGCCTTGTCCGGCTTTGTCGCCGCCGTTGATCTGCACCTGCCCCGACAAGACCAGCAACAGGGTATTGCTGCCATTGTCGGGCAGTTCCAGCTTGGTTTGGCCCCCGGCCTTGAGATCGATATCCCATAGGTTGATGGGGGTCACGGTCTGGGCCGGGCCGCTGGCTCCAAACACCTGGCCGGCAACGACGCGCAAGGTGCCGGCCCTGCCGGGCAGATCGACGATGGGAATCTGCTCTTTGGCCAGTTCCTGGTAGCGCGGCGGCTCCATCTTGTGGGACGCCGGCAGGTTGACCCACAGTTGGATCATCTCAAAGTTACCGCCACTACGAGTGAATTCGGCGCCGTGCAGTTCCTCGTGCACGACTCCGGAAGCGGCCGTCATCCACTGCACGTCACCGGGGCCGATGGTACCGGCATTGCCGGCGGAGTCGCGGTGGTCGATTTGGCCCTGATAGGCGATGGTAACGGTCTCGAAGCCGCGGTGCGGATGCTCGCCGACACCCCGGGGCGTTTCTGCCGGGTCAAAGTGGAAAGGCTCGGCGTAGTCGAGCAGCAGGAAAGGGCTGGTATCCTGGGGAGGATCCTGCGGCGAGATGATCGGGCGCACGGGAAAGCCGTCGCCCACCCAGTGCAAGGGGCGGGCTTTGCGGGTGAATTCGAGTTGTTTGGTCGATGTGGTCATGGTGGTCATGGGTAGCTCCTTTAGTTTGATATTAAATAATTTAATATTGAATTAATAGGCAAAAAAAACACCGCTTACTCGTCGATAAAACAGTCGGCCGGGTAGCAACCGGCGTCCTTGCGGCCCAGTTGCAGGCCCAATTTTTTCGTCAGGGCGGCCAACTGCTCCTGTTCGGGGGCGGTCAGGACGCCCAATTCGTGGGCTACAGCCCGGGCGTGGTGGGGAAAGTAGGTGCGAATCAATTGCTCTCCTTCCCCGGTGAGGTGGACAATGACGAGACGCCGGTCTTGCTGACTGCGCTGGCGGCGCACGAGACCGCGTTTTTCCAGGTTGTCGATGACCAAGGTGATATTGCCGCCGCTTTTGAGCTGTTTGGCGGCGATTTCTTTTTGGCACATCGGGCCCAGGTGCAGTAAACCTTCCAGGACACCGAATTGGCTAGTCGTCAAGCCGGTCTGGTCGGCGATTAGGGCCGAGAGGCGGGCGGTCACTGTTTCGGTGGCCCGCATCAACTTGATATAGGTGTCTAGGGCGCGCGCTTCGCGCTTGGAGCCGGTGTATTTAGTTGGCATAATTAATTTGATATTAAACTATTTAATTGAGAATATTGTCGGTTAGTCTACTTTGTCAAGGCCGGGACGGCACATTTGGAGGGGTGGGTTGTTTAGTAGATAATCTAGCAGATGGCATATCGTCGGTTGCAGGTTTTGGCTGCTTAATACAGAGGGAAAGGCCTACATGTCTATGCGAATCGCCGTTATCGGAGCGGGAAATATGGGTTGTTTATACGGGGCCAATCTAGCCCGCGCCGGGGCCGAAGTCGTCCTGGTCGATAGCTGGGAAGAGCATATCGAGCAGATGCAGGTCCACGGATTGGCGATGGACGGACTGCACGGCGAATTTGTCGTTGCCGTTGAGGCGACTACCCACGCCGAGGCTGTGGCGCCGGTTGATCTGGCCATTATTCTGGTCAATGCGTACGATACGCCGGCGGCGGCGGCCACGGCGGCCGAGCTGTTGAGTCCGGACGGCTGTGCCCTCACCTTGCAGAATGGCTTGGGTAATATCGAAGTGCTGCAAGAGGCCCTGGGCGCTGAGCGGGTGCTGGCGGGCCTGAGTTTTCACAGCGCCGATTTGCGTGGCCCTGGGGCGGTGGGCCATACCAATAAAGGGCCGACGTACTTGGGCGAGTGGAACGGCGCCTCGACGGCGCGTCTGGCCCAGGTGGCCAGCTGGATGGAGCGGGCCGATATGGAGCCGGTGGTAGAGGCCGATATCGAGGCGACGATTTGGGGCAAATTCGTCCATAATTGCGCCATTAACGCCCTCTGTGCCGTCACCGATTTGCGGCCTGGACATATCCGTGATATAGAGGAGCTAGACCAGTTCCAAAGCCGCATTATCGAAGAGACCTTGGCGCTGGTACAGGCCCGTAATATCGCCATTCCCAGCGCCGACCCGATGGGTGAAATCAAAGCCTATTGCGCCAGCAAATTCCACCGGGTTTCTATGCTCCAGCATTTGGCGCGTGGGCGACGGACGGAGATTGACGCGCTCAACGGCTATGTGGTGCGGGAGAGCCGCAAGCTGGGGCTGGCGTGTCCTTACAGCGAATCGCTGACGGCGTTGGTGCAGGGGTTGCAGTACAAGCCGGTCAGTGCCGAATGTTGAGGGCTGCAGTATTTGCGGATCGTTTGAACGCTTTCTGGGTGGGCCGGCTTCCAGGCGGGCAGTGAGTCCCGAGCGGGGCCTGCTCGGCCACTACACTCCCACACGGCTGTGCCGTGTGAGTCCCGGTCCCGCTCTGCCCGGCCCCTCTCCCCCACTGCCCGTCTTCCAGCCGACCCACACAGAAGGCTTGGGCGAACGGTGGCACAAGGTAGATACGGCACGCCACTCAGGCGACGCGGTAACGCTCGACCACTTCCATATCGACTTTTACGCCCAGGCCCGGCCCTTCGGGTACGGTGAAATGGCCTTTGTCTAGGGCCAGGCTGCCGGCTAGCACGTCGGCCTCGCGGGTAAAGGGCAATTCGTCACAGGGTAGGGTGGCGTTGGCTAGAGTCGATTGCAAATGCACGGAATAGGCAGCCAGGATGCCGGTGCACAGACCGCCCATTTGCACCCAACAGGGCACGTCGGCGGCCTCGGCCAGGGCCGCGGCTTTGCGTACTTGCAGGGCATTGCCGCCCAGGTTTACGTAGTCGATGCATTCGGCCTTGAGCGCGTCGAGGACGCCGGCAGGGGCGCCCAGGTGCAGGGCGATGAGGATATGGGTTTTCTGGCGCAGCATGCGATACCATTCGAGGTTGTTCTTGAGCATCGGGTCTTCAAAGACGGCGACTGTGTCGAAGGGCTCTAATTGGCCGGCCAGACGGGCCGCCTGCGGCAGCAGGGCAAATTCGGTATTGGGGTCGACGCCCACGGTATAGTCGGGGCCGGCGGCCCCTTTCATTAGTCGTACTGTTTCGACAATATCCCACGAGCGCGCTTTGAGCTTGTGGTTGGTAAAGCCTAGCTTGGCGCCTACCTCGGCTTGGGCCGCCGTTTCGTGCGGCTCCATATGGCAGGACCAGTAGGAGACCGGCACTTGCTCGCGCACTTTGGTGCCAAAAAAGCGGTGTAGCCCTATGCCGTAAGCCTGGCCGGCGATATCGAGTAGGGCGCAGGTGAAGGCATCGGCTTGGGCGAAAGGGTCCAGGGCCAGTGGGTCTTGGTCTACTAAGGCGGCGGCTTGTTTCTGACTGGCGGCACTGGTGCCTTGGTATTCGCCCCAACCTTCTAGCCCTTCGTCTGTGCGGATCCGGCACAAGGTGATATCGTAGATTTTGGGAAAGTAGCGGGCAATGGGTGGGATCGGCGGGATTTCAACTTGGTACAGGTCCACGTGCTTTATTTTCATGGGGCCCTCCACGGATTATATTGGCCAATTGAGGCTAGTACTCTGACATTTTTATTTTAGGCGTTTCCAATAAAAAAGTCGTTCCATAGGGGCGGTTGGGTTATCTTGGGTTCCCCCAACCAGGAGAATCGCCCATGGGACTGAGTGAAGCCGAGAAAGTTACCTATATCGAAACGGCACAGGTGCTCAAAGGCAGCGACCGTCGGCAGTTTATGGCCCGGGTGGTCAAGAGTCTGGGTCCGGGAGGGCAGCGTCGGGCCGAAGCGGTGCTGGGTTGGAATCGCCAGACCATCCGCAAAGGGATGCACGAATTGGAGAGCGGCCTTCGGTGCGTGGACGCCTATTGGGCCCGAGGACGCAAACCGGCCGAAGCCCATCTGCCCCACCTGCTGGAAGATATTCAAGCGATTGCGGGGGGGCAAAGCCAAACCGATCCGACCTTTGAGACCACCCGGCTGTATACGCGCTTGAGTGCGGCCCAGGTCCGCCAGCAACTTATCGAGCAGAAAGGCTACCGGGAGGAGAGCTTGCCGACGGAAGAAACGATCCGGGTGAAACTCAATCACTTGGGCTACCACTTACGCAAGGTGCGCAAGAGCCAGCCGAAAAAAAGATCCCCCAAACCGATGCCATCTTCGATCAGTTAGCCCAGATCCATGCCGAAGCGGCCCAGGATGAGACGGTATTACGCCTGTCATTGGATGCCAAAGCCACCGTGTTGATTGGCCCCTTTTCGAGAGGCGGAAAAGCACGCTTCGAGGTGGCGGCCGCCGATCACGATTTTCACCCAGAGGAGAAGCTAACGCCCTTTGGGATCTTCCTGCCTGATAAGGATGAGCTGAGTCTGTATTTCACCCCCTCTCGGGTGACCAGTGACTTCATCGTGGATTGCCTGGAGGACTTCTGGCGGAAAAATCGGGCGCGCTTCCCCCAGGTCGAAACCTTACTGATCAACCTGGACAATGGACCGGAGAATCACAGTCGGCGCACCCAATTCATGAAGCGGCTCATCGACTTGGTGGATGCCTTTGAGATGACGATTAAGTTGGCCTATTACCCGCCCTATCACAGTAAATACAATCCGATCGAACGGGTCTGGGGAATCCTGGAACAGCACTGGAATGGGCAACTGCTGGATCGAATCGATACGGTCCTCAACTGGGCGCAAACCATGACCTGGAACGGCCAGCATCCGATCGTCCAGTGGGTCGAGAAAACCTATCAGACCGGCCAACGTTTAACCCACAAAGCTATGGCGGCGTTGGAACGGCGATGGGTCCGGTGTCCGGCCTTACCCAAGTGGTTTGTCCACATGGAACCCACGCCGACTTGATGCGGAGTGCTTATTTT
>WLWD01000850.1_pt1 | contig 152217 bp, 130 predicted proteins | sample 6712731 | NCBI WGS metagenome assembly WLWD01 (sample SAMN12718690, study PRJNA576275) | sponge metagenome | isolation source: marine sponge | host: Mycale hentscheli | place: New Zealand: South Island, Marlborough, Capsize Point | collected 2014-11-01
ACACACACAATGAATGCTTTGAACACTAGCCCCTCACTCACTGCCTTCGAATGACACAACTTCAGCCTATCACAACAAACATACGGTGCTGCACAAGTCATTGATTAATTTGCTAATATGACGCTTCCATACCAAAGCAAATCACAACAATCAACACACAGCGACCTTTTGAACAACTCTCTCATCTTGTCTACCATTCAACTGGTAACTATAACAACAAACTTAATAGAGCCATTTTGAATAAGGTGGAGAAGTGGAGGGAGATACTCGAGAGATTCCCCTAAATAACACCCAGACACAATGTTACTAAATCAGACGATGACATCATGAAGAGGCAACTAACTCCCACAACAGAGAGCCCTAAAGCACTTACCACCAAACTTTCACAAGTACCTATAAAGTCAACCTTTAGACTCCAGAGACTTTTTGTGTTGTTCAGTATTGCCTAATACCGTACATATGTACATGTGTTCTATGTAGCAACAGAAGCCACTTGAGCATCCAGAGACCAATAACGGGAAATAAAAACATTCTGTAGTACAGAATCAAACTTCCAACTCTTCTACAATAAGGACCATATTTCAGAAGATAGTTAAGATGCTCAGATATTGTGACAGACAGCATAGTGATATATCACAATGGATCGTCCACAGTGCCGAATGATTAAAACTATATACACCCAGTATTCCAACGGTTACCTTAGCTAGGGCCATTATTTCACCAGTAATGACAACCCTAAGTTTCCTCCTGGATATAATCCAAACATCAGTGTGTGCTATGCTATCATGATAACTAGCTAGGAATGTGTTTACACATAGAGGAACTCTCTTCACTACGGTCATGCTGCAGCCGGACAGTAGTAGAGCAATACATGCACACAGTGTGACCCTAACGACCTGAAAACCATTGTATCTGTCTTTGATTTGTATCCCTCCGTATACAAAAAAGGCTTCTCATGGACGCATGGTCTAACCCCAACCACACCAGTGAGCCCACCAGTAACACAAAAAACAGGGGTAAGTGGAAAAAAAAAACTCTCAAATGAACAGTCAAGGGCTATCACATTGCCCGTGTGCGTAACAGGAATAATTCCAAATGCTTACAGATGTACAATATGATTTCAAAGAATTCTTTTATAAGTGAAACATAAGAAACTGTGGCAGGGCATGTTAATTCTAGCGGGTGTGGCCGTAAGATATGCACTTTACCTTGTGCTGTAGAAAACTTTAATGATATGTCCCCATCGCTGTGGTGTATCCCCACCCCCAATAAGTACCATATTAGCATACCTTGGCTTTCAGAACACGGTTCTTCCATGTCTTGCCATTCAGGACTTCTAGAGCTTTCTGCAACAAACAAACAAACAAACAAAGGCTCCAGTAATTACTGAATATACCGACTGAACAAACAGATAGTGAAATAACAGCTGCCACACAAGTGGTAGACTTACTACACACATGTGCCATTTAGAGGGCTTTCTGGATTTTGCCAGCAGAATTTTGAGTGAAATAGGTTGTTACACATAATGAGCATTACGCTGGCATAATGGGGCAAATTTAAATTATGACAATATGGTTGCTGAGATCCAGTGATCACTATTATAATTGTAGCCTAGAAGATTATAAGCAGAAACTAGCCTAATCTAAGAAAACACTACAAATGGGAAGAAACTAAAGCAAACAGAGTTTGGAGCTTAAAAGACAGAATTAGGGAGCATTGCCACGACAGCAAAATGGGTAAAATTATGGCTGAATGCTAATGTATAAATACACCACACGGCAACCTGACACACTGCAACCTGACACACGGCAACCTGACACACTGCATGAAGATACACAGAGCATGCAAAATTCCACGTCACACACATTCATAACATAGCCACAAACTTGACATCGTACTTTCCAACCATCCCTCAAAGCCACTGCTGGTGTTCATTTTACCTTTCTGTCTGCTTCATCCTTGAAGTTGACAAAAGCCACGCCCACTTTGCTCAACGGTTTCTTTATCTTTTTTGGATCAAGGTCCAATGAGAGGAGGAAATTTCGAAGTTTCTAAAAACAACCACACATATAAGGTGGTAATAGATGATTTTACAGCAGGCAAGCAATGCTGTCTGATCACTGACACACTGGTAAGGTATTCATATAGTAGAATGTTGGAGGATGTTCTTATCACAAGGCTCAAAATCCCTGATAGCAGTATGTATGTGTGGTTGTATGATAATAGTATGTATGTGTGGTTGTATGATAATTCAGCGAGCGAGCGAAGCTGACTCTCAGTCATGTTTAATTGAGATTTCAGATATATATATATATAGGTATGTATGCGTACGTCAAAAATATTCGCCCGCGCTTCTAATTACGTAAGTTAGGTAAAGCGTTCACAGTTCCAGTATTTTTCAATTAACGTGCGCGGAGAATCCTGCTGCACTGCCTTACGCAACTTTGTTTCAACCAAAAAGTTTATAGCTACTCTTTTCTTGAAACAATGGTGAAGTCTTTGTCAAGCTGCGCTTCTTTGCCACTGCTTTCGAAGTTTGTTCAGGTAATTCTGTTATTGTTAACCCTAAAAAGAGTCTGCTCGCTCGCCATGCATTTGCGCTATTAGAGCACACCACTAGTAGTATGTATGTGTGGTTGTATGCTAATAGTATGTATGTGTGGTTGTATGATAATAGTACGTATGTGTGGTTGTATGGTAATAGTATGTATGTGTGGTTGTATGATAATATTATGTATGTGTGTTTGTATGATAGTAGTATGTATGTGTGGTTGTATGATGGCTGTATGTCCCAGGGCATTTTGTAGAATTTCAGAGGGTTACTCATTTCCATGAAATTGATGAAAATTTTGTGCCAAATGACACAATGAAAGTCATAATAATTTTCGAGGGCAATATATCAGGAGCAAAACACCTCCTAAAAATGCCTAAAACTCCTTGTTGCCCTGAAAATATTTGTTTCAGCTAATATGCCTCCCCTTCCCCAGTCACGCAGTGCTAGAAAATTCCCTGACTAATCTACAACTACCACATTTACATACATTTTAATCACCACATAACCTGACTAACATAATTGCATCCATCTACAGATGAACAAGTCAAGTAAACACTCACTATCCTAGAAAGAGCATTGTTCTATGTTCTGGAAATTAATTGTTTGTACCACTTGAAGAATAAAAAGAACTCTTCTTTGTTTCCAAACCCTCCACAGACAGAACAAACCAACATGTGTCGACAGACTCCACCCACAAAAGCAACTTGTACTAATCACAGACTTAGTTTCAATAGTTACAGTGATATAGACACTCTGGCTACGTAATATACACCAGTTCAATACAGGGTCTCCATATTTCATACTACAGAACTAGAATACATCAAGCTATTTCCACCAGAGTGACAGTACTAGGGAGACTGCACACAGGGATATTGGCTGATTACGCTAGTGTATCTCATACTCCACAGCTTCCTAACCAAATATACTTCAATTATTGACGTTATTGAATACAGTGAATTAAACAGGTTAGTGCCTCAATACCTTTCATATTACTTACATGTAACTAATTTTACACACTTTCATCAGGGGTTCCTTTGGAAATTAATCTATGAGGGGGGGTGGGGGAGAGATTGAACTTGTGCTATCTCAAAGGGATTACAACTTCCATACATAATTAAGATGATGATGATGGGCTTCAATTACCAAGACAATAATTGGAGCAGCAATAAACGTATGATTTAAGCATTTCCAATCGCCTTCATTATTCACTTTTTAACTTTTAATTTTTGCTCAAGAAATTTTAAAAATATTTCAAGGGGGGAGGAGGAAGGAGGAGGAAGGAGGAAGGGAGGGAGAGCCACTCCCCTCCCTAAATGAACCCCTGGTTCATTTAAAACATCTTGCCACTAAACCCACTTCCACCCACACAAAGTCTCCAGCTTCACCTTGTAACCCATATTATGGTAGCCTGGAATATTGCTCAATTCAATTTTAAATCCTTCTGTGGAATAGCCTCGATCTAAATACCCATATTTCTCAGCTTCTTCAATGTTCTTCTCATCAGATGTAATATTTTCTGTTTCTTCCACTTTTGTGCTTGAAGTAATTTCATCAGCAAGCTCGGTTTCTTTAACCACGCCTACTTGAACTGCAGCAGTTGCATCCCCTTCCATGAAACTCGCGATATTGCGCCTGCTCTCTACTACTAGCTTCTGGCTGACTGTCTTGTAAGGAGGATAGCGAACTAAAGAATTAGAATAATTTGAACCACCACACAAGAAATAATTTCCTCCACGAATAATTCCAAAAACTGCAGACCTTAGCATGGTTACACCCGCCAGAGACACGTGCGTGCACAGTGTCAAACAACAAAAATGCTCGCGGTAGCGCGCGTGCTTCTGATATACTTTAATGTGAGTGACGTCATTAACGACTAGCGCGTATATATACGCACTACGCAGGTGTTGTGTGTGAGAGAGGTTGTGAGTCTAAGGAATTAAGTGCGCGAAAGCATGAGTGATAGAAAATCATTTGGTATACTGCTCTTCGAGCTTTCTCAAAAACTGAGCGATGAAGAGATCACAGCCATAGTTCATATTGAAAATCTTCCTCTAAAATTAAAGGAAAAACAAAATTTGGAAGTTCTCATAAGGTTACAGATGGATGGTAAAATTAGTGAAACAGATCCAGCATCACTTCAAGCTGTGTTTAAAAATATAAACAGAATGGACTTGGTGAGCAGAGTTAAGGATTATATCAAATCACAAAAGAAAAAAGAAAAGAAGGCTCAAAAGTCGGGGACCTTGTGCCATCAAATGGATAAAATGGTTTCTGACTTGGAAGCCAACTTAAAGGTCACATTACTACAAGCACAAGTCCTTAAAGAGCAGCTCCTCAACGTGGCTAATGCAGCAGCAAAGTGTGAAGAGGAAAAGTTGGCCAAAAAAATCCAGCAATCTATTGAATCTCTTCGAAACGACATTGAAAAGCCAATTGTTTCTGCACTGGACCCAGAAACCAGCAAGGATAGCTGTAGTAGTTCCACTGGGTCTGTCAGTGAAGACAGCTCTCCAGATTCAACTTTAAATCGACATCTCTTCCCTAGCAAACTTATGACTCAGCAACTAACTAAAGGTATTTTCTCAATAGAAAAAATAAAACAAACAATGTCATTTTTATTGTATATAACTATTGTATTCTTTAGAATTAAGGCAGATAGCTTGCTACCCAACCCAAGAAGAAGCCAGAGAAAGTGAAGATGAAGGTCTTTATGAAATAATTTCGAATACACCTCGCACTTCGTATGTCTCTTTTGTTTCTACACCTGATGAAGATCATTACTGCCCAATGGCCGACTTACAACCCGAACAAATCACAGCAACACTTGTGGAAGCTTTACCAGGAACCACTTTAAGGAGGTCATCAAATGCTGTAGTTCCCACGGACAAACCTTCATTGAAAAACTTGAAAAAGAATTTAGACAGACCAATGCCTCCTCCAAAGCCTAGCAAGTTTCGCTCTGAGCCCACGGATGATGACAAAGGTAAAAAAAAAGGCAGTAGTTGTTGCTGTTTTGTTGTTGTTGTGGTTGTTTTTTTAGTTCGTTGCTTTTTTATTAAATTTTGTTGTTGATATACCAGACGGTAGCATGGATGATTGCAGCTTCACTGGGAGTGGCTCAGACAGTGGATTCTGCGAATCATGGAATCTTGTGCGTCCGATAGCTCTTCCTCGGCATCCTCCTTCCCACCAGGCCAGTAACTCCAACAGTGTTACCAAGCAACGTCCAGTACCACGTCCTCGGCGGACCTCAGGTGATCGACCTCCACCCTCTACCGACGGCTATATGCAGCTGAACACAGAAAGAGTGCAGTCGTCATATTACAAATCTTCAGCTAGAGATTTTAACAAAAAATATCATGGTAAGTTACTGTTTTGCTTACTATATAAGACATAGCTATAGTATTAGACGAGACCATTGACTTTGACATCGTTGAATGTACTACAGATATACTATCTGGAGAATCATCTGAAACTGACACCATCAAAGAAGAAGACCATTCAATTTATGAAAATGTATCAAAGAAATAGTGACATTACTAAAGCACCATTTGAATGTCCTTGTGAATATGTTTTGTTTTATATTGTGATATATATAATATATATGTAATATATGTTTTATTTATTAAGTATTCATTATATCAATATCCGGTTTCCTCTTCACCTTTTGACCCTGTATTATATTTTCTGCAGTGACAGCAAATTCACTTTAAAATGTTGAATATGTTCTAAATATTTACAGTCGGTATTAACTCACTGCCATAGCTAAAAATATCTATGAGCTAATTGGGGAAATTACACACATAGTTCTGTTAGTTTTAATTGCTAATGTTATTCACTATTGTGATTTAATATGCCAACAGTTTAACTGCAATCTTAGGACAATGAATTCATAACTTCATAATAGAATTCAATACTAAAAGTCCCTAAACAGTTACTGACCTGCTAACCTCTCGCATTTTTATTGAATCTCCTATGTTAAAAAGGAAATAAAAAATAATAAAAAGAAAGGGAAAAAAAGACAAAAGAAAAGAAAATAAAAGACTGAAGGCTAGTTACTATCATACATGGGTAACTAGCTTATAATAATAAAATGAATTGACATGTACACAAATGTATCTTTTATTAGAGTTTGTTGATAGCTACTTTTTTCCTGGAATATTTTGTTATCACAACAAAACTGGTCCAGTACAATTGACAGCCAGTGGCTTGCCGACTTTCGAGAATCGAGTTTGTTTCAGTTTTAAACGTACAAATTTGTTTATCTAGTGCCTTCAGAATGAACATATACTCAATTTGTGTGTTGGTACATGCCCTATTCTGCTGTCCTATGAAGTCCTGATGTGACCTAAAGCTGAGCCTGTTTGTGAAACACACTCAGTCTAAACTAACATGCTTAAGGCCGTGGGGACTTGCCCAGGGAATTTTCACTTTTGAAGTGACTTTAATTATTAGATCTGAAACATTAGCCACGTTTCCACAATCAAATGAGATATTCTGTGTCAATGCACTCTCCATTTCTGTTTAGTGTACATGTATGTGAGCACTCGTGAATGTTTCTGCTCCATTCTCGAGGGTTTGGATTATTATGATTAATATCAAGGAAGTACTAGACATCAATGTTTACATAACCATAGTTACTGTATTGCAAAGCTCAAAGCATTACTCCTTACTTACAGTGGTGCCGATAATTTATCTCTCAGCCTTATCCATGCTGCTATGTACACTATATGCCAGTTTGAATGAGCATTCATGCTGAGATTATTTGTTAAGTGGTACATATTTCTGATACACCATACAGGTTTGTGGCTTTGGAGGACCAGAACAAGTCTCTGGAGGACCAGAATGTGCATCGTGGCAAGCGTATCCAAGAGTTGGAGGTGGCACTGCAATCTGGGACGAGAATACCAGACACTGCAAATAGTCACCACTAGACAGACGGAGCACAAATGGGAGAAAGACACAGAGGCAATGAACTGTAATGGCTGCAATGTCAAGTTCTCTGTCAGTGTCAGAAAAGTATGTGGGGGGGGGGGGGGAATAATAAAGTGCATGCACACTAGTTAAGTGTTGGTATTTATTTTGTAGTTGTTCTTATTTTCTGCTTACTTTCCTATCTGTTCTCCACTCCAAACAAACCTAACACAATGTAATGGCTTACATGTACATGATACATATATGTATATGATATTTTTAGGTAGTGACCTGTGAGATATCTCATGATATCACAAAGTGTTATGTGAGATATCTCATGATATCACAAAGTGTTATGTGAGATATCTCATGATATCAAATTAAGAACCTGACAAATATGGCAAACTCGGTTGTTGTTTTTTCATTTATTTTTTCAGTGTTTTGTTTATAATCATAATAATAATATGTTATCCATACCAAAATAAATATCATCATTATTGTTGGTTTGTTATCCTGACTCATCATTGTTTTCATTTTCATGCTAAGCATCATTGTTCCTATGAAATATTGTTTATTTTTTGTGGTATAAAGCTGACACTTGGATATCATCTTACTATAGAAATTGCAGCTTAAACATTTATGCTAACATGCAAGTCTACAGTGCTTTATTTGAAAAACAAGTTATCTTTTTCTAAAAAGAGTACTACTTCCAGTTTTCTATTATCAATATTCTCTGTGGCAGTACAACATGGGAATGCTGTGGCTATTTTGGGCTGTTCATGTCATTAGTCCATTCATATTTCCTTTTGTTTTATTCATTTATTTGTTTATTTATTTGTTTAGTTTTTATCATAAGTTTTTTTTACCTTAATTTTATGTATAAATTGATTAGTTTGGAGCATAAAATGCAATATTCTATCTATAAATTAATTAGTTTAGAGCATAAAACAGCATAATATAGAAACGACTTCGATTGAACATTTCCAGTGTTTTCCAGTCTTTCCTGGTTTTAGTTATTCATACTAAAAAAATTATCTTGAACACTTTAGTTTTAGTTTTTTTCCCCAAAATTCTCCTGAAGATTTAGTTAGTTTTAGTATTTCTTCAATATGATGTAGACAATAGTTAGTTAAATTATTATCCGAATTCACTTAGTTTTGGTTAATTTGTGCTGACTCTCAAATTCTTTAATAATGAGACTCCTTAAAGGAAGTAGTTCATGCAGTTTTCCCAAAGAATAGGTATTATAAACAAAGTATATTTTTATATAGTTTAGAGAATATTTACTTGTTGGCAATTTATATCTACATTTAATAATGATATAATTCAAGTGAATTCTTTACAATAAAAATTGCTTAGTTTTAGTTTTTGTCATCCACTCTATAGTTTTAGTTAATATCAAATTTACTGTCTTCTAAAGTTTTAGTTCTTTCATGTTCTCTACAGCTTAGTTTTAGTTATTCTTACCAAAAATAAAATACCTCAAAACTAAGGGGTTTTTGTTTTAGTTTCAGTTAATTAAAACAACACTAAACGTTTCGACTCGAGAGTCTTCTTCAGCAACGTAACACAGATGAGGAATGACAATTTATAGATAGAATATGATATGGCATCTTCTATTTTACAATTACTTTCCGTTGCACAAACCATTCAATTTACACATATCAATTTAATAATAAAAGAGAACGTTTTCACTTTGATAAGCTAATTTCTTTAGCTATCTACCAGAACTTAAACACATCTATGCTGCTCAACAAATCATTACATGAGAACATTGGAGTAGTGCAGACATCTCAAAATTATTGATACCCTCCCCACCCCCATGCTGCTAAACACTTCAAAATTGTGAATTTTGAGTCTTTGCCACTGCTAATTATTATAACTTAAGATTATTTAACTGGTGTGTCTAGCTAGAAAATATTGGTAGACAATCATTCCAAAATTATTTTATTATTCCCTATTATGGGACAATTTAGACTGGGACAAACAGTGCTAGCTACTATAACCATGTGATATCCTTTACTTTGCTTACCTTACAGGGAAGGAGACTTCAAATGAAATATTGTTTTGCATGTGAGGGTGTTCAGTACATTTTAGTCTATTTTTTTGGTATGACTTAAAAAATTTGAATCCTTTTTACTCTAGTTGCAACACTGCATTGAAGTATTGTAGAGTATTCCCAAATTTATCTTTATTGACAACTTATTCTCTCCCTGACCATATTTATTCTATGTTAACACTCAAATGGATATACATACTCTTTTGCTGTAGAATTTTATTTTTATTTTTTGCCAATCATAAGAAGTGTTTTCTTTTTCTCAAAATAGCTATTAATTGTGAGATATAGGTGGAGAGGATGTTTGTATTCAAAGTTATGAAGGGCTAGAAGATCAACTTGAGCTAATTATATAAATGCAACATTTCACTTCATAACCAAGCCTGTTGGGTTCTGCTAAAAACAAATCATATTCCAATTACAAACAAACAGAATAGTGAATAAATGATGCAGTAGCTATAGCTATGTAGTGTCATGAAATGAGTGAACGGGTGAAAGTTTCAGTTTTCATGTGGTCTTTACTGAATCATTATGGAAGATACAATAAAACTTTCATTTTTAAATATCAGTGCAACAGTAACTGAATCTGCTACATATAAATCCCCCCCCCCTCCCCCTCCCCAATTAACTTTTTTTCTGGCTGGCTTCACATAAGAGTGTGCTTAATCAATTTACTTAATTAAAGCATCTCTTGTAGCAACAATTTCTTGCGAGTACTATTAATTAATTGACCCTTTACCTAATACAGTACTGTAACACTTACAGGATGATCATAGTAGTAATTATAATTATAATGTTGCAAATGTAAAATACATAATAGATACTTCAGAAGTTGCCATTGCAATATTAATTTTTTTTTTCAGATGTATTCTCTATGTATGAATGAAGTTCGATATAAATGTTCGGATTTATTTAAAATTTTGAAAGAACAAAACTGCCTTATATTGTAAAACTCCCCAATTTAATGCTGTGTTTGTCTAGCCCCACCTTCCTCAAAGGAATCCGTTTTTTTTTTCTCCAAAGCTCAACAATGTAAGAAACAAGAGTGCAATGCGTAAGGCTTGTCAGTTTAAAGTGCTATCATGGATGGTAGGACATTATATTATCAAACTTGATGAATATAAGAACTCGAATCTTGCACAAACTGCCAATGCTGCTGGTACAAACAACTTACAAGAATGCCATCATAAACCTGTAGAATGCAACACCCACAAACATCATTTTACTTAGGATGCAATTATTGATCAACAATACAAGCCAGTGATAAATAAAGATGCAAAAAGACATAGTGGGTTAAAAACAAAATAAAAGAATAAAAAATTAAAAATAAAAGAAGAGAAGAAGTAAAATTGAGCCCCTCCTCCTTCAGGAGTGTCTGGCAAAGTCTGCTTCTGCAGTTCATTTGTGCTGCACACTTGTGTAACCTATACAACAGAGGGAGACAATAGTGTAATGAATAAAAGTGGTTGGTTGCAGGCCATATTGACAAAGGTGCAAGTCCACATAATGCCATGTGTATTATTGAAAAAAAAAAAAAAAAAAAAAAAAAAAAAAAAAACCAACACCATGAATAAGGAAACATAGTAATAAAATATAACACTAACATTGCTATCATCATCCTTATACAAAATAAATGCTACACACCTTCCTCTGAACTGATAGTGTTCCTTTCTAATGGCTTGTAGAAATGGCTGCCTACACACACACACACACACACACACATGAAAACTACAACACCACTAGCCTACATTAACATCAAGTGATTGAGTATTTCACCATAACTGTACGTCCCAACATTCTTCTATACCACACCCTTTCACACCTTCTTCCACTCTTCACCACACCTTCCTTTGGTTTAGATTATTCAAAATGAGCATTTTTTTTTAATTGCAAAGATTTGAAAGGACTTACATGTATGTCAAATCAAATCTCTGCCGTGAACATGACATCAACCTATTTGTTGAGTAACCTACCAACTGAATGATTACCACAAATACCTGCTAGATGAGATGTTTGCTAAAGAAATCAGAAAACATTCTCTTTATTGCAACTTTGGGGAGTCCACGTCTTCTAGCCAGACAGACTCCTACATCCATTCCATTAGTGCCCCAAAACTACCACAGATAACCTGAGACTCTGTTTAGTTTGTCAATCTTTGTTTCACTCAAAGATCTTCTCTTTAAAGTTGACAAATTCTAGCCCACTGGGAGAATAGAGATAACATGGAATCTCTTTTTGGGGATTCCGATCTGATAACGAGGGGGACAGTTCATAAACATCCCCTCCCAGGACGCTAAAGGGGAAGACACCAGAATTGCTCAGATACGCACTAATCCACTCTTGACGATGCCTACAGTATTGCTGACAATGTATGAGTTTGGTACTAGCTTGGACCACAGAGAACCAAGTGTGAGCATAAAAATAGAGAGAAATTTGGAGCACCAAAAAGTGAAGTAACTGAATTTGCTCGAGGCTTCCATTCTTGTTTGCTTGGAGAGCTTGTTTGCTTGGAGAGAAGACATGCAGGGAAGGTTTTCACTAGTCATTATTCCTTTAAAAAAATTAAGAGTTCGGTTCGCATCTTTTTCCACATGTTGCTTCTTTGTAATATCCCGTGTGATTTGTATAGATTGCGGAGATTTTTTTCACATGCAATTGTGTCTACATACTTTCCCTTAGGACTCCAACTACGCCTGACTATATCTGCCATTCACAGCCAACATACAAAATGAATAAAGTAACTCTGACAAGCAATAAGTGCTCGAGAAGTTAACAAAGGTAGCAAAGATGGTGGGAGGCACAATGGAAGTGACTATACACTATTTCACCAAAACTGTATCCCTGAAAGAACTGCCGTACAGGGACAAGGATGGAATACTTGGACAGGAAATGCTATTCAGACACAAAGAATGAACAGTTACTAATCTTTTATGAAGCACCAAAGGTGTGAACCCTCAGCGCTATTAAACACTACCTAGCTATTGCAATATAATCTCCTTCCAAAAGAACAAGCAATCTGTTAGCTACTTTAATGAGGCATCAAAATAGTTTGACCAATGAAAATGGTACATGGAAACGCTGTCTTCATAAGAGAAGAAGCTAAACTAGCCAGAAACACTCACCGATATGCATTTTCAACGCGAAACTTCACTTCTTTCAACTCCGTTAACTTCCCTGAGCATAAATCAAACTATACCGCTGGCTGCAAGAAATTATTTGCTCACATGATTATGACGTGATGCTAGGGGGTGTCGCCCATAAAAGCTGGTACCTACAAGGAGCTGAAAGCTTCGCGTTTTCTCAAACGATTAGCCCGAAATGAAAAAAAAGTAGCACAATAAAAGGTCCTAAATCTTCAGCCTGAGTAAGTTCATACCTAAATCAACTGTTAATTGTCAGTATTCTCCAAAATCAGAGCGTGACAGACAGACAGACAGGACGACTACTATAACCCTCTCACGCATGCTCGCTGAGGGTTTATAAGTGAGCTTTAAATTAGGTTTCCCTGCACATGTTGTGCTTATCATTAGTTATCCTCCATCAGCTATTAGCTGTGACAACCACAACACAGTCAGGATGGATGATAGGAGTGGTACTGGCTGACTATAACGTGTGGACATCTCTGTATTCATCGCAACATCATTACCCTCTCAATCAACAGTGCAGCCAAATTTTACATCGACTGACTGAGCAGCAATATTCTTGACGAGGTATTTATAATTAAGTTTTGTGCATGCTCTGAAATCTCAAACCAGATGAGGTCGATATTACGCAAGCAGTCATAAGTGAAGTTTCTTGAAACGATTGCAAGTTCTGTTTATAAAACACTTGATATGATAATAATTAACATGGAACACTTGCACACAAAAATTCCTGTTTTCAATCCAGTCAGTCGTAGCTAAATGGTGAAAATTTCCCCAAGTTTATTTCTTGTGCAATAGTAACCACAGTGTTTATTCCTATCTCCCCACCTCCAACCCTCATTTACAGACTGTAATCAACCAGGCATCCCATCACTGTCAATTAATCTTATTAGTAATCAGTTATCATAATAGTAATCAACATACATCAGAGCATTTTTATCACATGAGTAATGTTCATATTAGCCGGTGCTACCTGACCAGCACAAGATGTGGTGTGTGTGTGTGTGTGTGTGTGTGTGTGTGCAGGTGGTAAATAACTGCATATACTACAGCTCTGCTTCTAAGGAGCTAATGTAAACAGTTGCTACGACGACAATTTGCAAGTCAAAAGGCTAACAAACACAAGAGAAGTGAAAGGCTATCCTCCCAGCGCTGTGTTCCAAATTACAAAGCACTTCAATGTGTTTACTTGAGGAGCCGACTGAGCTAGGCAGGCAGGACAGATGTTTACTGGAAACCAACCACAGGCTCACTAGCACAAGCTTGGAGGCCATTGAGAGGGAGCTCATATAACGCAACGGTTGACGGAATCACACCCTTAAATTAGAACTGCTGTTCTGAGCATGCTCCTTATGAAACATGAACAAAAAATAACTCGTACCAGCTAGGCCTTGTCATGAGCAATGGATTTTGCAGCCTAAAATATTTCAATTTCAAATACATTAAATGTGAATACACTCTATGTGCTCAGCAGAGCTTCACATTAGACACATGTTTGAGTTACCCTTCCCCTAGTACTAACTACGGTAGTGAAGATATCTAGTGTGGAATAAACCACCTATTACACTTGTCAGAGTGTTATGGCGAGATATTTCACTCTCAGGCTTTATTTTCACTCCCTCTGGCTCTTGAAAATAAATTAGCCTGTGAAAATAAATTAGCCTGCTCATGAAATATCACACTCTGACTCATGTAATAAGTATTATAATATTGCCACAGCTGAAATGAGACTGGGACACTCGTGCAAAAGCTTAGAAGCCCACCAATCCACATATCTCTAAAGCAAATCTTGTTTACAGCCAAATGACCCTCAGGCTGCCAAATAGAGCATAATTAAGTTACCATTATTGCCAGCATTACAATTCTGCAAATAGCGACACCAGATATGTGCCGTTTTTAATAAGGCCAGCCAAACGACACCCACGGCTCTTATGGAAGAAGACCATTACCAAACCCATGACACGGCCAATTTGCTGCAATTTTAGTCCGATCCTTAATCACTGTAGCCTCATAAAAACAAACACATGTACACACTCAGAGCCGAGATTACAGCATCCTACTGCTGAATAGGCAAGTGTGCAAACAGACGCACGAAAGACCTACCAAGTACCGGGTGTTTGGTACACTACTTCTTGTTTCAACAGGTTTTGTTTACATGCTTAGAAATTGTTTTTGGTTTTTGGTTTTTCCCAGAGAAAAGTTTCTTTTGTGTTCATTCTAAAGTAATCAGATACTGTAAGAATGAAGAGTTCCATAGGAACACCTACCAATGCTGCTGGTACTCACCACTGCCTACCAATGCTGCTGGTACTCACCACTGCCTACCAATGCTGCTGGTACTCACCACTGCCTACCAATGCTGCTGGTACTCACCACTGCCTACCAATGCTGCTGGTACTCACCACTGCCTGCCAATGCTGCTGGTACTCACCACTGCCTACCAATGCTGCTGGTACTCACCACTGCCTACCAATGCTGCTGGTACTCACCACTGCCTACCAATGCTGCTGGTACTCACCACTGCCTACCAATGCTGCTGGTACTCACCACTGCCTACCAATGCTGCTGGTACTCACCACTGCCTACCAATGCTGCTGGTACTCACCACTGCCTACCAATGCTGCTGGTACTCACCACTGCCTACCAATGCTGCTGGTACTCACCACTGCCTACCAATGCTGCTGGTACTCACCACTGCCTGCCAATGCTGCTGGTACTCACCACTGCCTACCAATGCTGCTGGTACTCACCACTGCCTGCCAATGCTGCTGGTACTCACCACTGCCTACCAATGCTGCTGGTACTCACCACTGCCTACCAATGCTGCTGGTACTCACCACTGCCTACCAATGCTGCGTTACTCACCCACTGGCCTACAATGCTGCTGGGTACTCACCACTACCTACCAATGCTGCTGGTACTCACCACTGCCTACCAATGCTGCTGGTACTCACCACTGCCTACCAATGCTGCTGGTACTCACCACTGCCTACCAATGCTGCTGGTACTCACCACTGCCTACCAATGCTGCTGGTACTCACCACTGCCTACCAATGCTGCTGGTACTCACCACTGCCTACCAATGCTGCTGGTACTCACCACTGCCTACCAATGCTGCTGGTACTCACCACTGCCTACCAATGCTGCTGGTACTCACCACTGCCTACCAATGCTGCTGGTACTCACCACTGCCTACCAATGCTGCTGGTACTCACCACTGCCTGCCAATGCTGCTGGTACTCACCACTGCCTGCCAATGCTGCTGGTACTCACCACTGCCTACCAATGCTGCTGGTACTCACCACTGCCTACCAATGCTGCTGGTACTCACCACTGCCTACCAATGCTGCTGGTACTCACCAGCGCCCTACCAATGCTGTGGTCTCACCACTGCTACCAATGCTGCTGGTCCCACCACTGCCTACCAATGATGCTGGTACTCACCAACTTGCCTACCATGTGCTGGTACTCACCACTGTGCTACCAATGCTGCTGGTGGTACTAACCATGCCTACCAATGTGCTGGTTGAGTACTCACCACTGCCTGCCAATGCTTGCTGGTACTCACCACTGACTACCAATGCTGCTGGTACTCACAAATGCTACCATGCTGTGGTACTCACCACTGCTACCAATGCTGATGGTACTCACAACTGCCGACCAATGCTGTGGTACTCACCACTGCCTACAATGACTGCTGGTACTTCACCACTGCCTACAATGTTCTGCTGGTAATCACCATGCCTACCAATGCTGCTGGTACTCACCACGCTACCAATGGCTGGTACTCACCACTGCTACCAATGATGCTGGTACTCACCACGCTACCAATGCTGCTGGGTACTAACCAATGCCTACCATGTGCTGGGTACTCACAACTGCCTACCCCAATGCTGCTGGTACTCACCACTGACTACCAATGCTGCTGGTACTACCACTGCCTGCAGAGTGTTCTATCGGCCTGAAACAGCCACCCACCACACTGTAGTTAGAAGCAGATTAAAGGTGTGATAGCTGAAGTGATGAAGACAGAATCGTTTTGTAAGTAAACACTAGGAAGAAAAAAAAAAAAATTTTGTTGTTGATTCAAAAACAAGAAGCTTCTCTTAAAGAGGCTTTTGATGTGTAAGTTGCTCTCTGCAATTCAGTTCAACATGCTACTTAGTGTTCTAACTAAATTAATTAAGCCCATCAGTATTGAATTAGAGGGAGTGAGAGCATTAATCGACAGGGGGCACTAATTATAGACCTCACCATCAACCAATGGGGGACAGGAAGGTGTGGTACAATGGGACAGGTGGGTGTGGCACAATGGGACAGGTGGGTGTGGTGGTACAATGGAACAGGATGGTGTGGCAAATGGGACAGGAAGGTGTGGTACAATGGGACAGGTGGGTGTGGCACAATGGGACAGGTGGGTGTGGTGGTACAATGGAACAGGATGGTGTGGCAAATGGGACAGGAAGGTGTGGTACAATGGGACAGGTGGGTGTGGCACAATGGGACAGGTGGGTGTGGTGGTACAATGGAACAGGATGGTGTGGCAAATGGGACAGGAAGGTGTGGTACAATGGGACAGGTGGGTGTGGCACAATGGGACGGGTGGGTGTGGCACAATGGGACAGGTGGGTGTGGCAAATGGGACAGGATGGTGTGGCACAATGGAATGGAAAGGTGTGGCACAGTGGGAAGGGCTAGAAGGTGTGGCATCACAAGTAAATCATGAGATACTTAGATGGTAGCTATAGATATTACATCATCATGTACTCTAGAGTGAATGGAATTAGAACTTTGTTGTTTTAAATTTGGCGATCAGACAAAATATTTAAATAAAAACAATTGAAATCAGTATTGACAGTACAAGCAGCCCTAGCCCTAGCCCTACAGATATAATGTGTAATATTCCATGACTGCTATAACTAACTGCAGATATAATGTGTAATATTCCATGACTGCTATAACTAACTGCAAGTCGCAATAAAATAGGAAAATTTTATCTGATATTTTGTTGACATTCTTTATAAGCTGGGTAGACCAATCATTTCATTCCTAGTGTGTTCCTCGACAACAAAGCTTTCTATTTATTTGTTTATTTTTGTTAAATACTGTGGACAGCAGATGAAGGCTAGTATAGTGTGGGTATACCTTCTATTTTGACTTGACTGAAAGGGAAGGTCATCAATATTGACACAGATTTAACACAAGGCATTATAGACAGAAGGGAGTCCAGCTAAAGGCAAATCAAGTAAAGATGGCGCCATCTTAAAATAAATAAACCACACTTCAACTCCTAGGAATTCAAACTCTTCATCCTACACTCATTAGATACGTCTCATTAATCCACACATAGCATAACACAGCATAACCACTTAGCAACACACATTAACCCTAGCATAGCAACACATTAACCCTCGCATAGCAACACATTAACCCTCGCATAGCAACACAATGGAACTATTCACCTTAACACACATACACAGCAACATATTGCCCTTACATACGTACAACTCCCCACAAGTTACTGAAGCTCCCCCAGTTCCAAATAATTACTGGAAAACAACAAGTGATGTACCCACCCACGCACTCACCTTCAATAGAAGAAAGCTGGGGAAGGGACGTGGCCAGAGTGCGTGGCTTGACCGTCTTGTAGCCAGGCTCGCTGAGCTGCTCTGTGCGATGAAGCGTCGTGTAGTTGTCGTCAGAAGCTTGCCGAGACCGATGGAGTCCAGGCGGAGACGAGGACACCGGGATTGTGACTTGGGCTGATGTGGAAGAGTATCTCTCCGAGAGAGTGCTAGCCGGTGTCACCTCGACAATCGGATCTGTTCCAATAATTGTCCATAATTATATAATACAAACACACATGAATTGACATGCACTGGGTGGCATATAGAATACACTTGTACACTATACAGAATGTGTGTGTGTGTATCAGAGGTAGATGGGCGTGTCACTGCCCATATAGAAGTTGCGTAGAAAGAGTTCTCTCACTCTGCCAACGAGCAAACATCACGTACAATGAGGTACTTGATTAAGCCTCCCAGTTGCTAGAAATCACTTACCAGTCTTGGCATACGCTCTGGGCCAGTTATTGTTAAGCTGATTAGAGTTGGTCCTAGCCTCCAAGGTCTGCGGCTTGGCCCACTTCTGGCGACCTGCTATGGGCTGTCTGGACACAGGATCCTCATCGGACGGAAGGCGGGTCCAGCGCCTTGCGGCAGCAACCTTAGCAGCAGTGGCCGAAGTGGCAGTCATGTCGTTTGCTCGAGTGCTGCCAGATCTAGATCTCCTCTCGGTCACTTCCGGTGAGGAGAGGACTTCCGTGACATTGTCAGTGGACGGGATGGGAGAGGAGATCAGATTCGGACAGCCGTTATTGGTACGAGGTGACAGGATCACGTCAGTGTACTGAATGGGCCGCGTGTCAGCCACCGTCCTGATGTTGTGCGGCCGGGGGATCTGGTAGTCTCTGTGCTCCTCGCTGTGCTTGGTTTCCTGCCACTTTGTTATATTGGTAGCCGAGACTACGCCTGGGTTCATGGGTTCGTAGTCATCGTCGTCGTCATCCTCTGCCATTGCTGCCCAGCCCGGAGTGTTCGAGGGAACTTCAGACACGGTGGGTAAGCTTCCGGACTTCTTGGAGCCATTGGTGTTGTAGAATGCTGACAAGGGTAGCGAGGAGGTTGAGAGTAAAGCGGAAATTCGCTGGTCTGTAGGGTAAAGGGGACATGAAGGGAGAGGAAAAAGAAGGTTAGTTAATTCACAGTAGGAGTAGACAATACAGTTTATAATCTGCTACTCACAACCAATAGCTATATATGTGTGTCAACATAATACAATAACAGATGAACCTGCACTAGGAACTATGAATATGATAAACACCTAAACCACAGCTATTGTCAACAAGTCTCTCTGACATAAGAACTGGCCGATATGAAAGAAATGTGACTATCACATTTGAAATAATATCTAATTTCCTTCATCATGAAAGGGGAAATTGGAAAGGGCTACAACTGTAGACTAGTGATCGACATGGAAAGTAGTATATCTTTATGAAATTAGTTCACATTATCCTTTATTTTCAGAAAAATGATGTATTTCCCGTGCAAACCTCTGTCTCATTGAACAATACCAAGAATACAGAAATAAGACACTTGACTATCTAATTGCATGTATTTGTGTGCTCTACTCTAATGCATACAGAGGATGTATACTTTCTAAGTGGACCTTCGCGAAAAGGAATTTACAATGAAAAGAGACCTCCATCCATCCATCCATCCCCACTACATACAGATACGGAATGCAACAGTGACAGGACTATATTAAACAAACTGATTTTCAGTTTTTCTTTGTTGTCTTCTTACACTGATCTCTTCAAATACAACTTTCAATTATCATGTATTTGAATCTGGGGTCAAGAAATCATTAGTTAAATTCCAATGAACTCTTGCTTCTTCCCACCCTAGTAAAGCCCACTGCTAAATGTATACAGGAGCCATTGAAGTATACTTAAATCTATAATCTATCACGCCCAATGCATGACTGAGAATCCACTGTTGTGTATTTCTTCTGGCATATCAATGAGGCAGCCATCGAAGCTGACATCTAAACTTCCATTAAGCCATCCTCAAAACATTCTTTACAAGCAAACTTTGACACAACAAACCAACAGGAGAAATTTGGGATGACACATTCGTTGTAAAATAAAGCATCCCATTTAAATGCCCGATCCCTCCTTGCAAAGTGGTTCAAAACACACACCTACTTAGAGGCAGCCTTATAGATCACCATAGTAGCTGGCATTTTTGGGGAAACACTCGGTTCCACTTTGTTTACACAAACCAAGTAGACTCCATTATCAATAACACCCAAAACAATAGCTCATACTGACAAGGAGTAGCCATGCTCTGGCAAGGTGGGCAAAGAAATCGTATGATGGCCAATTCTCTTTTCCCAAAGAGTAAAAGGCACGTAACAACCTAACACCCTAGCTTAATGTCCTAGCCCATTGAACAGAAGTTGATTATAGATGCTAAGCAAATAACTGGCAATAATGGAGTATCTTCAATCATAAAACTTTCTACTTAAAAAATCAACAAAAACAAAATAAAATTGGGGTTCTACTGACCTATTAAACAATTACGACTATTTATACACCCATTCCTTAATGAAACTTCCATGAATAGGTTATTGCGGGTTAAATCCCTGCTGGTACTTCTCTTATTAAGAAAAAAAAGTTTTGTTTACTAATTGTGACTTCCTTTGTTTTATTTTCTTATTCCTTTTTTTTTTTTTTAACTTCTTGCCTTTCCTTATAAAGGAAAATAAGTGGTCCTGTCTAATGATGTCATTAACTGTCCAGCTTCATCCTCAGTCAACACAAACCTGCCGCTACATGCTGATTATGACAGAAACATTATCTTGAGAAAGTGTATAAGAAAGGGACAGTATTTCTGCTTCAATGCTTGAATACATTATATACTTATAAGGAGTGAATTGTTGTTCTCTGATTGTGATGGTGTTTTGGTAGCAGAAATATGCTCTTTCCGTTTCTATTCCAGCAGCATTTTTACACTTGAAGGCTGAACGAAACTTAAATACCTCACACAATCATAATCTACCAATCACTAACCTGCTTAGAATTTCCCACAAAATACACAAAACACTTAGATGGCTACTTACCCGAGTGTAATGTATTGATGTAGCCCAAGTTCTCTACAGCTGGCTTGCCCTTCTCACTTGGTCCTCCATCTTCACCTGAAGGTCTCTCTCCTATTGCCTCTGCCTTTCTTAGCCTCTCTGCTAGGGCTTCAGCAGTCTGTGATGCCTCCAGCACCAAGTTGTCGATATTCGACCATGTTACAGACTTGCCATTGATGCATACCTGGAGCTTCTCCATCTGCTGTAATAGGACTGTTGCCTGCACCAAAGAAGCCTCTAGTGTAGCCCTAAGTTCCAGGTTCTCTTCTTTTTCTGAGTCTTCCTCTCCTATAATAGAGGATGACTTCTTTTTTTCTAGCACATTGGCTTTCTTGTCTGCCCTCGACTTCTTCTTCATAAATTCCTTGACTTCTCCAGCGAGGTCGTTACGTTTCAAGTCTTTCATAAGTTCCAGGAGACCATTAGGGTTATTATAAGTGGCAATACCCTGACATTCTAGCTTGCAGAGAAGCTCAAGAATGCTGGCGGTTTCGAGGGACACTTTCTCGTTGTAGAAATGGATGAATATGATGCCGTGCTTGTCCTTGGCTGTTAGTTGTTTGGACAGGCTATACAGTAGCCTCCTGAAGGATAAAAACGTATCGTGGGATTCCGCTGTTACTTCCATCTCTGTCTGACAGCACCGCTCTACAATAAGTTTACATGCTACACTTGCAATGAGCTAATATTTTCCTACCGTTAGAGTTCGCTCATGCGAAACAAATATTATAGGCATGCGCATTCTGAGTACAAATAATTAAGGGGAAAAGTGGGTGGGGAGAAGGAAAAAAAAAAAAAAAAAAACTAGTATAATATACAGCTCATCCAATGTACCTAAAGCAGTTGTTTAACACCTCCATTTACAATGCTGGATCGATAAAAAACAACAACAAAGTTTATATGCAATAAATAAATGAACACCAAAAGAACAAAGTACCACGATACTTATACAACAAGTCTATTAACAAGATCAAATAACAATACTTAAAAGTGAAAACAGAAAATTAGATAACTATTGTCAAGAGAATTAATGAGATTCAGGATTCCGTAGTACCCTTGACATCTCCTTCTCTCCTAGCCTGCATTACACACACACACACACACACACACACACACAAGGGGCAACAGATAAACTAGTGGTGTGCTTGAGCACAAATGATGAGCAAGCCTCTCCAGTTAGGCTACATAAAACTATTGTGATTAATTTAACTTGCAAATGCTCCAACTATTAATAATCAGTAAGTTTTAAATTCTGTATATATGGTAAAGGGATTTCAATGCCATAGTAGCCACTCGCCCAAGCTGTTTGACAGCGGGCATTTCTAATGACTAAAGAGTTACCGCACAGGTTTGAACCTAACCTTACGTTAAGACATGCTTCCTGATTACACACTTACTGCTGCAGTAGCCAGAAAAGCCGTGTAAAGGCAGCTAATCTTTAGCTAAGCAGTAGCTGTAGTGCAACACACTTTCACACACACTTGTTCACTGGACATACCAACACAAGACTTACCTTCGTGGCTAGACTATTGGACAATGGATTTTCAAGTTAGGAACAGCACTGTTGCGTAGGGCATATAACTAAAAATAGTGTGTTACCACCCCCACTCATTCAAGTAGAAAATAAACTCTTTGGTAAGTTTGCACGTTTTTAACTGCACCCGCAAAAGAGAATTCAAAGTGGTAATTCCCTTGGATGATACGGGTAAAGATTGATAAACTGCTTAGTGAAGTTTGAGATGGGGTTGACCACCAAATTAACACAAATACATGAGGGTCAAAGTACAAATGACATACCCCCCCATTTTCGATTGTGTTATCTCAGATAGTGTCTCGCTTGCTTCGCTCGCTTGCCAATAATACTCCCTATATAGAAGTGTGATGAACTAATTGGACCTTCATTGCTTTCAAGTGCTAGAGGCAAGCGAACCAAGACATAAAATGACACCTTACCCACTCCAATATTTAAAAGATCCTATCACATTTCTAAGTAAGAATTGCAACTCTTCCATATGCTACACCTTACCCACTCAAATATGTACAGGTCAATGTTAACGTAATAAATAAAATTATGAAATAGGACAGTCACGATATAAGTGGGTGAAGAAGAAAGCAGTAGCATTAGTGGGAACTTAATTAATAGCAACTCCTTCCATTACCTGATCGAGGTCGGATTTCGCCTTCTCCTCCAAAGCTCTGATGTCATCCATAGTCAACCCATACCACTCGTCCAACCAGCAGAACACTTGACGATGGAAGTTGCGGAATAAACGCGGATACACCTAAAAGGAAAAAAAATTTTTTTAATTAAAATTCAATATAGGAGGGTCACAAACACACAAGTCATTCGGTTTTAGTCCAACACTGCCCTATTCCACACACACACACACACACACACACACACACACACACACACACACACACACACACACACACACACACACACATTCCCAATAGGTACAGATGCCAGTAGTTCTCCTTCAGTTGCTCATTGCCACCAACATAAAGCTACCAGAAACAAAGCCAAGCCTTACCTTCTGTATTCTTGATTCCACGGTGCCTTGCAAGCCAAACCATTTGAACTCGCACTCCACTAGCTTGTAGCAGCACATGACTGGAGTGGAAGTGTCCTTCCAGTCTGACTTCAACTCTCCTCTGCCCGTCTTCTTAGACTTAAACTTGGCGGGATCCCACTCTTCCTTGTAGTCCTTGAAATCAAAACCAACAACAACAAAACTTCTAGCCCATACGATAACAAACAAACAACTAACACAACAAATAGAGCACATACCATGTACCATGGGGTCAATACACATACCATGTACCATGGGGTCAATACACATACCATGTACCATGGGGTCAATACACATTTATAATTTTTAGACAAAAAGTAATTGGACATGTGAAGACCAGTGAAATAAACCCTCCCCCCCCCTCTCTCTCTTCTTGTTAATTCCTAAAGGTGAGATCAGGTATTTGGAGATTAGTGGTTGTCTGTTCAATGTAGTTTTAAACGGGGTTAACGGGGACTTAGCAAAAGGAAAGGAAGGGGGGTGGGATATGGGAAGGGTCAACTGGCTCTGCGCATGGGTGAGCCGCATGAGAGAGAATTCGTAATAGAGCACGCTACCACGTGGGTGAACAGTCAGTCTTGAACGATCAGTCAGACCTCAGACCGCGTAGTACAACTGGCGGCAGTGCTTGAGACTTATGGCATCCCCGTTCTCCCAAGAACAGTTGGAGTGGCTTAGGGCAGCATTCCCCAAGGCCTCCTTCCCTCAGAGTATAAGTGGACAGTCGAGACAAGCCAGTCTCTACCAGAGGTACCCTTGCAGGGCACAACCGCATGTGCTGACGCTGCAACAGCCCCTGCCCTGGGTGACTTGGTAACTGGGTTATAGATTAGTGACCGGCCAGGCTCGCTGCCATGGAGTTTAGTTTTTATCACCCTGGCTCGCTGCCATCAACATCCTCACACCCTGGCTCGCTGCCCCAGGTCTCATTGCCGTTGGGTACGCTCCCTCTGGGATCATCGCCACCGGTGTCAGGGTGTCCCACAGTCCAGCAGCGAGTTGCTCCCACGAGTGTCTGCAGGCTGCAAGGCATCAAGCCTCATCAGCAGTGACCCCGTGGTGGCAGTGGATACGAAGCTTCATACCCCAGGACCGTTCAACCCTGTGGCGTCCCTCCCTCTGAAGGTGGTAAAACGGATCCTAGACCTCGAGTTCCTCGAGATGTCGGAGGTTACAGCCGACATTGACACGCCACAGGCTCTTGGACGGCCGCCACCACCCGCCAGGCTTCCGGTAACCGACATCTCTCAGTGGGTAGAACGTTACTCTATAATGGCAGCTACGCTGACATCAAGGTTCCCGGAGAAGGGCCCAGAACTGTTCGCATACCAGGCACAGATCATTAGGGCGGAAAGGAACTATGAGGCTGATAGGTGGGTCCTCTATGATCGGCAGTTTCGGAGGGAGGCCCTGGCCAGGCGGGACCTGAACTGGTCCGTAACAGATACTCGCCTCTACAGTGAAGCGTTTACAGGCAGGGCCAGGGCCATTCCCCGCTGTCAGTACTGCCTGCAGGATGACCACTCGGCCCCCTACTGCCCTCAGAACCCGGACCGCCCTTGGCAGAACTGGATAGCGGCTGCCTCCCCGGCCCCGTTGCCAGCGGCTCCGATTGGCCGGCAGGGCCCGCAGGCGGAGCTCTGCAGACGGTACAATGAGGGGCGCTGCAAGCAGACGAGGTGTCGCTTCACACATGCCTGCAGGAGCTGTGGAGGAGCCCACCCCATAGTCAACTGCAGGGTCAACCGGGACGTCAGGGCCAGGTCACCGGTCCGTGCCCCGGCTAATTCCACTGTGGCTGGACGATGGCCAGGTCCACAGCCTCGCTAAGGCTCCTGGGGCTCAATGAACATAGAACTACATAGGGTATTATTTTCCTACATACTGTGTTATGTGGTGCAAGTTGTTCATTATAAAATAAGTATTGTAAAAGGGGTGGGGCAGTGGACAAGGGGATGGTTAGGGCATTGTAGTATATAATTATTGAAAAAATAATAACAATAATAAATAAATAAATAATGATAATGAGCTCCACCCAAGAGGTGTGAGGGCCTCGCTGGCCCAACTAACATAGCTGCATTTATCCCACCGTCCTTTAACACACAGGTGGTGCGGTTCTCTACCCATACACGGAAGACCTCCTCTGTCAGTTGGGCAAGGCCAGCAGTCATGTCGATCTGCCAGGACGTTGCGGTGGTCAGAACCCCGCTATCATCCCACGCATGGAAGCTGGCTCTGGTGGATCATGTGGACAGAGCATTTGTGAGATATATCCTCGATGGCCTGCATAATGGTTTCAGGATTGGTTTTCAAAGGCATTCCCCACTCCACTCTGCTACTCACAACATGCCTTCGGCAAGGGAGAACCCGGAAGTGGTTCAGAGAGATATCGATGACGAGCTGGCCAGAGCTCGTTTCATCGGCCCAGTTTCAGAGGCGACCAAAGAGTTGGTCCACGTCAACCGTTTTGGGGTGATCCCCAAAGGCCACAACTCCGGGAAATGGCGGCTGATCACTGACCTGTCCTTCCCAGATGGTGCGAGCGTCAACGGTGGCATCAGTGCAGACCTGTGCTCGCTACAGTATACATCGGTGGAGGAAGTGGCAGGAATTATCGCGAGGCTGGGTGAGGGCACGATGTTGGCGAAGGTGGATGTGGAGGCAGCATACCGCCTGGTACCGGTACACCCACAGGATAGGCTACTGCAGGGTGTGCAGTGGCCGAAGGGGAAAGTTTATGTGGATCCCATGCTTCCGTTCGGTCTCAGATCGGCACCTAAGATCTTCAATGCTATCACGGATGCGTTGGAAGGGATATTGAAGCGGCGGGGGGTTAGGTACTGTGAGCACTATTTGGATGACTTTATCTAAATTGGTGCGCCGGGCACTTGCGAATGCCATGCGGCCCTAGAGGTCCTTGACGAGGTGTGCGGCCAGCTGGGGGTACCGATGGCAGCCCACAAGCGAGAGGAACCGACAACATGCCTGACCTTCCTGGGCATAGAGATCAACACGATGACCGGCACATTGAGCTTGCCAAAGAAGAAGCTGGACCGCTTGGTAGCACTGCTGGCTCAATGGGGTGCCCCATTATCCTGGCGTGTGCATGCTGGGGTCAGGGGTGGACGGGGCACCGCGTGGCTTGCCTCTGTGACAATCAGGTGATGGTAGCGGCAATCGGCTCACGCTCGAGCCGACAACCGCATTTGCTGAGGTGCCTGGCGTTTGCTGAAGCCAGCCGCCTTAACTGCTCTGTGGTCGCAATGTACATTAGCACTAGCATGAACCATTTGGCTGACGATCTGTCGCGTAATCGTTCCATTTCTTTTCTGTCGAAGGTGCCGCAAGCAGACCCGGTGCCAACGCAGGTCCCGTTGGGTCTCATGGAACTCCTATGCAACCCACAGGCAGACTGGATCTCTCCGCACTGGCGCCATCAGTTTCGGAGTATTTTCAGAAGGGTCTAGCTCCGGCAACCCAGAAGACATACGCAGCAGCCACAAAAAGATTCTATCAGTTTGCGTTTCCTATAATGTCCTTCAGCAGTTTCCAGTTTCGGAATATCTTCTGTGCTGTTTTGCAGCATACCTCGCAGACCAGGGGCTGGCTCCACAGACAGGAACATCATATCTGTCAGCAGTTCGCAATATGCAACTCTCCCTTGGCCTTCCAGATCCAAGGGAGGCGTCGTCCTTGCCAATCCTCAAGAGGGTTCAGGCGGGGATAAAGAGGGCAAAGCTGCTGAGACATGAGCCCGCCAGGCTTCGTTTGCCAATTACAGTGAACATACTGGGAAAGATACGATCCGCACTTGACACATCAAATCATCCTCAGAAAGTCCTCATCTGGGCCGTGGCATGTGCAGCATTCTTTGGCTTCTTCCGTCTAGGCGAGCTCCTACCGGAAAACATCACGTCCATTGACCCAGCGACTTCTTTGATGTGGGGTGACGTGGCTATTGACAATCATAAGGATCCCGGTATGGTGAAGGTTCACCTTAAGAAAGCCAAGTGTGACCAGTTTGGCAAGGGAGCAGACATCATCATGGGCCGCACTCGCCAGGCTGTGTGTCCAGTCGTTGCCTTTGTCACTTTTATGGTGCAGCGTGGACCCCAGCCGGCTTCTTCACTGACACTAAGGGCAAGGTATGGAAAAAATGCATGTTTACGGGAGTAATCAGGGATATTTTGAAGTCACTCTGCCTCCTGCAGGATCATTATGCTGGCCATAGCTTCAGGATAGGGGCTGCCACCGCGGCCGCGAGAATGGGAATCGCCGACTCGACGATTCAGACCCTGGGTAGATGGCAGAGTTCGGCATTCTTGCAGTATATTCGCATACCCAAGGAAAGTCTGGCAAGCATCTCACGAACTCTGGCTGGGAAACCTTCTCCCCCTCTGTCCACGGATGGCAACCGGACACCAAGCAACAGGCCCTCTCGCTAAGGGTTGTGTTTAAGTCATAAACTGCTCATCATCATCATTTGTTGCTGTGAGGAGATTCAGCTTAACGCAGCCATATATGTGTCATAAAAATAAAAAATTTTAAAAAAATTTGTGGCAAAGAGGAACTAACAAAGAAAGGCAAAGAGGAATAAACAGGGGAAGGGGGGGGGGAGAACGGTTGAAGGGAGCATGGAGTGGTTAGGGCGGGTGCACGATGCTATGAGCCCGCGGGTTGGCGGCATGGGCAGGCTAAAGGGTAGGATGGTAGGGAGCCCATAAAGGTTGCTGCTAGACTGTTATTAACAGGTATGTATATTCCACCCTATACCTGCAGCCTTGGGGGGGTAGTGGCTGCTTCGCGTCCCTACCTTGGGCGGGGCGGCGATCCCCAAATAATAAAGAGATGTGCCGATTACCACCCATTAACACCAATTGGCACATAATAATTACCAGCATTTGGAACAAACCCCCCCATGGCTGCAGATGGTGGACAGGGCTTATTCTATCCTGCAGGTCTCTGCCACACCCCAACTGCTAACCGCCAAAATAGGACAAACAGACAATATGAGGACGCCTATGGATATCAGGCTAAGTCACTGTAGTTAAATACGTATTCTGAAAATGGCACGAGTGCTTCAACAGAGCCCAAGAATGAAACAATTCCTATAAACAGTACATGTATGGCAAGTACAATTGAATGTACTTTACCTCATTTCAGTACTTATCAAGTACATTAGTTCACAGATGATAATTGTTATTACAACTTAAATAGACCGCACCCTTGAATAACTGCACATGGCTTGAATGCTTGAAATAACAGAACAAGTGCAGTCTATTAGAGGAAATATGGCATATATACATTGCATACTAACCCAGCCACTCCAATTTAAATCAATATATATTATATATATATATTATATATATATATATATCCCTCCCACACTTTTGGTGTTACTACGTTGCTCAATAAGATAGCAGGAAAATAAAAAAAAAGTAAAAAAAAAAAAAGAAAAAAAAAAAAAGAATTTAAACTTATTCCTTCGCCAAGAAGTGCATGTATTCTTAGAGTAAAAAATATCAATTAGGACTAACTACAGAACTCCTGCCAACACAACTGGCTGACTCACACACACACACACACACACACACACACACACACACACACACACACACAAACTGTGAAACAGTACGGATCAATGCCAGGCCCCAACTAATCTCTCCAATCTATGGGAAGCTGGACTAACAACAACAACAACAACAACAACTCTGGACAACAATTAGGTTGACTTAATCAAGTCACTCCAAATGCATTTTCACAGCATAAACTTCTTTTTTTTTAAATGACACAAGCTCTCTTCAAGATAATATCTTGTCATAGAAATATCCAACTTACTGAAGCTGACACAGGATCATTGACAATGTCGAGATGCAGCACCTCACGCTTGCTCAGAAGGTCCTGGGAAAGCTCATGAACCTGGAAGAGTAGAATTAATAATAAAATAAATAAATAAAATATTGGTGTGCTTTATTTGTGCAGCATGATTAATCAGGTCCCTCAACAATCAGGTCCCTCAACAATCAGGTCCCTCAAATCAAACAATCAGGTCCCTCAACAATCCCTCAACAATCAGGTCCCTCACAATCAGGTCCTCAACAATCAGGTCCCTCAACAATTAGGTCCCTCAACAATCAGGTCCCTCAACAATCAGGTCCCTCAACAATCAGGTCCTCAACAATCAGGTCCCTCAACAATCAGGTCCCTCAACAATCAGGTCTCTCCTTCTATTCTGGACTGTATCACAGATCACCAGCATGCTTTCCACATCTATAGCAAATTAGGATGACAGAAATACTCGTCTATACCTAAGAAAAGCGGAACAGATTGCTCTAAGGCACACTATTGCTCTAGAGAAGCAATTGTAAAAGGCTTGATTCCAACTCTACCTATTCACAGCAAAGAAGACTTAGTGTACTCCCACCACCATTGTCTACTCGAGTTTCTTACTCATACATTACACGCAGTGTGTTACAAGCACATGTACAATGAATGGTAAATATAAATATATGAAATGTATGTACGTATACCACAAAACCTAATAGAATTTTTTTTTTAAAGCCACTTTTAATCCCTGCCATATATAAAATACTTCATTCACCAATCTGGTCAAGGGTACTCAGTAAAATAATTAAAATAACTTTACAGAGCCATGGATTCTGTCAGTAAAATACAGTTTCCTATCCTGTAATATATTAATTTTTTTTCTTGCCCAATGTTTCAGAGCTTAGCAGTAGACAATATTTGAGTGACCAGTAACTTACATTGTCCTGTTTTCCAACATCATTCTCCACATGTATGGTAGTGATGGTGATATGAAACCCATCCTTCATGTAATCTGGATTCTGAGGAGGTAGGGAGGGAGGGAGGGAGGGAGGGAGGGAGGGGGGGGGGGGGGGGGGGGGGGGAGGGGAGGGATTTATAAAAAAGAAAAGAACAATGATGATGATGACTAGTGATGTGCTTCAGTACAAATGGCGAGTGAACGTACCATTGTGCACTGGTAAGTCAAACAACAGTAGCTGCAGCTAAAACATTAAATCTGATAAAGGTTTATTTTTGCCATTACAAATCTGAATGCAAACAAAAAGGCTACACTAATAATTGAGTTTGCTTGGTAATGTTCTAGCCCCTATTCACCTAGTTTAGGATGGCATCATTCTGTTCATTTATTCTTAACAGTAGTTACAATTTTCCAGAGTAGCAGTAGCTTCTACAATATCTGTTTTTAAGAAAATGCCATTCAATTGACCAGTAGTACCTGACAAAACAAAACCAAAAACACTCCAACTGCTAAAAAAAAAAAACGGCCGAGCTTTAAAATTACATTATGGTAAAAGGTTTTCAATGTCATAGTAACCACTTCCTGCAATTTTTTGACAAAAAAAAATATCTAAGACTTGCATACTGCTGTAGTAGCTGAAAAAACTGGGAAGCTTTACAAAACATGTAAAGATACCTAATATGTTTATTTGTTAGTGAACTCACTTTAAGATTATTTTTGTGCTACTCTTTAGTTAGTAGCTTCAATACACAACACTTTAACACATACTTGTTCACTGGATAAGCCAACACCAGACCCTCCTTGTATTCCCTTCATGAATACTGTTGCGTAGGTCACATAAAACTATGATTAACTACAGAACATTATAACTTACCACTGCCACTAATTCATATGAACTCCGGTAAGTTTGTAAAACCTAACAGTGTCCGCAAAAATTCAGATATGTCAGAGACAACCTACCTAGTTTAGAGGGGTAAACACTAGGATGATACGGGTAATGATCAATAAATCAAAGGATTCTGTTCAGTGGAGTATGAGACAGGGTAGACCTCTAAGCTACCACAAAAACGTGAGGGCCAAAGCACAACACACGTCCACACACACACACATATATAAAAACAAATATCCCGATTTTCAATTGTTGTTACGCCTAATAGTGTCTCGTTCACTTCGCTTGCCAATAATAAGTAGTACTAGCAATTGAGAGCTATATAAAATCATAGTTTGAGGCATGAAGACATGGGAAGCTCAAGATGCACAGACAGCGTTTATAAAGTGATGAGGAAATTAGTTCTCCTGGTGTGAGGTGGTAGGCTTATGTAACTATAACAACACAACCAAGGCAGTAGATAGGTGTGGAAAGATGGCAACCACAAATTGTTCCTTTTCTAACTCTCTCAGGGTTTCATGCAGACTATGGGAGCGCTGAGATCCCCCCCCCCTAAAAAAATTTTCCCCAACTGAATTCTTACTTAGTTGCACTTCTTCAAAATAACATTTTTCTAGTTCTGGTCCTTTAGTATCAATTCGTATAAAAGCATATATGCTGTAGTTTTTGTATAGTAACAGAGGAACTTTATATTGCTTAGGTCCTCCAGAGAGGAACACTATAAACTTAGTCTCCCTGCTTTGGGGGCAGGGTCAATTAGTGTCCCTCTGATTGCGCTAAGAGTCCCTCCTATTGCGTTGTTAAAGAGCAGTCGCTATATTCTAAATTAGTTAGGCGCTGTGCAGCCATCGTGAACTACTGTTTTTAGGGTCCCTCAGGCCCTAAGTAGTGCCCTCGCTGCGCTCAGGACGTAAAAGCCTAATGCCTACAAGACCCTAAAAATGGTCTCAGAGGCGGCGCCTAACTTTTATATAGTTTTTGTCTGAAATCTGTTTCACAGTCTCACGGTCATGACTTGACCATATTATGTAGATGAACTGTTTTTTGCGACTTGACAAAATTCCCCCCCCCCCCCCTAGCGAAAAATCCTGCATGAATCATCATTCCTTCTTGATGTAGCTACCACCTGCTCACCTTCAGACCCGCCCACACTCAAGTTCTATGTGACCACACCCTCTGACCTACGATACATACCGAAATGATCGTTTTGCAGTAAGGAAAGCAGTTCCACGCTTTCTCATGAATTTCCAAGGAACCCTTAGGTGCCAACACCCGGATGACTTTGGGGACTTTACTGAACATCACAGACACACACAGACACACACACACACACACACACACACACATACACACAATATTAATAACAATAACTAGCAATGGCCTCGCCACACAGTGGTACTTGATGTTATAACTTTGCCAATTAGGAATGCAGTTAAGTAGTCTCGCGTAGCCAGACCTTTTACCAACAGTAACCGCTACGCGGGGAAGGAAAGGGTCTGGGAACATGCGACTTGTTCAGCAGCACCCCAAAAAGGGTGCTCAATTAACACGTTCCAGCAAGCTTGCGGTATACTGTGTGACGTCAACATCACATGTGAAAACATTGCACAACTTCATTAAACTGGTGAAGTTGTTTTTCGTAGGCGATTTATAAGCACTCCTGGCAAGCAATAAACGTACGAGCATGAATTGGAGACCTGCCACCTGGACGTGACGTCATTGTCTACCACCACAAGTGTTGGAATGTGATAATTGGAGCACCCTTTTTGGGGTGCTGCTGAACAAGTCGTTGTATTATAATATGTTCCTAGACCCTTTCCTTCCCCGCGTAGCGGTTAGTAAAGGGTCTGGCTATGCGAGACTAGCAGTTAATTAAGTAGCATAAAGCATATTTATTCATTGTTATTACCCTCTACACTTGGTTTATTCACATCCGGCTGCTTTTTTTTTCTCCCTTATTTTTCTTGACCCACATTACCAACGTGGCTCAGCTTTACTCATTAGTATACCCACGATCGTTGTCATCATAGTCGGCAGTACTGACAACACTTTACCAACCCAGCTCAGCTAATGAGTTATTTAAGAACACACTGCCATTGTTGCTTTTGCCCACGAATCACATTCACAATCGTCATCGTCACTGATGATGCTTTACCAACCTTGCTCAGCTAACGAATTAGTCATGAACACACACCGTCGTCATTGGACAGAAGCGTATAATTCTATAATTAGACAAAAAAAAAAAAACTTGTTCAGGCTCCAGCCCTCCACAAGACGAGCACTTCAGCACATAACTCTTTAGCTAGCTACACACACTTCATACACACACACATGCTCTGAAATCGCTGACATACGTCGTAGATGTTTCATTCCGTTATTGTTTACAACTGCAAACACCACATCATTTTAGTTATTACCAATACTTCATAAATTGTACATTTCTAATTCTGTACTAGTGCCACTTGTCGGTATTCTCGGAGCTAAACTCGCTTAAGAGTAATTGTTGCAAGAGTGACTCAACTCTATTCCAACGGGACACGATTCTAGAACTTTTAGACGGTCCAAACCTAACTCAAAAGCATAAAAAATGTAGGAACTCAAAACGGTATGTGACCATTCCTCAAACAAAGAACTTATATTTGGTACATGGTGTAACTTCCCACCACCCCCCACAGAAACCTCAAAACTGGCTGCTAGTTTTCCGATTCTTCTAAACGCACTTCAACCAAACCCAACTTTGAAATTTAGTCATCCTCACATAATGAACGAAGACCTTTGTACCCATTGTACCTTGCTAGATGGTAAATTTTGTGCGTGTACTGTCCCTTCCTGGTGCCATCATCAAATGGTTCATTTGTGACAATTTCCACACCTTCACCGCCGCCTGTTTCATTCTTGCTAGCCTCCGCCGTAGAATACAGTTGGCCAATTTGATACTAAGTACATTAAAGAAGGTTTGCTCCAGTATCATACATGAATTATCAAAGAACTTAAGAAAAACTTACTTCCTGTAAGCTCAAGGGCAGAACAACCCGACTACAGAATATAACAGAGTATAATTAGAGCAAAAAAAAATATGCCATATACACACACACAAAGGCAAGATAATTAATATGACCAAGAGCTAGACATTCTGTGGCTTAGTATATAAAGGTAACTTACAATTCTCTAATAAGCATTTTTGCAGCGGTCAACAATAATTGGTGGTTAAGTTTCCAGCAATATATTTAATTTCCTGTCCAACTCTCTTAGTATAGCACCCACAAGAAATGAATGGTGTACGGCTGAACAGTTCGAGCTTAAAACCCTTCTTGCCCTCTACTAAATGTGGACTCGCCTCGTTTTCCTTTACATTGACGATGACATCATTAATTGCCTGAAACCACACCTTTAGAGGGAGGAACCTTTAGCCCACCCCCCCTTGACTTAGGAGGCGTGGCTTCAGTCTAATAAAGCGTGGGAGTTTGACGCACTTATTAGGAAAACTTCGAGGTGCGCTTTAGCGACTTAGACTAGTTGTGGAATTTAACTCTGAAGTGAAGGTTGCTTGATTCTTCTGTCTCCCACTTTCAAGATGACAGATGTGAAGTGTGGGTTTATGCAAAAATGTGGTAAGTAGTTAGCTGAACTATTATGAACGAAGTTGCTGGCTAGCTGCACGACAAGACTTGAATCTTTTGCAACGTGTAGGTAAATCAGTCAAGTCTTGGAAAAAGAGATGGTTTGTTCTGAAGTCAAATGGATATCTCTATTACTATGAAAACAAAAGCTATAAGCAAGAGAAAGGGAAGATAGACATTGTCGATGCATCCAAGATAGCTGTCTGGAAAGAAGTATCAGGTGTAGAGAAGAAGCTACCATCTGGCTCCTCCCCTGACTCTTCATTTGGGATCATTGTGAATGACCGCACTTACACATGCGTATGTGAGAAAGAAGCTGAGTGCTGGTAAGTTTACACCCGGGTTATGTGGTAAGTTTACACCAGACTAATCTAGGTTAACTGGAAACAGAAACTGGCTGGATGTGTTGTTGGTTATACAATGCTAGTAGCTGTTCTGTATTTATACTTACTGGGAGGTGTCTAGTACCGGCTTATCTAATATGTATCCGATCTGACTAGTATTGTTCGCTGGGGCTTCTTTTAGGAACCTAATGTGTGTTAGAAGTGTGTATAATGTAGCTAGTAGTGGCACGCCACACGAGAGGTCTATGACACATGTTGACTGTATTACAAAATGTAGTGTGTATATAGTTGGCACTACATCAGGAAGGCTTTTTTTAACATTTTCCTTAGTTGTTTACACGGTAACTGATATTCCTGGGCTAATCCCACCATGAGCCTAATACCCCGTCCCCATTTCCCCTCACGGACAGTCACACACTCACTTCATGTGCATTCTCATCTATCAATTTAATGAATATTACCTTCAAATGTCCTTTTCAGCTTTGGCCTTGCTATACTTTCTCATGATGTTTATTTTTATGTGCGCATTCCACTAGTACTTGGTTGTGGCTCAACACGCTCCCAAATATGAACCAAGTATTCATGAATAACATTAGGGACCATATTAGTTCCGAAACTTCAGGAGGTCAGGTGTGTGCCGGTATTCATAACAGAAGCACAATCTGATCTGTGTGGTTCCAATTGCTGCTTCATAAGTTGGTAGCACCGGCATCTGTGGGTGTGGCTTTGCTAAACATAGCACACTTGTGACCACTCTGCCATTGAAGTGTTATTGTGTGTCACGGTGGAGCTCTTAGAATACACGGTGAAGTGTCCGTATCCGTGTGGTGCCATTGATACGGTATAGGGTTTACATCTTGTATGTCAGAGCTATTTCTATCATAGTAAGCTCAGGAATAAGCTTACTAGTTGTCGTTGTGGCAAAATGGGTGCGGAACCGTCGTGTATGTAGTACCTGAATACTTCTTGTTGCTGAAGTTAAAGGCACAGATTGTGGTACTGTAAGTGGTGTGTGTGTGTGTGTGTGTGTGTGTGTGTGATAGAGAGATGGAATGTATGTGTGTGTATGTGTAGATATATTGAAATGTTAAATCTATGAACTGGAAGTATTGGTAGCAGAAGAAATTCCTACTAAACTTTGTAGCTTTAGTTTATAGACGAAAAAATTATTCAAGTGTTGACCTTATTTTGCCTTCAGTTTCCTGAAATTTCTGCTAACTTGTTCGCATCCGAAATGCGAGGTAGAAATTCAATATTTTAGTAATAGTGGTTAATAAAGCCGTTGCACATACTTGAAGGCACGTGTGCTGCACATGTGCTTTGTGTATACAAGCGACTACTTGTCATGCCTAAAAGCATGCCAATTGCGAAGTCACAATAGATTAGACAGCTCTGTCATGGGCGGGCATGCCAGTGTTGCGTATATCGATTGGTGCAGGGAATACCTATTGTAATTAAAGGTGTGATGAAATATTTGCTGCTGCCTGGACGATGTTTATACTAGCTCTGGAAAGTGATGTTGCTGAGTCACTGTGTGGGAGTGGTCATTCCTTTGAATCTTCTCAGGTTTCCATCCGGTTGTATGATGTCGTGATAATTATGTCATGGGTTTGGTGGGTACTTTTTCAAACGATAATTAGCTTTTGTCAGAATAAGACTGCTGGAATGCTTTGGCACTTCTTCCCGAACATATATAAACCATCGGACATTCTTTTAAAGCTTCTTGTTTGCATAAATGGGACGAAGCTGTTATTACTCTTTGGGTTGACTGTAAACTTTTATCACTTTTTTTATTGACTCCACATAAAATTGACTTGTGCGTTGGGTGACAGAAAGGCAGGGGTGTGACCGGGCGTGAGTTCCCGGACGTGAGTTCCCGGATGTGTGTGGTTTCCTCACTGTGACTGTGTAGGCGGCGTGGTATGTATGTATATTTCTTGGAGATGTTGCATCTTATTATGGCGAGTGACTCATAACTTCAGTTCTGTTGCATTACATGTGTTTTCTAATTTTGTGTTTGTGTTTGCTTATGTATGCATCTGTATGCTTATGTTTGTGTGTGCATGTTCGTGTGCGTGGTGGATGTATGTGTATGTGTGTATGTGCCTGTCTGAGTGTGTTTGTGTGCGAGTGTGTTTGTGTGTGCGTGCATGTGTGCAAACCAAGGAACACCTATAGGAGCACTATGCCATTTGAAGTGTGGGATATCTAAAGTGATTAACAGCTCATCTGAGCCAAGCCCGGGAGGGCAATTTTTTTAATTGGAGCTAACGAGATCATGTGGGGGGATTGTGGGTGTCTTAGCGATGAGAAGAGGGTTTGTGGCGATTACCATTGGCAAGTCTATGCCACAGAGTTTCCATGTAAAATCCAAAAAAGCTGCATACATGTGGAACCTTGGAATTAGTTAAACTCAATCTGCTTCCTATGAATGCGCGATCTTAAAAATTGACTCTCTCCTTTCCAAATTAGCAATTAGTGCCAACGTTCACGTTGTACCACATTTGCTGGTGCTTTGACATGCTTCCTCTACACCTTGCATCACATCACTGGTTTCTCACTTGTCATTGGCCCTGTAGCCCTCTACATGGCTCAGTGGTTGTATAGCTGTTCATTTGGTGTAGTTCACTCTGTGTAGTTTTAACTTCAACGCTCAGAGAATTGGTTTTTGTGGTTGTCACGGCTCGGATATTAATCGCGTTGTTATTTCAAACTTTTGTTCTGGCATTTGTTCTCTAGTTCAGTAAGACAACACTATGTAGTTAATTTAAATATCCAGGATTGACATTTATTTAGGTGTGCACATGCTCATTCAGTGCTTGCCCATACAATTTCACCACCTGGTTACGTGGCATTCTAGCTGCCCATGTGTGGGTGACATCTGCCATCACAACCTCCACTTCCTGGATGTGTTTCTTGTGGTACATGAAACAGAAAGTGTTGGGTCAAGTGTTTGTTGTGCATCTCTCCAGTATGTGGTTGTCATGTGTTCATGTTTGCCTTTGCTAATTGTCAAATAAATGAGAATTGAAGAGGACTCCAGTAGAGCCTCACACGCACAGCTAGTCATGCAGAGTTCTGTTTCTATGGTGCTATGTTATGATAATGTGCTTGGCTCTCTACAGTCGGAGCTGTAATTGCCAGTCAAGCAGACTGTGTATAAGTGCATTACTTTTCAGACTGCATTTCTGAGTTTTGGCCCAGACAACCACACTAGAATGCATGCAGCAGTGGTTCATTTAGAAGTTGGTCTAAGGGGGGGGGGGGGGCAAAATTGAGCTTGCGCTGCCTCAAGGGAGCTACAGGGATCAAAGTTACAATGCTGAGTATTGTGAGTTTCCAGAAGACTGTGGCAAAGCCGTTTGTAGCTCAACTGAAAGAAAATATCTCGTGTCGCTTTAGTTCTTCTAGTGAAACTGTGTCAGCCTTCAGTATTTTTGATCCACGGAAAGTTTCAAAAGTTAAAGACACACCAGCTATGAATCAATATGGTGAACAGGCTATTGCTACACTGTTGTCACATTATGGAGTGACGAGACCTGCTGAGACGTTAACTGGAGAGTTAGCCAACAGAGAGGCAATGGTTACGTCAGACGTAGTCATGGAGTGGAAGACATATCGCCAACTGTTGTTTAACAAGCCAGAAATAAGCATGATAGCGCAACTTCAACAGCTTGTTAGTGATGATATGATGACCACATTATTTCCTAACCTGAGTAAGCTTGCTTCTGTAAGTCTGTCGATCCCAGTTACTACTGCCTCTGTAGAACGTAGTTTCTCTCAGATGAAACTTATAAAGACCCGTTTACGGAGCACCCTCAATGACAAAAATCTCTCCTATTTAATGAAAATTGCCATTGAGTCAGCAAACAATTTGACTAATAAACATCTGATGAAATAGTCGATGTATGGAACAGAAAAAAAGAAGAATTATTGTTTAGCATGCATTAAAACAAGACAGTACATAAGTGCAGCAATAAACCTAATATGATTCATACATTAGTAATCAATCACCTTTTTTTTTTATTTTCCAAAACTATGATACAGGTTTGCATACAAAATTTTATTTGGTACCTCTCAAGGGGGGGCGAGGGGCCCCCCCTTGCCCCCCCCCCCCCTTTAAATGAACCCCTGATGCAGTACTACGTTACTAGCCCACTATCCATTAATCTTATTCCTTTTTTTTAATTTTTTTTATTTATTTTTTTTTACAGCTGCAACTTTTTTACCCCTGGCTAATCTGGCTGAAGTTTAATTGTTTATATTTGTGGTTTGTGTTTGTTGTGGGGAAGGTTAAGTTGTAAAAACTCTCAATCAGAAACTGGACCACAGGGGAAGCATGATCTAGCAGATGTACAAACACATTGGGAAGGCCAGGTGTACAGTGTTTATCCTGTGGTCTTGTATGTCAATTATCACTGTGGCACACAAACACACATGCACACACTCGTGTGTGTGTCAGAGAAGTATTTCCGATCTTGTTCATGTTAGTTATACACGTATGACTCTCACTGTTACTGTTTTCTTTCTTTGTGTCCTACAGGAGCTGGCTAGAGGCGATTAAAAAGGTCAGGGAAAGTGGAGGAAACTGTTCTTATCCCGAGTCAACCTTTCCTAAGGAGGAGCCAAAGTCGTCGACGCCCTCAGAAGCTCCACCTCCCGCAACGGAGAAGGCCGAGCCTGTCAAAAACCTTGCTTCTCCTGCAAACAATTCTGTGGACCAGTATTCCAAGAGCCTCCCTCGGAGTGGCAGTGTTCACGTGCCTGCCACTGATCCCGGGCCCAACTTTAGCACCATGCCTCGTCGTCCTGCATCCGCTGCACAGCCTGGAGGAGCTAATCCTACTGTAGAACCTCCTCCGCTTCCCGCAACCAACCCTTACTACACTCCGGAGGTAGCCCAGGCACAGCAGCAAGCGACTGCTCCTCCACCAGTGAATCCTAATTATTGCTCGCCCCAGCAGCAAGCACGACCTCCTGCCCGTAGTCCCCAGTATCAGCCATCTCCCCCACAGCCTCAGTATCCCCCTCAACCCCAGTATCGCCCAGTGCCCCCTCAGCCCCAGTATCGCCCGGCGCCCCCTCAGCCCCAGTATCGCCCGGCACCCCCTCAGCCACAATATCCCCCTCAACCCCAGTATCGGCCTCCTCCTGCCCAGCCACAATACTACCCCCCTCAGCCTCAGTACAGGCCCCCTATGCAGCCACAATATCGACCCCCTGGACAACCCCAGTATCGACCCCCTGGACAACCCCAGTATCGTCCAGCCGCTCCGTATCGGCCTCCAGTGCGACCAGCCCAAAGAGCTCCTGCCCCCAGGCCACAGTATAGGGCTCCTGTGTACCAGGGCCAAGTGAACAAAACTACTGTTACTGTGGTGACAACAACACAAGTTCGAAGATAAGAAGTGCCACTCAAAACTTGACTAATGCAGCTTTTCACTATTCTCATTATTATGCACCTGTATTATCTTCCATATAATGCTTGTTCAGTGGACTGTCAACTATGTTCTATGTTAAACTGCACTTCCTTCATATCTACTTGCACAACATGATTTTTATATTTGCTGTTTTCATATGAACTATTTTTAAGGCCTTTCAGGGAAATGGTATGAGGGAAATCACCTAAGGGGGTGAGAGCATTAGGTTAGTTAAGCTACAACACCTCGGGGAAGACATTACAACACAAAACTGGCAGAGTGCAACTAAATCCAGTAGCTAGTAGAGTGGAAACTCTACCCTACAGTACACAAACCTCCCTCAACTTCATCTAGCGTTATCCAGTCAAAATCATCATTGCTCGAAAACGAGCTCAGAATAAAATTTCATATCACGAATGGCGAGCTATGCTGGCTGTGTTCCGAGGAACACCAGAATACTCTTCTGCCATTTTGTTCAAATAAGATCAAGTAATATTTAATAATGTGCGCATGTGCGAACAATAACTGATAGCACTTTAGGTAAAGTGGTTTCAATACGACCTTTTACCAAAAGCACAGGAATTTTATTTATTAATATTTATTGTTAAATTTTTTGTTTGTTTTATGTTCCTATATGAAGCTCGACAATGTCCTCCGCCAGGGTAACTGAACTTCCAAACTACATAACTAGAGAAATCGACACAAGTCATCCTGCTGTAAATGTCTAAGTGTGACAGAGCAGCACCTTTCTAATTGCAATTTCTTTTTCAGGGAATAGTGCACTTACTCCGTCAGAGTGATGCTCAACTGTTTGCTGGATATGGAACTTCCAGTTCAATTTATGAGTCCACTTTCTTGCATAAATTAGACAGTCTAGGACATAAAATAGCTGAAGCACTTCAAGTAAGAATCTCCTGTATAGATTTTTAGAGACTGCAATTAGTGACCAGTAGTCTTATTATTTTTAGGAAAATGTGTTGGGGAGGAAGAATGTAAGTTCAATATTTCCTCACATGGAAATAATGATGTGCATTTTTAATTTTTACCTCTGTAGGTCATAGTGTTCACTGGGTGTGGCACCAGTGGGAGAATAGTAAGTGCAAAACAATGTTTAAAACCTAATTTACTATTTACTAGTGCTGAAATTGCCGAAATCTCCTCCCCTGACCACATGCACGCACACGCAGAAGCTTATTTGATGACTACTTACCTTTTATGGCGCTTAAAACCTAATTTTACTAGTGTACTCAAATTGCCAAAGTCTCCTCCCCTGAACACATGCACACACACACACACATATGCAGCAGCATAATTGCTTGCTTTTATCCCCTCTTATTCCAGGCTTGGTCCTGCAGCAGCTCTTTTAACAGACTGCTGACTCAGCAGCAAATGTCCCCGTGTTTCCGCTACCTCATAGCTGGAGGAGACAAGGCTCTAATTGTAGGAGACGAACTACCAGAGGATGACCCACCAAGAGGTCAGGGTGCATCGTCATGGATACATTTATAAACATATCCAACTTGTTTCCTCTGATCAAATGAGTTACCATGTAATGCTGTACTGTGTATGTTTTTGTAGGTGCTAGAGATTTGGCAGAGTTGACGGAAAGAGCTGATCAAGTGATACTGGTGGGCATAACTTGCGGTTTGTCTGCTCCGTATGTAGCTGGGCAAATTGACTACGCCATGGAAAAGGTTATTATAATTTGATAGTATGTTGGGGGAAAAAAACAGATGAAACACACAGTCACATTGCATGATATCAGATATATATTTTTTTAGCATATGCAACATGCACATGTGTACACACATCAGCATTGTTAATTGTAATTTGAAATTGTACAATTAACACTTCAAAGTAATTATAATTGTAATTGGACTGGGGAAAAAAACGAATGTTAATTGTAATTGTTTTACTGTATTCATGTATATGGCAATTGCCAATTACTCTTTAAGCTGTGGTACATGAAGCGAATTGTGGAGTGAGCCTGTGCAACATTCATCATTTACATCACCAACCCTGTACGTGGCACAATCACTCTAAAGTGTTTCACATTGTCCAGTGTTAGTGTCCCAAGTCAGTGATAGTGTGGTTTCAAACTTGAGTGTCTGTGTGAACTTCTCAAATGCAAATATATTGTAACACATGTAATTGAAAAGTAATTGTTGTAATTATAATGAGTACAATTTCTTGGGCCCCTCAATTAATAATCATAATTGTGATGATCACTTTAGCTAGCTGTGTAATTGATTGTTGTAATGATTACATTGCTGATACAACACTAACGCACGCACATACACACACACATACAAGCACCTCTTGTATCACATTGTATATGTTTACTTAAGGTGCCTCTAAATTGCACAATGAATTCTTAATTTTTTAGTTAGACAATTCTCAAAACAAATTGCTTCCTCCACTTATCTTTACCACATTTGAGTTGAGGGTAAACAATCAGAACTCAATATCCTCTTATTAATAATGAAATGATTTGAAAAAGGGAGTAATATCTGGCTCAAATCAATTAAGTTTTTTGTTGTTGTTGTTTCTTCTTATTGTGTAGTTGTTTGCTCCTTTTGTCTTTTTACAGGACAACTTTTATTCTGTGCTAGTGGGTTTCAATCCAGTGACTGCCGCTAGAGACGTTAAGATTGAAAAATGGGACAAAACCTGCAAGGATGTGAGTGCAAGTGGGCGTGAATTGCGTGGGTGGGTGGAAGAGAGATATGGGCAATCAACAGTTGTACGCTCCACGTTATGATGTTTTAACATTTCCTGCCCCTCAGACTTTTTCTAAACTTGACGGACTTGAGCACACGGCAAACAGAGGAATGGTTATTAATCCGATTGTTGGACCAGAACCTATCACAGGTACACAAAGCTTGTTGTGTTTGTCACTCTAATTACCCCCCATGCCTTCTTTGTTCCTTAGGATCAAGCCGTATGAAGGGTGGATCAATGACAGCCATTATCCTGAACACGGTATTCTTGCTGAGTTACTCTCGTACCTTCTCCATGCCACTTGATGAACTCTTGAGTAGCTATCCTTCCTCAGGGACTTCTTCTGCTCCTCCTTGTCTTCCTCCATCTCTGAAGGATTCTTCTACGACTGATTGTAATGGTGGCTGTTCTAGCGAATCTACCTATGTGTTGGATAAAGGTCAGAGTGCAGCTGCGGCAGTGCTCGACGCCTTCAATGCCAGCTATGTTGCGGCATACAGGTGAGAGATGATGGGGAGGAGGAGGTGTGGCAAGAGGATTTTCCTAGAAAAATATTGTGAATTTACTTTTTAAACAAAGTTCATTTGGTAAAGGGTTGTTTAACTACTCTGATCGATTTACCCAGATAATTATTCCTGGTTTATATTTTTTATTAGTAAAATTTTTGTAGCCTAGTTGGTGTGTGTGTGTGTGTGTGTGTGTGTGTAGACCAGATAATGGTTTGGCAGCCATTTTGAATGAAGCTGGCGCGTCATTGCGACACCCAGATGGCCACCTGTACTATGTGGGCCGGCGGCTGTTCGGCATCATTGGATTTATCGACAGCTCCGAGATGGTGTCCACGTTTGGCTCGAGCCCTCATGAAGTTAGAGGGTTTGTGGAAGGGGGCTGGACCACTTGTCAAAATGTTGCAGGTAGGTAAGGAGAGTCAATATTCCAGATGTACCTCCCAAAGTGCACATGTGTATTGCTTAAAACAACAACAACCTTATCCATCGATATCATCAACAGTGTTTCTTGTTTTTTTATTTCTCTTTCGTTTCCTCTAAATATGAAATATGACAGTTTACATCAACTTCTGATATCACATTCACTGGTTCTGAATTATGGAGTCATGAGATTTAGCTCTGTTTCCTCCCATCGTGTTGTGTGGTGGTATAAAGTGTGTGTGTGTGTGCATGTGTCTGTGTGTGTGCGCATGCGTGTGTGTGTGTGTGTGTACACAGAGTTGCAATTCCCAGCAGCCTATGAGTACAGCCCCACCTACTACAGCCCTACCTGTCAACAATAGTCCCCACAGAGCACGTGCCATTATTTCATTGGAGCTATTTATCTAATATGCTTGATTTTCCATTAATATCAGATAGAAACCATAGCATTGGGGTATGCTAATAGTGAACTTTTTAAGAACAAAATATATTATGTGAAGCATAGGCAAAGAAAATACAATAATACAGCTCAAGTGTGATCAGCTAGACTCTACTGTTTCTTATGGTAAAAATGCTCCAGAAGTTATTTATTTTCTCAGCACTATTTTCCAGGTTTGTTTTCTGGTCCTCATAGTACAGTGAATTACCTTTGTCGTTGTTGTTGTTGTTGTTGTTGTTGTAAAATTCAAGTGGCAGGCATTTGACAGGTTCTAATAAACCAGGCTAATTCTTTCAACTGTTTATTCAAGAGAATAACTTGATTTGCATTTCATTATACATGTATGTATGAAGTAGGCTGAGTTATAGAAAGGCTGACACCAATTCAGCACTGCACGTTGCAGATGAAGATAATAATTCAATCAGCCTCTTAGAATTTCACCAATCAGAGCTTTTTTTCTTTCTTCCTGATATCAAAATGTAGCAAAGAGCCAGTCTGTGTTCCTGCACTTGCTAAAACTGAAAGTTGAATAATATTGAGAAAGTTTACTTTCACGTTCAGAGAGTTATTATTACATTCAATTATGATAATCCTTACAGCACTAGAGGCTGTTGTGGTGTTGTGATGGAAACAGTGAAAAATGTTTCCGAACTCAAGCTTCCAATTTATGAAATAGAATTGGTAGCTCTGTATGAAGATTACTAACTCATGTTCTCAAGTTTTTTAGGCAAGACCCTGTGATTTTCATATCGTGTACTCAGGGGACTTTACAGATAATGAAATTTGTTATTATTATTATTATTAGTTTGAAACTTTCTCACCTAAAGGGGTCTGGAAAAAAGCAAAGGAAAAATGTGAAAAAATCTTAGTTGTTGCCGGGGATTTGAACCCAGGGCCAACTAAGATTTTTTCACATTTTTCCTTTGCTTTTTTCCAGACCCCTTAAGGTGAGAAAGTTTCAATCTAGTTTTTATGAAGGGTCAGAGCTTGATGGTTGTGATTATTTATTTATTTTTTTTTATTATTAGTATGAGTAATAGCACAGGTAACCGTGCTATTGATCCCTAATAGCACAGGTTACCCGTGCTATCACTCGCTAATAGTAGGCCAGTTTAAAAAAAAGTCTTTTGCAATTATCACTACACTGTATTGTTCACTCACTATCTCCTTATTTCAGGATTAGCTTCCGCTGGAACTTTGTTTTCAACGTACTCCTAATCTGTTGTAAAACATTCCGTCTAATACGGGTAGAGGTTCTGTGGTAGAGAATGACATTGTCTCCAACTAGAAACTACTCGGACTGTATGTTTCCAAGGTTAACGCTGCACGCATGCGCACTTACCCGTACTATTTCACTTAGTTTCCACTTAGTTACCGAGGTATTTCAATTAGTTACGTGCTATTTCACTTTCCCCTTGCGATTTCAATTGAACAGCGATTTTTCCCATTCATTTTTGAATGGGCAACTTACGCGCCGTACTATTATTATTATTATTACGATAATAATTATAATTATTATTTCAAATATTTTATTATTGATTCTTGATGAACATTTACATAGTATATATTAATTCAAACAAGCCAAGACCTTTCAATCCCTCGGGATCCCCATCAGTTGACAATGAAGGGGAAAATGAAAACTGAAGAACGAACAAACAAATAGATCCCACGGGATCAAAACGTCTTGGTTCGTTTGAATTAATATTACTATGTAAATGTTAATTAAGAATCAATAAATATTCAGAATGCAGAAGGCATAGTAAAAATGAGTCTAACACTTCATGATATTATTATTATTGTTATTATTATTATCATCATCATCATCATCATCATCATCATCATCATCATCATTTTGAATATTTTTCAGGGGAGGGAGGGGTGGTTTACTTGATAATCCTATATGGCAACTGGCAAGGTATGAAATTTGGACACTTCACTGAATATAGCTCTACCAACCTTCTGCTTTGTTTAGTTGTCACTGGAACACCCTCAGATTGAAAGTAATATTGGTTGAGTTCTCCCACACGTGTGCCCACTTGGCAAGGGCCAATGTTTTAGAATCCCGTATTTTCCCTATATATTTAGTGCTGTTATTTCCATAGGAATCAACAACAAACAAACAAAAAAAACACCTCAGCATATATTTCTAATGAATGGGAGTAGTGATAACATGTGTTAGACTAACATGTGCTTGACAACATCTCTCTCAGTGTTTCTCATGTGGTCACACCTTTTCACATCCTATGTCTGGCATGGTAAAAATTGGATTGAAAAATATCCATGGCGAACTCCATTTCCCTCTCTAGCATACACAATATTTATATGACAGCAGTAATTTTAATTAAACATAGGGAAACACATTATCCACACCCACCACTGTATTGTTTCTTGAAGGGCAAGCACGATGAAAATTTTTCTCTACTATTTTTGTTATTTTCTGGTAGTTTTATGTGCAAATATAACCCAGAAAAAAATTACTATCTAAGAACCAATAGATATAATCCAAATCAGAATTACTTCCTGTTGTGGGTGGGGCTTAGTGATGATGTAATAGGGAAACAGCTGTGTTTGGTTTGCTTAGTAAGCTTATGGCTATGGGTTAGCTAGCAATGTCCGATGAGTCTGAGGCAGAAGAAAGCAGCCAGTATAGATCAGACTACAGCTCATCAGAGACAGTAATGGTGGTATAACAACAGTGCCAGACTCCTTGCAGCTATGTATGTTGTGATGGAAGTGTGTGTGTGTGTGTGTGTGTGTGTGTGTGTGTGTGTGTGTATAAGGGGGCAGATTTATAGTTTTGTGGGGAGGGGGAGGGGCCACACACTAGGTTTAAGTATTTGATAAACTTTTATTTAGCTTATATTGTCAATATGATGATACATGTGTCACCCCTCCCTCCCCCTCCCTCCCCCTCCCTCCCCCTCCCTCCCCCTCCCTCCCCCTCCCTCCCCCCCTCCCTCCCCCTCCCTCCCCCTCAAGCAGCTTCAGTCACTCCTGACCAAGCAGTAGTGATTCTGATGGTACTTCTGATGCCAATGGTAATACCAGCAGTGATAACTCTGACTGACTTGCTGATACATCATTATTAGTAGACTGGACTTTTTACACAATCCAGTGAAAATAAATTAATATAGTTGCAGGTATTGTGAAAATGCATGTGTTGTAAGGAAATAGATAGAGCTGCTGGTAAAATAAATGCACTTGGTGACCCCAACAAAATCTGCATTGCACAATATCCTGGCTCAAGTCATGTGTGCCTCAACTTATGGGCACTTCAAGGTTCATACTTCAGCAGTGGCAGGAACAAAAATGCAGTATAACCAGTGACCACTCCTTAATCATTCTACCCAATGCATCGTGTAGTGTTTGATTGTGTATTTTATAACCACTTGCTATTCAGTTATTCAAGAGTTGTTGAAGTTAATTATGTTGTGTGAGTTGTGACTTTGAATTATCAAACTTCAATCATTTATTGAATTGAACGTAAGCTACGACAGTGAAGTTGTAGGATAGCCACTGTATTGACCTCAGTAAGCTCAACTTAGCTAATATAAGTGTCCATCTACATGTATCTTTAGTGTGTACATATGAAATATAGGCACACAGCCTGTCTCCATGACACAAGATGGTATTATATGTATGTAGGTGGATGGGAATGAACATTCAAGTCATGCTACTGTCATGACTTGAGACATCTGTGTATCCAGCACATCCACTGGATTCAATTATCCTATTTGTGACACAATATTAATTTAGGGGTTGTATTTGTACAGTGTTAGCAGTTTTTATTCTTACATAGTGAATTATGAGGTTGTAGCCTTTTAAAAATCAACTTTTTTTTTCTGCTTCATTTAATAGATACACACAGCTGCATTACTGGTGATGGCAACTTTGCCCTGGACTGCTTAATACAACACTCACACATTATTCACTAATGGTGTGGTCCTCACAATACACCAACAATCTCACTAGATATTGTGTAAGAAGTCTACTATGCTAACCATGATGTAAAAGCAAGTCATTCAGAGTCATCACTGCTGGTGTCTGAAGCATCACCATTTGTATTCTTCTCCTCCGGAGCAGTCACTACATTCTAAATTAGTTACGCACTGCACAGCCGTCGTGAACTGCCATTGTTAGGGTCCCTCAGGCCTTAGGTAGCACCCTCGCTGCACTCAGGACGCTATAGCCTTGGGCTCTTGGGACCCTAAAAGTAATAGTTCCCTACGAGACAGTACCTAACTATTATGTATAACTAGCACAAATATCTTTGTTATATCTCCAAGGTGAAGGGTTCTTAGATAGTACTATTTTTTCTGGGTTATATTTGCACATAAAACTACCAGAAAATAGAAAAAACAAAAAAATAGAGAAAAATTTTCATCGTGCTTGCCCTTTAATATATATAATGCAGCTGTTCCAACCAGAACTGGTTTACATGTCATGAATATTTCATTCATTGGCAATATTTTTTATATAGGGATTGCCATATTTTGTTGTTCAGGGTTGCGTGAACTTTCTAATAACCCAGCAGATTGCGTTGTTGTGGATTCGTTGTGATTTTGATAAACAAATTATTCTATTTGCAAGTTCCAGGTATGACATAAATAACCCCTCCCCCTTTCCCCTACCTTGTTATTTGGTCCACATAGTCCCTTCTTTCTGTTTACCTCTCAATAGTCTGTGAATATGAGTTTGGCAAACACATGATGGAGGGCTACTTACTGACTCACTTGAGATGAAGTCCCTGTTGTTGTTAAGACTGGTAATGATAATTATTGTTATAAATACTACTTCATACGGACGAAATGGTAAATAGAGCACATTGCTTAATTAGAATTCCTCTAGCATCATTATCAAGCTCTAATGTAATAGTTGGTGTATTCCCAACACCAATGTGGAGTGTCCCCAACACCAATATGGAGTGTCCCCAACACCCACATGGTGTACATACTAGAATTGATGAAGCAGGATTTCATGCATACTTGCACGTGTGACTTGTAGTCCGCACACAAAAGCGGTACGTATTGGAACCGGAATTGAACTTAGGGAGTGTATTAATGTGGTACACAGTGAGCATTTGCACAGCCAACAGTCATAAGGTACGGTAGTTGTTGACTGCGAGGAGAAATTAGTTTATTAAACATCGTTACTTGATTTGCAATTCACACTCTCTCAGCTGCTGTACTTTAGTTCAATTTCAGTTTCTGCTGTACAGAGTGTATTGCTGATGATAGCATGAACTATATTATACTTTTTGTAGTGTATTGGTAAAAGGGACATCCCCTTTTTGTTCCCCCACCTTTCTGCTCCATAAATTACATTTTCAGGGGTTCATTTGAGGGGGGTTGGTGCTTACCTTTAATATTTTTTCCCTCCTCCCTTGAAATTTTCTGAAAACAGTAATTCTTTTTTTCTGTTCCTTAAATTCCAGGTGCCGGTCAAATTGGCTGATCATATTAAAGGATTTGTCAGTGAGGGTGCTTTGGAAATGGGATTTATAACCTTTCCCGCCCATCCCCTCTTTGAAAGTTATGACCTCCTTGAGATAGTGTAAACTCAATCTTGCTCCTCCCCCCCAGATTAATTCCTAAATGAACTCCTGCATCTGGGTAACAAAGTGGATTCTCATCCCCTGTCAGGGAAGGAAGAATGGAGAGTGATTATTTATCTGTCAGGATTTCCACTAGCTACCTAGTCTCTGGCTAGTCCTCCACATGATGTTGTTGTTGTTGTTTCAGGTGACCTGTCTGGAGAGGGAGAGTTATTCCGCATCTCGGTGGAGGACTTTGAGCGAGACATTCTTCCCAAACTGACGGAGCACGATTGCGTGCTGTGTCTCAGAGACCTTCCCAATGAGGAGAGAATTGGAGGTTCTTCAGTCGGTGGAGATGTTAAGCCCACTGCTGACAATTTTCTGGACAGGTGAGTATGGTGCCAGCACATATGGCCACATTATCTCACTTCCAATACAACTCTGTTAATAATAATAATTTCATTGTTATTATAACTACCCCTTTCCCAAGTAATACAGCATTTTGCTTGCCCCTAACCCCCCCCCCCCCCCCCTTCTGTCCTCGTTAACTAACCTAAACGCAATAACATTCCACAAAATGATCATTTCCTATTTGTCTTACTCATGAAAGTAAAAATTCTTATAAGTGTTTGTTTCTTTAATTATAGCTGCTTTTGGAATTGAAGCGTACTTAAGGAATAGTGGTATATAATTGAAAGATTGGGTTACCTGTTTAAAATAGTTTCATTCTCATATTCAATCCTAGCAACTTTCATTCCACTGATAAATAGGACCCAGTGGTAGTTCAGTAGAAAATATTATAAGTATTCAATGTAGTGTACTATAGCTAATATAGCCCAGCATTACTGCCATATATCAATCACATCACCATGGCATTACCTTAGTGACAGAGGTTTGTGGGATGGGTGGGGAGACACAATAACAATTCTAGGTTCTCCTTCGCTTGAGCTTGCCGTACCGAGCGGTCCTCAACTGACGACCACATTCCTTGCTATGTTACAGTTATTAAAACACATGCCGCTCTGAGCATACCATTATTTTCATCTGGTGGCCCCTCCCCCTTTCAAGACTATTGGCTCCTCTCCGTCAAGCTGTTCTTTCAAATGATTTGGTCCTGATCATTTTAATAGCGAGCATTACCAACTCTACAAGCTTTCTACAGCAATGTTGTCTTTCCCTGTAGACTGTGTGAGACTCCAGCAAACTGCTGTCTACTGGCCATGACCGACTCATGTGATTCGTCTTCAACTAGGGAAACCACCGTAGATGCGTTGCTGGCTGACCCCAGGCATGTTGATCCATTGATTATGTTTGCCTTAGCCATGGTTGTTTTTTACTCTTTGTTTGTTTATTTGCTTGTTTGTAGGTTCAAAACCAAACTGTTGATCCAGACACCATACTTCAACGTGGCTGGAACAGGTAATCTGATAATGACACAAGAGCTCAAAAGTACTTATTTATTTGCTTTCAAGGATATAATCGGCTACAGTAGATCGACATTCAATGAGTACTGCATATAGTTACAATGGACAAACATATTTAGTTGTTTGCGTATGTGTGTGTGTTAGTGTGTGTGTGTGTGTGTGTGTGTGTGTCTATCCAGAATCTCTCTTTGGTGGCTTTGCTCTGAAGCTGGTCCTAAATGCCATATCTACTGGAGCCAACATCCTGAAAGGCCGAGTTTACCAAAACATGATGATTAATCTCAAAGTGGCCAACGACAAGGTTTAAACAAGTGAAAGAGAAAGAATACATATGTTGATATGCGTGAGAGAGAGAAAGAGAAAGTGGGAGAGGTGAAGGAATGTTGTACTATAAGGCAATGTCCTCAGTGCGTGTTTGACAATGCTGGCATTACTTGACCGGCTTATTCTCACGGCTTGTGCCAACGTTGAAAGAGAGAGACATGAAGTATTGAGTCCATCTCTTATTTTTGACACATGTTTGCATTGCTGTTTACGGTTGTTATTATTTTTTGTTTGTTTGTTTGTTTGTTTGTTTGTTTCGCCTTAGCTTTTTTATCGGTCAATCGATATTATTTCAAAGTTGGGAAGAGTTGGTGAGGATGATGCAAGAATGGCACTTGTGAAAGCTATTTACAAGACAGAAGATGTGGAAAAGGTAATGGTTTCAGACTACGTTGTAAAATGCTTCTCTAATAATAATAATAAATATAGATATAAAATTGAAGTTAAGAAAATGGTTTAGTGCATGAGTGGAGGAAGTGGAAGTGTGTGTGTGTGTGTGTGTGTGTGTGTTTGTTTGTTTGTATGTGGGATAATTAGCCGTAGTTAATAACTATAATTTAATGATGACATTAAACACTCCGCCCCCTCATTACATTTCAATCAGGTAAACATGTGCAGCTATGTCCCACGCTCATCTGCGCGATTGCTCATGTAGGAATAATATATGTTTGTCTTTGAAAGTGTGCTAAGAAAAAAAAAACAACAACAGAAACTCAATCAGTTGCAGACTAACATGCAGGATGAAAATAGTCTTCAATGTCAATGTTTTAAAGTTGAAGTTTTTAACTGATTCTTGGCATGGAATGGACCGACCCAACTCCCAGAAATGCACTTCAACTGCACCCTAGCAACTGTTGCCACCTCGCAGTTATGCACCTTGTTTTCAGGTGCGAAATGAGCACTTTGTATAATCATCGCAAACGTTGTGTTATAATACGGCAACCTCTGACAGACTTGGACGATTATCAACTTGTGACTGCCATCATTCCATCAATCATGTGTGAACTACTGTGAATTAATTCTTTGCTCAAGTGCCCATACCATTGGAGAGGTAGAGACCGTTCGATGTTCACAGCTTTTGCTGATGGGATAAATAATGCATGTGTGTGTGTATGTATGTATGTGTGTGTGTGTATGTATGTGTGTACTAGTTTGTTGGTGATCCTATATCTCAGCACATCAAGTCAGCAATCAGGCAGAACATGGTAAGTCATCCTCTGCTTTTATCTCCCCCTTCGCTCAATACTAGAGACTAAAATAGTATTTCAGTTATTGTCGGTGAAACAAATAACAGGGATGTGGCAATGAAAGATATTTACTTCTAATTTATTGTTTATCAAATATAATATTTAGTTTTAGCTAATGAATATAAATGAGTTTGTCTCTCTCAATTCATCTAGGTCGTCCCACTTTCCTTGATACTTGCTAGTCGAGGCTGCAGTATTTCTGAGGCTGAGGCCATATTGTTCAGTAAGGTCGCCATAAGAGACATTATTCAAGACTCAACATAGCATTGTGGCACATTCACGTCTGCTGTATTATGATAATTTTTTTGTGTAATTGTTGTAATTATTGTAATGTAATATAGTACAGAGTTATTAATGAAGTTCTTTTTAAAAAAAAATTTTTTTTAAGTTAGCTATGGTATGTCTGAAGCTACCGTTTTTCAGATTCCAATCAAGTCTGTGATGCATGTTGAACTGTGACTGGTCCTGGTATGAAGCTATGCATTTGTCTCACATCCTGTTCCCTGTAAGGAATCAGGTAGTACAAGTTCAGGGCAGTGGTATACTCCCAACTGAAGCCACCAAAAAGATTTAATATAATTGGAATGTCTGAGGGGTGGAGGAGTAAAGAGTGTCAGTTTACGCCAGTTAGTGCCAAAAACGTTCAAGCTAAGGAAAGCTATTGACCTTATAAATGCTCACATGGAACGCAAAATTCCATTGGACGATGCGACCGCTGACGCTCCACGCGCGAGGCGGCACACTATGATCAGAACGAAACCTCCGACCCCATCGCCGTACTTGGATCCGATCGTAACCCGACGCCGTTCTGGTACTGAGAGTGAAAGTTATACAAAAGCTGGTCCAAGTTCTGCAGACGGAGCTGTTAATAGGCAGCGACGAGTGGCAAACAAACAACAACTTGAGAGCTGCAGACCAAGAAAAGACACCGGTTTTTTTCGCCATTCTGCCGGGAAATTCAGCGGAGACAATAAGGTTAATTTGCGGAGACCAAAAACCTTAGGATCTGCTGACTACGAAGAAAGTGAGAGTGCAGATTTAGCATACCTTGTGGTTAATTTGCAAGACGGTCTGCAAGTAGCCGGCAGCAGTTCAACTGCAGGTGAGATTGTTTAGAGATTGTGGGTAAAGGTTTCTTGTAGAAATCCGAATTCTTTTCTTTCAAAATCATTTTCAATACACAAGGTTGTAGTAAGACAGATTTTAATTCTGTTGTTGTTGGAGTACATGGAATAGGTAGACATTACATTTGAGACACGTCTCAAAAGATTTCCACTTAAGGCATAGCTTGGATTTATATAGTCTATTTCTGAATAGTACTCCTAATGGCTAAGGCTACCCATGAATAACATCGGGTCTAAAGAATGATATCTTATCAAGAGTGTGACGAGTTTTACAGGCAGAATTGTATTTGCTAGAAAGCAATTCATTTTTTGTGTGTTGACTCCTTAGTAGCTCTTCTCAAGCTGTTAGTAGACATGGTGAGATTGATTTAAAATTGCTGTACAAGTCATCAGGAATTAATAATTATTAAATTGTTTTTGTTTGAGTTATTAATTCAGTTCTAGCTTGTGCTGCTTGGGAATCCATATAACTGCCTGCAGCAACCCATAAATGTTGAGACAGCTGAACCTTTTAAAAACAATTTGTGCTCATCTTTGACCATAAATAGGCTCCATTATATGTAGCTATCAACTGTGGCATTGTTCAGCAAGCACAGCCGGTAAGTGGTCTTTCACAAGTCACAACATCAAACAGAGTAAACCTTATTTCTTGTGATGTAATATCTCAATCTGAGACTCTGAGTTGTTTTCCAGTTGTGTCCTCTTTAAGCTCACGTCAATGGCTCGTGACCAATTATGCTATAGTGCTGCTTTGCTTGATAGCTCTGTTGTATTTACTATGTTATATTTGCTGTATTAGCGTAAATTACTGACTAACTGAGTATCATCGATCCATCCATGCTAATTCTGGAAGTGGTTATTCCCAGTGGTGGTTGTTTCGATAACCATGTTCATTCATGATATTGTCATTGTGTGTGTTATATTAGGAGGCAGCAATATAAGTGTAGGTCACTCGGCTTTGAGTTCTTCCAACCGAAGGCGACACACAATGGCTACCACTGGAGTGAACGACAAGATATTGTCAAAGCAGAGAAATAGTAAGTTTATGTGGTAAAAGTGATTAAAAGTGTTTTATCACTAAATTTAAACTTTAACCCAATGTTTCAACTTCTTGCAACAGAGAAAACTGCTATTATTGTTATTATTATTATTTCAGTTGAGAATGGCTTTAAGTATTTATTTTTGCTATTATTAAGCCTCAGCACGCACGTGTGAGAGGCCAAGGACCCAATTGAAACCAAGCAAACTGACCATATGTATGTGCTCTAATTTAGGACACCTATTGAAGTCTTCACACACTACTAAAATTCTTATTAACTATGTCAGCTAAAGATGATACTCTGTTACGTATAGTCGGACTGCTCAGATATCTCGATCTTTCTGCCAAACACGAGAGCTCAACAAACAGCAGCTACATCGTTCTTTGATGATAATTCTTGTGATGACCAGCCAATAACTTCTTTAATCATCCTCGGAGGAGTCTGGAGTAGCTGCCAAACAATGTGCATCCTCACACTACCTGAAAGATAACTCGATCTAACACTGAAGGGTTAACCACACCTACCAGTAGCACAACGCTGGGTACACTGCCTGAGATTTCCTAGGCCATTTTATTAAGATTTTATACTCTGCCTCCTTTAATATTATCATTAACTGCACAAAACTAGCAGAAATTATTTAAATTAATGATAATAATAATAATAATAACTATTATAATGAAACATTAAAGATACAAACCCTCAGCGCTACTATACACTTAGCTGAAAATAGTTTCTCAGGCCAAAAGAATGCGTGTGAGGGTTACAGTAGTCTCTCTGTCATTCATTCATTCTGTGAACAGGGGATCTCAATGGCAAACTTTTACGCCTTGAGGAAAGAGGAACTTGAACTAAATGACAATTTAAGTCCCTTTCATTTGCCACTTCTTTTTTTTTCGGCTTAGTTTTTGAGAAAACGAGAGAAAAGACAGATACTACGGTAAGGCAGACACTATGGTAAGGCAGACACTACGGTAAGGCAGACACTACGGTAAGGCAGACACTACGGTAAGGCAGACACTACGGTAAGGCAGACACTACGGTAAGGCAGACACTATGGTAAGGCAGACACTACGGTAAGGCAGACACTATGGTAAGGCAGACACTATGGTAAGGCAGACACTACGGTAAGGCAGACACTACGGTAAGGCAGACACTACGGTAAGGCAGACACTACGGTAAGGCAGACACTACGGTAAGGCAGACACTACGGTAAGGCAGACACTACGGTAAGGCAGACACTACGGTAAGGCAGACACTACGGTAAGGCAGACACTATGGTAAGGCAGACACTACGGTAAGGCAGACACTACGGTGAGTGCTGCTATGAAATTGTCTGAATTCATAAGAACTGATTGACAAGATGGTGACTGGACATATTGAACTATTTTTAATATCATATCACAGAAAGCTAAGTAGTGTGCAGAATTATATCATAGTAGATGTGATGGGTCCAGTCAGTAGATCATAGTAGATGTGATGGGTCCAGTCAGTAGATCATAGTAGATGTGATGGGTCCAGTCAGTAGATCATAGTAGATGTGATGGGTCCAGTCAGTAGATCATAGTAGATGTGATGGGTCCAGTCAGTAGATCAGTAGATATGAGTCAGTAGATCATAGTAGATGTGATGGGTCCAGTCAGTAGATCATAGTAGATGTGATGGGTCCAGTCAGTAGATCCTAGAGTCTGAACTTATGGAATGGGTGGGTCGGTGGGTAGTTGGACATTTCTTTTCCTTAGCTGGTAAAGACACGTTGGTGGTTTCTGTCCCATGTATGTACTTTCCTGAAGTACTTGTAAACTCTTGAGTTATTTGCGCCTGCTTGAGCATGTTTTCCATAAACAGTGAGTTTGTACTGAGAACAACCCGGCCAATATAATGACAGTTGACACAGCCTCATTTTAATTGGTAAAGGGTTTTCAATGAGCAAGCGTATAGGTGAGATGCTAACTGTTATTGTTTTACCATCAGATTTTCACAATGGATCACTAAAGAGGAATGCAAAGTTAGAAGCAGTTGATGTAGAGCAAGAAAGCACCTATGAAGAAGTCAACACTGATACCTCCGACAGTTACGATGATGACAACTCCTTACCACCTATCACCACCTCGACTGCACCCAAGGGCCAGATCACCAAGTCCGCTCTCCCTCACACTTCCCTTTCATCATCCACAGCAACAAAAAAGCCACCAGGCTCACTCCGCCCTCCACCGCCTCCCCCTCCACCATACAACCCCCCTGGACTTCCCAAGAGAGAGATTTTCCACCCAACAGGTAGCAGTGCGACCAGTTGCTTGTTGGAGGCAGAGAGAGACCCTGACCTGAGTGCTAGCTGTCCCAACCTTCCTCCAAAGAGAAGGACGATTCAGCGGAAGAATCTAGGTAAAGCTATCTCCATGGGTGGGAAAGGAGAAGGCGCCACCTTGAACTCGAGCAACGAGCAGCAGGTAAGGGGTTTGCATGTGACTGTGTAGAGGGAGTGTTCAGAGGGCCAGAAGTGAGAATGCAACATCATTGGAGTGTTTGCATGATGGGTGTATGAAATGGAAAAATTTGCTGTTGCCATGACATGATACCATGACAACACTGACTTGATAACATTAATGCTGCGAGTTATTTCTGCATGTGTTTTGAAGCTATATAATATGTCAATTTAAAGTCTGCCATCAGGTTAGTATTATTTGTAATAGACACGTAGTGTACTATTGCACACTGAGACGTCTATATGCCATAGTAACCTATCAAGTTAAATCACCGAGTTTGCAAAGTTCAATTTCCTCCAGCCACACCCACAAAACTCTCGTCTCCTTAAAGTTTTTGCCGCTATAGAACTTGTGTCCAGGTTTATTGTCTGTTCATGTAGCTGGTACTGTTCTAATTGAAGTGGTTCCTAACTTAATGTTATCCGTTGGGAATAAAGGACCCATTGTAGACTAGCTTTGGGACAGCCATTGTTGAACACTCCTGGTCTCTGTTATCAAAATTTTCAAAGTCAGATATGCTTTTAAGTACAATCTGGTATTAGTAATAGGACCTTAAATATGTTAGAGTCTGAGGGAACTAAACGACTTAATTATTATTATTTACACTAAATGCACTGATAAATTGTTGACGAGGAGTGAATTAATATGGTATTGTCAACGGCAACTGTTTACTCTCGTTCCTTAATTATGATTAATTGATTGAAGGGTATTTTCAGGCTTCATTTGTTTTGAAGTGGGAATAGTTTTGCATGTTTGTACAGCCATAAACAAAAGTCACAAAATAGTATGGATTTTTTTATTTTTTTTATTTTTTTATTGTTGACTGTTCAGTCTTTTCCTTTGAAGTTTGCAATTTCGTCTTATTATTATTATATTGTTGTTGTTTTTGATGTTTTTATCGCTTTTATCATTATTAAGCTTATGTTAATTAAGGGTTGTTAAAATGCCAGTTCCAGTTTCCATAGTGCTACTCATACTGCAGTGTTTTGTTGTTGTTGTTGTTGTTTTTTATGGTTTGCTCAAGTTTAGTTGTGACAGCAGACAAGATAGCTTGTGCTGCCATGCTTTAGTTTTGATCAAGGAATGTAGAGTCTAACTGAACTCTGTGTGTGCGTGTGTTTTCTCCCGTTATTGACAACTGAAGTCACTCTGAGTTGATCGGAAGTTGAGTTCCCCGTTTACTGTATAGTGCAGTCAGCATTAAATAAATAGAGATATAAACTTGCCTTGAGTGTGGTCTTTTTGAGGTGAGAGTTTAAAATGAGGGGGTGTTTTACAGTATACAGTGTAGCCTTAAATCTGCCCATCCTGCACTTGAATTGTACTCAACTTCCTTATTGGTTTCCCCTCTTGGAGCCCGGCTGACCACAAGTGCAAGTAATGTACCTATGTGTATTCACCAAGTCTGTGAGCCGAGATGGAGGAGGGATGGTAGGGGATTGATTGAATGATAAATTGATGGATAAAAGCCATGAATGTGTTGCTTGTGTGTGTGTGAGAGAGAGAGAGAGTGGCTGCCCTTAGTGCTGTGTTGTCTGTGCGTGTGTGTGTTTGACATCAATTTGGCAGCAGCTCTAAGCCCGAGACAAACAGTGTATGATACTAAAAAGCGGAAATATGTGTAGGGTCGCCCAATTATGCTAGGTAATGAAGCTTCTTTAAGAATCAATAGATATATTGGGAAGTTGAGTTAAAAGAAAGTGAGGAGGATGAGGAGGAGGAGGAGGAACAGTAAGTGAAGTGATACGGTACACAGCAGCTGTTTTCAATGGTTGCAACCAACTGACTGTTCTAATACAGTGATAGCTGTGGGACTGGGTTTGGAGGTTGGTTTTCTTTTCGGAGGTTCAGCTTCGGTGCTAAAGTGAACTAGCACAATTTTATAGAACAGAACTTTCATGGACACGTGTGTTGCATATTAAATGTGTTGCATATTAAATGTGTTGCATATTAAATGTGTTGCATATTAAATCTAATCATCAAAATATTTCATGTACTTTTGTTTTGTTACTTATTGTTGTTATGTTTCATGTTTCTCTTCTATAGTGCCAAAGTCGGTCTCCCAAATTGCCTCGGAAAAAGAACTCGTCAGAGCTAGCTGATGCCCATCTGTCTCCAAGTAGCCCCAGTCGACCTCCTCCTCGCAAGCCTCCTCCGTATATCGGAGACAAGAAACCTCTTCCTCATGCTCGGCATTCCCAGTCGTCAGCAACGCTGATGCCACCATCCCATAATTCTCCTTCTCCCGAAATCAACCCAAAAAGAATCTTGAACAGCGGCACCGCAAGTACGTCTTCTGTCACATCCCCTCACTCACCACCACCACCTGTGCCGAAGAAGTCCACAGTCTCAGAAACTGCCACCTCTTCCGCTTCTTCCTCGGCGAAAGACAGGAGGATGACCACTTCTATCAGCACACCTTCCTTCCAGCTTAGGCCTTCGCTTCCTCTGAGACCTACTGCCACTCGAAACACCGTCAATTTCGTGGACACTTCAGCACCGGGAGAGTCTGCCAGACTGATATCAGCGGCCCCTCGCCGACATGTCCCTCTTCGACCGTCTCCCTTTGCGTCTCCTTCACTTTCTCATTCCCAGTCAGCCCCAACAGCTCCCCCCCCTCATATGACCTCCTCCTCCCTGCCTACTTCTCCAGAGACAAAGCGGAAGACCAGGAAGAAGAGAATATCCACTGACAGTACTTCCTCTGGAACTAGAGACCTCAAGGATACCAGTGGCAATTCGTCCGGTAATCTTCGAAAGATAGCAATTTCCGGTCCTGTTCTAAGAAGCACTACTATGAGCTTCGAGAAATCCCAATCCATCTCAGCAGCTGATGGAGAATCGTCCCCCGAGATCCTGCCCACGTTGAAGAACTCCTCCTTTGTCACAGCCTCTGGTACTGTGGAAGCTATTTATGAAGACCTGGACAACCTGGGCTCTGGACCGGGACACAAATCAATTTCTTCTGTTGCACCCCACCAGGAGCTAAAACCCGCTCTTCCCAGCAGGAACAAGCCATTAAAGAAAATGATCAGTAGTGACTTGCACCCAGCTTTCTCGCACCACGGCAAAACGTCCACAATTGGGGGTGTACCTCGTGGTCCCAAAGAGGAGCAGGTATACGAGGACCTGGATGGGCTGAGTGACTCTGACGAGTGTTCTACGACAGATAACGCTGCGTATGTCGGCAACACTTCCCTGAGTGAAGCTTGGGTGGCAATAGGTGAGTGGGAAAAAAAAAATTCACATAAGTTGGGAATGAATGTGAGGGTGGTGGGAATTATTTAGAGGCACTTCAGACCTTTAGAACATGTTGTTTTGTATATTTTAGTCTTGCATACATACATAGTGATTTTTTTTCCCAGACGAGCTTAGCCCATGCACTGGTAGAGTACTTGGTGTGGAGCAACCAAATGAAAATGGATGCTACACCTTGTGTTATTGTTTACTGTGATGTAGATGTGAACTTTCAATTGTTTGTGGAAAGTAAACAGTGACCACATTATGAAAACTAACATGCCTGAAGCTCGTTGAATATTCATAATTAAAAGCACACGTGTCATTGCACCACCAATTAACACTGCACGAGACCTAGTCCTTTCACACAAACAGAATATTATGCTGAAAAAGCAGGATGTCGCAAATCTTCAAACACACTGCCCTGTTTTATGGAATATTGTGCTAATGTGAACTACGAACTACTCTCAGAAAGACCTAGTCAATACATTCATAATTGTGGTACATTGATCATTACAATATTCTGATTAGTTTCGGTATACATTGTAATTAAAACTGTAAACTTTTTTTTATGGGGAAGTGAGGAAGGGGTAGTACGTGCTTAGCTGTCAATACTTGTTATTAAAAACACAATTCATACTCATTTCTCATGACTAAATATTGTTTTCAGAACATTTCAGATGAAGTCATTTGTTACCACTTGTTCTCGTCATTTATTTAGATGACGATGGTTTATACATGGATGACCTGTACGTGGAAATGAGACCGGGCTCGAGTACGCCCACCGAAGTCGACAATTCCACGTACATGGAAATGAGGCCGACTTCCAGCCAACTTCCTTCCTCCGTCACCCCGGGGCAGAATTTGTCACTGCCGCCATCGTCACCCGCTCCAAATGCACCAAGGGACACGCCTTCCCCCGTCATGGGGGTGGAGTCGTCGAGTGGAAACGCACCTGCCCCGTCGTCTCCTGCGCCCATTTACGAATACGCTGATCTTTCTGTGGTGGTGAAGAAGCAGCGGCAGCATCGCAAGCAGCTCTCCCAGCCTTCCAGTCTGTCTGTGGAGCCAGCTGGTTCCTTGTACTATGCCTCTAAGAACTTGCTCGCGAACAAATAGATGCTCCTCTCCGTGTCTTATCCCGTTACCCACATTAAGGGGTGTGGCAAGGCTAGGCGCTCATTAGGATCTGGTCAGATTACCCATCTCAAATAAAACATTCAGCTCTTGTTGTTGTTGTTTAATCAATTAATTTTGTTATTTATTTCTGGCACGATTTGTTCAAACTGCCTTTCACTGTACGTGTATTGCTTTATTTCTGGTTGTTTCATAAGCTGTAATTATTGCCTAATGAAGTCAATGTTGTGAACAACATGTAGGAGTTGATTTTAGATAGTAATTTTTTTTTAAATTGTGTGTGTGTATGTGTGTGTATGATTGGGAGGAACTTTCCTTTACTATTGTGATACTGCTACTCAATTGTTTCAGCTGAAAATGACTGAATCAATAAGTAAAGCAATAAATCTTCATCTTTTTTTGAGATGGAACATTTTAGAATAATACTATTACAACTAAGTCAATAGTTTTAAAAAAAAAAGTAAATTCTTTCAATTAGTAGAAAACGAGTCTAACTTAACAATAACAACCATAATAATATGTGGGATGTAAACAGATTCTGAAATCAGATACCGTTGTCCGTGGGAATGAAATTATCACTTTACACTTTGTTATTCTCATATTTCATTGCTAATTGAATCAATCCATATAACTATCTTAGAGCTACCTCTGCATTACTCCACCCACACCAACCAATGTCCACTTCCATAGAGATTCCTTCATGACGGGCTCTGACGACAGTTAGCATTGCACACGGCAACAGCAGGAATGTTCTCACACTGATATATCATGGGTACTACATTAGTGTATGGGTCAAAGGAGACCTCCCAAATATAATCTATAGTTTAATAGAACGGTGTGAAACTTTCAAATACCACTGGTCACTCACGAGTAAACAAACGTCAATGGTGGAAGCTGTGGGAATTTCATATCCTTTTAGAAATTCTTTCTCTACTTCATTAGTCATTGCACTACACTGTTGGAACCAAAGTTCCTTTGGATAGTTTACATACGTAGCTTGGGAACAAGACACTGCATAATTCTATTCCTTGACTGGTTTCACTTTTTTTTGGAACTAGAAGGGCCACGATATACAATTTCATTCCAAATACAGCTGCCACTTTAATAAGACAGCATTATTTTTAACTGTTGGGGCAACAAAGTAACAAATACCATTCTAGACTATTGTACAGAGAACACAGGGCTTCACATGATTTCTAATCAACTTTTCAGTTGTTTTTAAAAATGTCAGTATGTCTAGTTTTTCTTTTAGTTTCAGTATAAAATATTTTGACTAAAATTCAGGCCTTTGTTTTTCTTACAAAGGCCGAAACATAATGCAACTGAGTAATCAAAGAACTTTCTACAACTCTGCCAAATTGCAAGTAATTTTGATTAGAAGAGATAAACAGCAACAACAACAACAAAATATATAGTTGTTGTTTTTTTAAAGACAGTTTTGAAAAACTAACCACTCTCTTTCTGGTTATGTGGGTTGTCTTGGCAGAATTAAGAGTGCGGTGGAATGACACACCCAGATCAGGTGGGCGTGACTGCATCAGCAACTCTTTTCCTTAATCTTTTTCTATGAGGTGGCTGTATTCTTCCATGAAGTAGCGATCAGAGTCCAGTTGTGTAGTGAGGTCAGACAGCTTCAGACACACCTCTTCTCCCACCACTGTCACATGGTGCACTCGCTGAACCAGGAAGAAAAAAAAACAAAAAAAAAACTGGAGAGCAGTTCCATAAAAATAAATAAATACATAAAATAATAATAAATAAATAAAATAAATAAATAATATTGTGTTAGTAAAGAGTCCAAGACTCAAGGGGCGGATCCAGCTCTAGCAATAGGGAGGGGCCCAAATTTATTTAGGTCAAAACTTATGAAATTTATTTAAATATTAATGATAGATTGTGCATGGATTGGCTGTCAGTTTATGAGTGAAAACCATAAGATAGCATGCAGTTATCCTGTAAACTGTGTTGCCCATATTGGTAAATTCAACCTTATAATTAAAAAAAAAAAAAACTTAGTTGGGAGGAGGGGGGAGCCCTGGCCCCCACCCCTCCCCCCTCCTGGATCCTCCCCTGGTAAGAGTCATGATCTGTTCAGTCTCCATGTATAATTGTACGCTACACCATCTTCTAAGAGGAAATCCAAGTCCAGCACAGCTACAGTGTCACCTGATTGGTTGCAGAAACGAGTCGCCACTGTTGCTTTTAAAATTTAAATTATTATAGTTATGGGCAGGTCCATATGCAGGTCCTGATATATTCAGTCATTCTCGGCTGAAATAATTATAATTTTTCTCGTTCTAACAGCCAATATTGTTGATTAAAATTTAACCCGACGTTTCGACTTCTTGCCAAATTCCTCTTATTTGTAAGCCAATAGATTAAATAGTAATAAATATTAATAATGAAATGAATTGGTAAAATACATGTCATACAATGCTACTGTGAGAATGAAGTTAGTAAACAAATATCTTGATGAAAATTGAATTAAAAAATAATAAAAATAACACACTAGAAGGAAAAAAAATAAAGCTCCTAGTTCAATTTTACTACTTCAAATGCCCTAAGGCAATTTGTCTATCTCCTAGGCTTAGGGAGACCAGTCCTGGTGGAGTGTAACGGGTAAGGGACAGCTGGGCGAGGTGGGAGTGGCTGCAATATTGGTTCCTTCAGGACATTTTCAATGAGTTGTCTGTACTCTTTGGTAAAGTACCGATCAGAGTCCAGTTCTGTAATGAGGTCAGAGAGCTTCAGACACACCTCTTCTCCCACCACTTTCACATGATGCACTCTCTAGGAAAGACAAAGAGTTAAATAAGACTGAAGAGAAGAAACTGAGAGTCCAGTGCAAGGACCCCTAGAATCATATAAGTGGCAGCTGTATTTCAGTAACAACCCAATGTATTCCAATTTACGGCTGGTTATAAGTCACTTATGCCCACAACCCTTTACCGAGAGTTGTCAGCATGTGCAGCATCTAACAATGCCGCACACAATTCACTGTCTGAGAATACATACATCAAACTTAACAAATCACACAAGAAAATGTGCATTACACTATTTTAGGAATGCCAAATACACGTTAATTGACATTCATTGAAAATCATCTAATTTACCCAGGGAACAGAGACAGGAAGAATAAGTAGTAAAACATACAGTGTATATTGCTCTAGTCATCCATAATAATTGAAGAAGACTTCTTGTCGGACAACTCTGCGCTCACAATGAGACGCCACACCCACAGGAGTTGGGTGGTCCAGTTGCAAGCACAGACAATGACGTACGTCCAGAGACTCAGTCTCACAACAAAACCCAACCAAGTAGCTCTCGGATAAACCACACGTAATGCCAAATAAACATTCACTGAATACGATACGGAGCTGAAAATGCCGTAGAGGATCACCATTTTCCCCACTCCAATGACTCCGCGATATCCTTCCGTTTCTAGATTTAACGCACAAATGCCAATGATGAGGCCAGTAGTGCAAACAGATGCAATATAGTGTTCTTAGGAAGCTTAGGCACCGACAACAGAGCCACTAGATCCGTAGACAAGTACAAAATGGTACCTCTCTTGATGTAAATCATCTCTATGCGATCCAAGATGTACAAGTGATAAGCATAGTTCCAATAGCGGCTGCTCAAAACCAAGCACCTGAGTATGAACACCTTGCAGATATTGGCCACAACGTACCATTGCTTATGGGGCGGAGATGGCCCTAAAGCGTGTGTCCAGGTAATGCCAAATGCCCTTGAAGGCAATGATAGTTGCCATTACAACAGTTGAAGCAATCAAGAGACAAATGAGGCAATCAACAAAATCCTCCCAAGTAAAATAGCCTCCAGATGAGGAGGAAGGAAACAGATTGTTCAGTGGTGAAAAACGAAAATGATCTGCATGGAAGCAAATATCGAAACCGGTTGATGTTCAAATTCTTGCCGAAAGTGCCTTTGTTTTTAACAGGAGGTAGAGTACATGTAAAGGTTCTAACGGGGAACCGTCTCGACATCTCAGCAGTAGACCACCTTTCACGTTGCCCCACACAGCTCCGAAACCAGCCATTGAATGAATCATTATTCTAGACTTCTCATTATTGGCGAGCGAGACACTTATAGGGGTAACAAATGAAAATTGGGGATGTTTGTTTATTTGGCGAGCGAGCGTAGCGAGCGAGACACTTACAGGGGTAAAAATGAAAAAATCGGGGATGTTTATTTGTATATATGTATGGACGTACGCAAGGCATTTTTGTACTTTGACCCTCGCGGTTTTTTTGGGTTAGTTCGGTTGTCGACCCCGTACCAAATTGCACTAAACAGAATCCTCTGGTTTATCGATCAGTACCCGTATCACCCTAGAAATTGAATTGTTTACCGTTTTGAATTCTTTTGCGGGTGCAGTTCAAACTTGACAACTTAAGGGACTTCCATTTCTAACACACAATGCTTTGACACAACTGGACATGCACCTACACAGACTTATCTTCGCAGTAGTCTAACAACCACTACTTAGCTAAAGAATATCACAAAGAAAACTTTTAAATAACGTGTATTGTTTTGTTGTTGTTTTTTTCCTTCCAAGCAGTTGCAGAGAGTTGTTACTATGGCACTGAAATCCCTTTACCCTGTATGCTAAATTTAAAAACTGGACCTTATTTTCAGTAGCTTCAGAGTTAGAAGTCAAAATCATTCATATAAAAATAGTATAGTCTTTAGGCTCGCTCGCCATTTGTGCTCAAGCACATCACTAGTTATATATATATGTTTGGACGTACGTAAGGCATTTTTGTACTTTGACCCTCACGTTTTTGTGTTAGTTCGGTGGTCGACCCCGTCCCAAACTTCACTAAACAGAATCCTCTGTTTATCGATCAGTACCCGTATCACCTTAGAAATTGAATTGTTTACCGTTTTGAATTCTTTTAAGGGTGCAGTTAAAACATGAAAACTTATGGGACTTCCATTTCTATTCGAGTTAGTGGCGATAGTAAGTCAATGCGCTCTTTGGCATGGTTATAAGCCATACGCAACAGTATTTACTTGAAAATGCATTGTCCACTAGACTAACCGCGAAGGTAAGTCTTGTGTAGGTGTATGTCCAGTTGTGTCAAAGCATTGTGCTTTACAGCCACTACTTAGCTAAAGAATATCACAAAGAAAACGTTTAAATAACGTGTATTGTTTTGTTGTTGTTTTTTCCTTCAATTCAAACAGTTGCAGCGAGTTGTTACTATGGTACTGAAATCCCTATACAGTCAGGGTTTCATAGAGGGGGGGGGGAAACCTGGGATATCCCCCCCCAAAAGAAAATTTCCCCCCCCAAAGATTTTTGCTCATTCAATTATTTAATAGATTTGAATTTCATAATAGCAATACCATAAGAACAAAGACACGTTAAATAAAGTCACTCTTAAAGTATGATTCTATGATTGCTTTGTTTGAATATATCTAATATTTCACTAAAGTTTATTTCGTTCAGTTCAGGACCTTCAATGGCAATTCTCTAACCGTGCCAAGTTCTGCTCTGTCAGCCGGCTTCGTAATCTAGTTTTTATGAGTTTCATTTCACTAAAAGATCTCTCAGCTGTGGCTGTACCAACTGGAATCGAAAGCATAATGTCAATCAAGTTTAAACGTCTCTGAAAAAATTCCAGTGTAAGCAGCTGAACGTTTCAGTTCTTCTAATACTTCTTGGAACTCTGGTGCTTTCTCCAGTGATTTTGACTTCATAATTTCATCTCTTTCTTGAAGCAATGCTCTCTTGAATATAGCCCACTCTGATATTAAATCGTCCTTGTTTAGCAGAGGTGTTGAGGAATAAGTTATTCCATCAAACTCAACTTCAGCTGGCTTACCGTAGAAGTCTCCTAAGCAACTTATCTTGTCCACTCCATAAGAACTTAAGTCTTCCTTTGCTGGAAGCAGAGAAGGGGTGAACACTGACCAGTCTGTTGTTGACTGAAAAAGCAGCTAGCCTACCCATGCAGTGGCTAAGTGGTTACCACCTTATTACAGAAGTATAAGCTCCATCTTATACCAAACTTCAAACAGTAGAACATAATAATTGGCAGTGGTTGTGGGTTATCATGGAGTCATGCAAACATCACTGACAAGGTATACCTAGAAGTTAGGATTAGAGAACTGACAAAAGATGCAAGAGTTCTTAACACAGTTCACTAGGGGGAGGAGGGAAAAGTTTATTAACTCAACAAAATTTGTTTGCTCTATGTTAATTGACCTGATTTTCATTGCAATTCTGCTTATTTTGACAATATCTTTGAAGAATAATTCTGGATTGGATGTGGGAGGTGGGGGGAAGGGGGAGAGAAGTTTTTCCTATGTCCCCTCATTAGATTAAACGCTGTTAAATATATTACATTTACTAGTTTCATTGAAGTACTTAAAAAATCAGGACAGTTTCATACAATCCCAAATTTCCCCCCCCCCTAAACGCAAATCCTGTATGAAACCCTGGGATGGTAATGTAATGTGTGTGAATGTCTATGTGTTTGTGCATGTGTGTGTGTATGTATCTATGTTTGTTTGTTTGTTTGTTGTTGTTTTTTGTTTTTTGTTGTTGTTGGGTTTTTTTTTCGTTGTTTTTTTTTTTTGTTTGTTTTTGTTTTTTTTTTGTTTTTTTTGTTGTTGTTTTTGTTTTGTTTTTTTGTTGTTTTTTGTTTTGTTTTGTGTGTGTGTGTGTGTGTGCAGCTCAGCTGAAGAAGTCAGAGAAGGCTTCATGTCTGTTCCAGAGTCTGGAGTTCTTCGTGAGTCAACTGGCTCTGGGTGGACTGGGAGAAACTCTCCAGTTCTTTGAGGGACCGTCTCAGCCTCCTGTGTTGTCACCTCGTGACGAGGAAACGTACACTAAAGCTAAGCGTGAGGTCGTGTGGTACATAGTGCGGCTAGTGGGCGTGCTGGTGGACCATCACTATGACAACCTCACTAGTGTGAGTAGTATTCAATTTCACAACACAAACACACACGAAGCAATAATAATAATAATAATGATAATAAATAATAATAAACTATAATAAAATAATAATGATAATAATAATAATAATAATAATAACAATAATACATGCTTTAGAACAAGGGATTGCTGCACGGACAGCCTAGTACCTCCAGCTCATGCTGTGCGAGTATCATCAGCTCCGAAAGTTGAAACCGTCACCAGCAGTGCTCTGCCAGAGTACCTGCTGTGTCCAGTAGTGACGTCACCAGCAGTACTCTGCCAGAGTACCTGCTGTGTCCAGTAGTGACGTCACCAGCAGTACTCTGCCAGAGTACATGCTGTGTCCAGTAATGACGTCACCAGCAGTGCTCTGCCAGAGTACATGCTGTGTCCAGTAATGACGTCACCAGCAGTGCTCTGCCAGAGTACGTGCTGTGTCCAGTAATGACGTCACCAGCAGTGCTCTGCCAGAGTACATGCTGTGTCCAGTCATGACGTCACCAGCAGTGCTCTGCCAGAGTACGTGCTGTGTCCAGTAATGACGTCACCAGCAGTGCTCTGCCAGAGTACGTGCTGTGTCCAGTCATGACGTCACCAGCAGTGCTCTGCCAGAGTACGTGCTGTGTCCAGTCATGACGTCACCAGCAGTGCTCTGCCAGAGTACCTGCTGTGTCCAGTAATGACGTCACCAGCAGTACTCTGCCACAGTACCTGCTGTGTCCAGTAATGACGTCACCAGCAGTGCTCTGCCAGAGTACGTGCTGTGTCCAGTAGTGACGTCACCAGCAGTGCTCTGCCAGAGTACCTGCTGTGTCCAGTAATGACGTCACCAGCAGTGCTCTGCCAGAGTACGTGCTGTGTCCAGTAATGACGTCACCAGCAGTGCTCTGCCAGAGTACATGCTGTGTCCAGTAATGACGTCACCAGCAGTGCTATGCCAGAGTACCTGCTGTGTCCAGTAATGACGTCACCAGCAGTGCTCTGCCAGAGTACCTGCTGTGTCCAGTAATGACGTCACCAGCAGTGCTATGCCAGAGTACCTGCTGTGTCCAGTAATGACGTCACCAGCAGTGCTCTGCCAGAGTACCTGCTGTGTCCAGTAATGACGTCACCAGCAGTGCTATGCCAGAGTACATGCTGTGTCCAGTAATGACGTCACCAGCAGTGCTCTGCCAGAGTACACCTGCTGTGTCCAGTAATGACGTCACCAGCAGTGCTATGCCAGAGTACATGCTGTGTCCAGTAATGACGTTACCAGCAGTCCAGTAGTGTCCAGTAGTGACGTCACCAGCAGTGCTATGCCAGAGTACCTGCTGTGTCCAGTAGTGACTCGCCTCGAGCACCTCCTAACTCCCCAAACTAACACTAATAGAAATAGAAAAGAAAAGGAAAAAAATTAATTCTACCACACTCAGAATATTGCTGGAGTCATGAGCTCTCTTGCCATATGCAATCAGAGTGTATGTTCTGGTTAGCTATTGCTTTAATATTTGTTCATCCCTGGAAGTTTTTTTTTGTGATATGTTCTCTGTAGTTATTTTTTCTCGTTGTGGGTGTGGCTAGTGTGTCCCAGGTTCCTTTTGGTGTGATGATCTGTTCCGACTTCTCGCCACTTGTTGCTGCCAGCCTTCTCTGATCGGGTTCAGTCTCAGTGACATCAAGACCTCAGAGAGACTGGCCAAGACGGTGAGTGGGGTTTGGTGAAAGGAAAGGATGGAACAGATGAAAAGCTCTGTGCTTTAGTTGTGTGTGTGTGTGTGTGTGTGTGTGTGTGTAGGTTTTGAAGACATTTACAAGCGTGCACACAAGTGCTGGTGACGATATTAAGTCCCGCCTTCTCTCTGCCCTGTCCTCCGAGATGATGCCTGGAGGGTATGATTATGGGATGGAGGGTGTGTGATATAATGCACCTGTGCATGTTGCTCTTTCTCTCTCTCTCTTGTCTTTATGTGGAAGGAGGTGCTAAAAATGTCTATTGATCTCTTCTTATTGCAGGGGCTGTGATCTGATTGGTCGACTCCCAGCGTCTGTGCATGGTGAAGCCTCGTTTCTAGGTGACCAGGTGCAGCTGGATTATCTGGTATCTGCTCATTTGACTGCTGTCAGGTCTGGCTTCTTGGAGCCACTGCTCAAAAGTCTGGTTAGCTGCTCCAAATTTAATGTTCAAGATACATTGTAGTTCTTTGTGTGTGTGTGTGTGTTTGTTTTTGTTTGTTTTTTTGTTTTTTATCTTAATTTTTTTTATCCAATTACATTTGATATCTATAAAAATTTGTTTTTTGTGGGTGTGTGGGTAGGTGGGAGGGGGAGGGAAGGGAGGAGGAGGAGAAGGTTGGAGTGAGTGGAGGAGAATTTTGTTAAGGGAGTGCATTATCAGAATAACGGCTGGTACATGTATGTTGAACAGTTTCTTATTATCTTTCTCTGTGTGTGTGTTATAATGCGATAGAAACACTCCAAGGCAGAAGTGATCCCCAAGTTGTTAGGTTCAGTGATGGATGCTGTTAAGCCTCTAGCTTCCAATGTCTCCTCCTCCTCTTCAGACAAACAACAGCTAGAAGGACAGCTGAGTCCTGACAGAGAGCACAGTCTTCAGCTGCTGCTTACACTTGCCATGGAGATGGGAGTGGAGGTGAGGGAGCTGAACGGAAAACCCAGTAATTTCATGGTGGGGTTGACGTGCAGTAATATGTGATATGTTCTGCATGGGTCTTATAAGAAGGTGTGTTTAACTTACTGGATTAATCAACCAGTGGAAATATTCCTACTCAATCACATCACCAAAAAAATATCAGTAATTGTTTATCTTTCTTAGAGTGGATTTTTTTTTTGACTAACTATCGGACTGAGGTCACACCCTTATTGAGTGGTCAGTGTGATGAGTTCTCTATATTAGATTTGTACTTTCACTGTTTTCATCTGATACATGCACTTCATAGTAGAATGTGCAATTATTAGCAGTTGTTCAATTATTGTGGGTATGATAATCGTGAGTGGTATTGATGTTTGTAGATCAGTGTTCTGTTGGACTGCCTACTTGATATCAACACAGGTATGTGCGTGCATGCGTACAGTGTGTGTGGGTGTATAGTCTATACTTTGTTGTTGTTACTTGTTGTTGTTTTTACCACTTGGTTGTATTAACACTTATTATTGTCACTTGCTGCTTGTGTTCTTATTTTTGTATAAACTGAAGTCAAGTGCTATGCTATCCTTTAAGACTTGATGACGTGTGTGTGTGTGTGTTCAGATGTACCAGGGTTGGGTCTTCTTCTGTTCCAGTCTTTCTCTCCATTATTTAACAAGCACATCTCATCCTGCCATGAGCTCTTTCTGTCTCGTCTGCTCAAGTTCTCCTCAGACAGACCTCTACATGTCAGTTTCCTTTGCTGAGAGGCACAATGTAGTTTGATGGTGGTAGCTGTTATATTTTAATTGATTTTATAGTAGATCCATTTTGGATAGGGTTGGTAACTTAATGTGTGTATACCCCTCCTCCCTCCCCTTACCCACTCTCTTTCCCGAAGGTCTCTGCTGTCCTGAGTTCATTCCTTGAGCATGTGCAGAAGGAGAAGTTGCTGAGAGTGAGGTGTGGTCATGAAGTGTGCTTGTACATCTTGTCTCACTGGTCACAGCTGAACAGTTGGTGGGGAGATGCATCAACCGCAGATCAAAAAATGGCTGCTATTAATATCTTGAAGAAAATGTTTGCCATTGATCAGAAGGTGCTAATATTTGTCTATAGCTTCATCTCTGATCTTATTACTTGTTTTATGTAATATTTCCAGCTTCTTTCTCAGAACGGTTCAGATTTGTCTGTGGTTGAGCCGGTGTTTGCTATGTATTTGAATTTGATTGAAGATACGAACTATTCCTTGGCATTCAAGGTTTGTTTAGCTAGCAGTGATATGCTGTTTGTTGTTTGTTGTTGTTGTTTAGCTAGCAGTGATATGCTGTTTGTTGTTTGTTGTTGTTGTTTAGCTAGCAGTGATATGCTGTTTGTTGTTTGTTGTTGTTGCTTTTTTAGTTATTATCGTTTTAAATCAATTTAATTCTTAGTTTTACGTGACTTTCTTTCCCCTCTTTTAATTTATGTGTTGTTGTTGTTGTTGTTGTTGTTACCACACCTGAAAGTTCTTGCAGTTTCTGTCAAATGGAATTCAGTGAACTTACCATTCAGTGAGATGGTGTGTGTACGGTGCATTCAGTGAGATGGTGTATGTACAGTGCATTCAGTGAGATGGTGTGTGTACAGTGCATTCAGTGAGATGGTGTGTGTACAGTGCATTCAGTGAGATGGTGTGTGTACAGTGCGTTCAGTGAGATGGTGTGTGTACAGTGCGTTCAGTGAGATGGTGTGTGTACAGTGCGTTCAGTGAGATGGTGTGTGTACAGTGCGTTCAGTGAGATGGTGTGTGTACAGTGCGTTCAGTGAGATGGTGTGTGTACAGTGCATTCAGTGAGATGGTGTGTGTACAGTGCATTCAGTGAGATGGTGTGTGTACAGTGCATTCAGTGAGATGGGTGTGTACAGTGCGTTCAGTGAGATGGTGTGTGTACAGTGCGTTCAGTGAGATGGTGTGTGTACAGTGCGTTCAGTGAGATGGTGTGTGTACAGTGCGTTCAGTGAGATGGTGTGTGTACAGTGCGTTCAGTGAGATGGTGTGTGTACAGTGCGTTCAGTGAGATGGTGTGTGTACAGTGCGTTCAGTGAGATGGTGTGTGTACAGTGCGTTCAGTGAGATGGTGTGTGTACAGTGCGTTCAGTGAGATGGTGTGTGTACAGTGCATTCAGTGAGATGGTGTGTGTACAGTGCATTCAGTGAGATGGTGTGTGTACAGTGCATTCAGTGAGATGGTGTATGTACAGTGCATTCAGTGAGATGGTGTATGTACAGTGCATTCAGTGAGATGGTGTATGTACAGTGCATTCAGTGAGATGGTGTATGTACAGTGCATTCAGTGAGATGGTGTATGTATAGTACATTGGTTGTGCCCAGCAGTCATTCTTTTATCTCAATATTTATTGGTAAAGTTTGAAGGTTTATAATTGGACTTTTATGTCTGTTGTTAGGGTATGATTTTAGAAGTCCTTCATCATTTTGCTTCTCTGCCGGACGTTTTCATTCCCAGGCTAATGTAAGAGACTCCTCCACATCTCTTGTTATCCTCCACATGTATTATCCTCTGCATGTACATATTAGACCAGCGGTGTTCTGTATGTTGAAACTACGACACTGTCTTTCTTGTCTGTGTGTGTGTAGAGAGAAGGTCAATCTAATGATTACCGCTCAGTTTCCTCTGAAGTCCACAGAGTTCCTGACGGGCAGTCCTCAATACAATGAATACATTTCCTGCCTAGAAAAGGTTTGGGTGATTTACTTATTATTTTTAGTACTACGAATATCAATTTTACTTAAGACTTGGTCATATTTACCAATGCACACTAGCACACAGCAGAATACAGTGACTGTGTTTGTTGTAATTGTCCATGTGTGTGCGTGTGTGCGTGTGTGAACAAATTGTTTTGATGAAACTGAAGTTTTATGAGTCAAACTTACTACAAACTTGTATGAAACTGTTTGTTTTGAAAATAAATATTAATAGCACTTTTCCTTTCTTGGCTACACTTTGCACAGTTCTGAGTATTATAAATTATTTTGATTATCCGAATTTATTAAGTTGAATTATTGACAGTTCCTACCTCATTGTTACCATCCTTGAAGTGAAGTTGATGCACCTTTAGTATGCTTAAAGGATACATGAATACTAAAACTAATTCTAAAACCTACCCAGGAATTCTTAAAAATCTCTAAACATGTAACAGAACAAAATAGTGAGTATGCTAGGATGTTTCACATGTGAAGCCATTCTTGGCTATTATCTCTACTTTTTTTTGTCCAAAAAAGCTATTGCATGCCAGTCTAGTGCAGTCTAGCAGCTACTGGAATGTTTGATTGGCAGCTTCTACTTTTAAAAATTCAGACATTTGTAGATAAAGTTATTGCATAATTATAATAGAATTGTTTTGTTTGTGTGGCTATTGCAGCTGCTCACTGGCATGGAGCTGTCTGGGTCTCTGTCTCTGTTGGAAGTAGTCCTTAGCCTCATGTGTAGAGAACCTACACATGTCCATGAAGAGTACATTCAGTCTAGTCTGCTCACTTTCCTTAGAAAGTAAGAGAATCATTTGTATATATTCAATTCTCCTTACAAATGTTTAACTATTGTCTTCTACAACTGCTGACTACTCAATCACAAAGATGTTTTACTATTACTACTACTAATTACTACTACTACTACTACTACTACTACTACTACTACTACTACTACTACTACTACACCATAGCTTGTATTGTCTTGCTTTGGTACTTAAACAATATATTCCAAGAAATGCAGTGACTATTAATTGCTTATGTATGTATACTAAATTAGGAAAATTTAATGAAAACTACACACCAGTAATCACAACTAAGCATTACTGAGAGCTTAGAGTTGCATGGTTTTGTTATTTGTGTGGTGTTCGAATTAGTACTGTAGATGCTTGAGTGGTGGATTTAAAGTCAATGTGAACTCTAAATAATGGCAGAAGTGAGTGAGCGGTGAAGATGTGGGATAAACTGCTACAATGTCTATAACCGATACTACTCCATGTTTACCAAGTGCTAGCAAGTTATGTTTGATGGAGTGTTGTTGTTGTTGTTGTTGTTACGGTGGTGGTTTAACACATGTAATATTATGCTTACATAAAATAACCGACCTATTTGCACACAGACTACCTTCAGGCAAGGTGGGGAAGGCTGCCGTGGATGTCGCCTACAGGGTTCTTATGGACAGAGACGTGCATTCTCCAGAGGTCAGGAAGGCAGCTGGGGAGAGGATGTGTCTTCCCTTCCTCCGGGAGTGTGGACTGGAGACTCTGCGCGAGTTCTTCCTGGATCATATCCAGGATATTATGGCCATCATAGAGGCCAACTTTGAAAGAGTAAGATATTGATATTGACATGATATTCTGGCTATGATGTGTTGAAGCAGTGCAATGGGTTGTGCATGTATTAGCATATATTTGCATATATGTATATATATATATTTATTGCAGCTTTGATATTTTTACTTGAATATTTCCGCATCACGCGAGCGTTCTGTATTCTCCCATATTGTACGGTTTATATTGTACGCTCCTTGTAGCGCGCGCGTAGCGAGTAAAATCAATGAAAATTGTATTGTAACCGGTTGAGAAAAATTTCAAAGAAGCAATAAATCACTTATCACACTCGTCGTACAATATGGGAATGATATTTTACTCTCACGCCATATTTTCACTCGCCTTCGGCTCGTGAAAATATTTTGCGTGCTCATAAAATATTTTCCCATATTGTACTCAGACTCGTGCTATAAGTATTATATATATATTTTTTTTTTTTTGTATTGTGTGAAGCAAAAATGTGGATTCTTTTTTATATGGAAACACATAAAATTACACACAGAGTAAAATTCTATCATAATGCCAAGCTACATACTTGTGCTTTTTATTCAACTGTTGAAGACTCTGGTTTAATTTGGTGGAATATCTGAATCATTCTGTCATAGAGGTCTCGCTTGTCAGCATCTAGCCTGTCTAGATGACTGGTGAGGGAGTCTGCCTCAGACAGAGCCAGTTCTATGACAAAGGAGCCGTTGAGGATGTTAGTGAGAGGGAGTTCATTAAATGGAGACAGAAGCATTTGGTTGAGGCTGCACACGTCCTTGTACAAGCACTGCCACTCCAGCAAGGCATGGTACACCTTGATCCACATGGGGTTGAAGTAATTCTGGTCGTGGCTGTAGTCTTCTCTCTGAGGACACAGGAGAAAGTTGAGCACGAGAGCCTCAATGAGCTGGTCGACGAGCTGCTCGAGGTGGTTCGCTGAGTGAGAACGGTACAGGTGGTAAGCCCAGTAACGGGTCGTATAAATGCCGAGCAAATAATTTTCATCGGAGGGTTTGCAGAACTTTTCGCGTGAGCTTTCGGGAAATTTTAACACCTTTAAGACAGCATCCCTGGCTACTGATTCCCTTTTAGCAGAGTCCATGTCAAAAATGGTGTCCACTGACAGCTCTTTGTAGTTCCAATTACCGTATGGCTCTACTACTGTCGATGCGTATTCCCACGGCTTTTCTGATGTTGTGGGTGATTTACTGCGGCAGTATTCGCTGATGTTCTTGCCGCTTCTACTCATAAAGGGCGTGGCAAACTCGTACATTTCCCTTCTAATATGTTGCCCCACCAAGGGCACCGGAGGTTGCCCTGCATCTCCTACGTCTGCATCCAGCACACACTTCCCTACACACACGGCGTCCATCACGAGTACAGGATAGTTACCTGCTCTATGTTGCCGTACAACTTGACGGAAGCTGTCATGAGAGGCGTGGCACTGCAGTGTTGTGCGTTCAACAATACCATCCTCGTTAACCTTCATTTCTGGAATGTTATACGTTTCTATTACGTTGCGACAGTTTGCAGTCAACTTTCTCTTCTGACCTGGTCTGAATTTAAAATCATCGATATTGGATTTGAAATCTTTAAACGATTGGCATTGGTAAGCTTTTAAGTAGTCTGCTGTGTTAAAGAATCGATGTCTGTCTTTGAACTCAATTCCTTTCTCTTTGCAATCCTTTTCTATTCCTTGTTCCTTGCAGACTCTCTCTATATCCACTCTTATCCCGCCGTGGTACAGGAACGGAACTGTGTCACTTCCGTCACCCGTAATGGCCACTATGGCAAGTAAGAGATCTGGGTTGGGGAGATTAAGAAGAGTGACAAGCTTGGACTGTTCATAAATGGGAGCTGTTGTTTCTTGAAGGTTGAGATCTTTAGTAAAGATGACCCCTCCTTTGACTCCACTGATACAGAAGTTGCTGCTGTTAGTCAGAACAGGACACCTGTGACAATTAGCTAGTTGAACAACCATCTCAAGAGCTTTGCCATCTGCTACGTAAACTTTGACGTCGTCCATCTTCTTGAGAGTAGACAAGTACACATGCCTGGACAAGATGGGAAGGTGGTGAGAATCGTACTCCTTACATTCTTTGTCTATGCTCTCGTGCTGCTTTCTTATGTCTCCACATATCTTGCTGATGTCTCTGTTCCTCCGGTGTATTGTGTCGTAAATGTTTGTCTTCTGTCCTCCGCCATCTAACACCACGATAGGCTCGACTCCGCCTCTGACCAGAGCGCCATAATACTCCTGCGTGGCTTTCACTTGGTCGGCATAACAACCTCCAGTGGCCCACTCCAGCTTGTTGGTGGTGTAGAGGTCGTGAAGCACACTGTAGCCATCTACTAGCAACTTGCCTTGGATGGACACATGAGGGCCACAGAGTTGGTCTTTGTAGCTTTTGTAGAGGAGCTGGAAGCCTTTGACCCCCATAATGTGTAGTTATTGCTGAAAGGACATCAGGAAGAAGTGCTTGGAACACCTGGGAGTGTTAACTGATTCAACAATTGGTGCATATTTGAAAATTCCCAGGTGGATTCCCTACAGCTGTTTCCCCCCCCCCCCTCCCTAAACTTCCTGTGCCTCCTAAAAATACAACTTTTTATCACACACCAGAGTAAGGAATGGGTATCAAAGGATTCCACAGACTTGGGGAGAAGGACAAGCTCTATGGCCCCTCTGTCCCCATCAGAGGCAAGCTGATAGTAGATGGCTACACAGTTTTACATGAGCTCTACTCTACTTACAAGCTGGAGTGGGCCACTGGAGGTTGCTATGCTGACCAAGCAAGAGTGACGCGGGACTACTATGGAGCTTTAGTTGGAGGTGGAGTTGAGCCAATTGTTGTGTTGGATGGCGGAGGACAGAAGAATAATATACATGACACAATACATCGGAGGTATCGAGACATTAATGATCTTTGTGGAACTATTAGAAAACAACACGAGAATTCAGACAAGGAGTACGGGTCTCACCGTCTCCCTATTCTTGCGAGGCATGTGTACTTGTCTACTCTCAAGCAGATAGACGGGGTCAAAGTTTATGTAGCAGATGGCAAAGCTCTTGAGATGGTCGTTCAATTAGCCAACAGTCACAGGTGTCCCATCCTGACCAACAACAGCAACTTCTGCGTGAGTGGAGTCAAAGGAGGGATCATCTTTACTCGAGATCTTGACCGTAGCAGTGTGACAGCTCCCATTTTTGAGCAGTCCAAGCTTGTCTCTCTCCTTAATCTCCCCAATCCAGATCTCTTATTTGCTATAGTGGCCATTATGGGTGACGGAAGTGACACCACAGTTCCGTTCCTGTACCACGGCGGGATAAAAGTGGATATAGAGAGAGTCTGCAAGGAACGAGGAATAGAAAAGACATGCAAAGAGCAAGGAATTGAGTTTAAGGACAGACCTTGGTTTTATAATGTTGTGGATTACTTGAACGTTCATGGCTGCGAGTCTTTCCAGGGTTTTATGACAAAGATTGATAGTTTCAACTTTCGCTGTGGGCAGAAAGGGAAGCTGACTAAAAACTGTCGCAATGTATTAGAGACATACAGTATTCAGGAAACGAGTATTAATGAAGATTGTATTATAGAAGACACCACACTGCGGTGTCACGCCTCTCATGACAGCTTCCGTCAAGTCGTGCGGCAGCACAGAGAAGGTAACTTCCCTGTACTCATGATGGACGCCGTGTGTGTTGGGCAGTGTGTGTTGGACTCAGACGTAGGAGATCCAGCGCAACCTCCGGTGCCCTTCATGGGACAGCATGTTCGAAAAATAATGTATGGGCTGGCCACGCCCTTTATGAGTAGGAGTTCCAGAGATTGTATCGACGAGTATTGTCGCAGTGAACAGCAGAAGTCAGCAGAGAAGCCGTGGGAATATGTTGCAATTAAAGCACAGCCGTTGTGGCGGTACAAAGATCTTTCAATAGATGTTATATTTGACATGGAACCAGCTAAACGAGAAACTACAGCCAGAGAGGCAATTATGGACGTGCTTAGAGTACCTGATGGCGTGCAAGAAAAGTTTCACAAAAAAATTGATAATGTGTACTTGCTAGGAATTTATATTACCCATTACTGGGCTTACCACCTGTACCGTTCTCACTCAGCGAACCACCTCAAGCAGCTCATCGACCAGCTCATCGAGGCTCTCGTGCTCAACTTTCTCCTGTGTCCTCAGAGAGAAGACTACAGCCACGACCAGAATTACTTCAACCCCATGTGGATCAAGGTGTACCACGCCTTGCTGGAGTGGCAGTGCTTGTACAAGGACGTGTGCGGCCTCAACCAGATGCTTCTGTCTCCATTTAAAGAACTCCCTCTCACTAACATCCTCAATGGCTCCTTTATCATAGAACTGGCTCTGTCCGAGGCAGACTCCCTCACCAGTCATCTAGACAAGCTAGATCCTCACAAGCGAGACCTCTATGACAGAACTGTCCCCATTTTACATGATATAAATTCAAGCTGTTAAATGTTGGTGTATTTGTAGCCATTGTAACACAGTTACTAAAAATATTTTTTTAAAAATTGCTGTTCTTTTTATAGAAGGCAGATAAAACATTTGTTATAAAGGAGCAGTCTTCATGACTGTGGTTTGGTTTGCTTCCATCACTATCATAATTCTAAGGAAAATTAATCCTTTCACCACCGTAACTGTCATATGGCGGTTTGAAGCATCACAATTGTTGTTTATTCTCGTCTGTGTTGCCTCACTCGAATGCTATAGCCTCAAGAAGTTAGCTAGTTAGTCAGAGATGTTCGAACTCCTTGTGGTGGTATCTCTAAGGCTATAGTGCTAACATTGAGGTAGCTGTCGAAGTCCGAGTTTTGTCTTACTTCAAAATGGCGACTGTGCGGTCAGTTGTTGAGGTAGTAGACCTGGATTAACAGCAACTCTAGATGGTAAACCAGAAGGTACAGAAGATGTTCATGCCTACAGAAGCCATTCAAGAACTAAGAGAGAGTAGCTCTGAAGGAACCCAGGCATTTGACTACAGCTGTAGAAGATGAATGACTTGTGAAGATTAGTATGAGGATGAAGTTGTTATACTGAACTCAGAATTAGCTACACACAAACATTTTATGTATTTGCTCTTTCTTTTTCTTTTATAAACATTTTTAGACAAAGTAAAAAAATTAAAAAAAGATTTATTTTTTTTAATTGCCCTGACAATTCAGCAGTGGAAGAGTTAAAAACAAGCAGACATAATTTTATATCACCAAAGTAGTTAGTCAAATAAATCTACTGATGACCCATACCATGTAATGATCTCTGAATAGCTTAGATGTAATGGATTATCACTTAATGGCACTACAGAACCCACTGCTGGTGATTTGGTTAGTCTGACTGGTGCAGTCATAGGTAATAACTCCTCACATTTGGTTTTTAACTGCCTGTTATGTGTGCAGTCCAATATGGAGTCTCAGTTGGTGTCCAAGCTGTGCTGCTTCCAGATGATGGATGTGCTCTACTCCAGACTCACCAAGGGACCACTTACTAACCCTAATAGTGACATCATCAAGAAATACTGCAGGGGAATCCCCAAGACTGGCAAGGAGCTCACCCAGGCCATAACTAAGTATGTTCATACCTGGAATAATGTTACAATATTAATGATTATGATTTACTTTCTCTTTCAATGTTTAGCATTCTGTCACTTTTGTGGAGTATATCTCTTAATGAACAGTTCTTGCATCTTCCCCCCCCCCTCCCCTCCCCCGGAGTGTATTGTGCTATTATTGGGTATAAGCATGTGAACAAGCATGTTGTGGGCATGTCTTGCGTGTGCATGTGAATTAGAGCGAGCCACAATGCCAAGTGTGAGGATCTCCATGGTGATAGAACTCTGTACTCCCTGAGGCGCCAGTACCACTGCGCAGCCTACAATGCCCTAGTGTCCGTCATCTCCTGCACCCAGGACAAGCTACAGTTCTACCATGGCTTCCTGTTCAAGGAAGACATCAACAAGGTCTCTCTCTAATGTGTGTGCGTGTGTGGGAGTGTATGTGTGTGTGTGTGAGTGTATGTGTGTGCGTGTGTGGGAGTGTATGTGTGTGCGTGTGTGGGAGTGTATGTATGTGTGTGCGTGTAACTGTATGAGTGAGGGGACTTCAGGTGCCCCACCACTTGCTGTGAGGAAAGCCCTGTTCTCCTGAGAGTTCCTAGCCCGGCTCCAGGAGCTTTGCTTGCACGGCTCACAGTGCCTGCTTAGTGTACAGGCATCCTGGCTCTGCCAGGTGCGCATAACCGCTAGCGGTTGCAAGAGAATTTTTTTCTTATGAGTGAGTGTGTGTGTGCATGTGTGACTATGAGTGTGAGAGAGAGATAGAGAGAGTGTGTGTGTGTGTGTACTAGATATAGTGACCAGCTTGTGAGATTTCTATACTGTGACTTTTTTCTCTTTTTTTCCTCCCTCTTTCTGTAAAGGGTCAAATGCTGTGGGACAATCTGGTAGACCTGGAGACGACTTATGAGTTTGACATAGAGTTTGAGGTGAGAGTAAGATGAGCATTATTTAGGATCCCGACAGATTTACACGTAATCCTTACATGTGTGTGTCTGTCTTCTTCCAGAGACCTTTACTGCACAAGACCCAGCTGACGTCCATCCGTGATGAAGTGAGAGCTCGCAGCTCATCTAGAGAAACCTCACCTATGGACTCTCCTTCAGGTGAGACAGGATGAGCTATGGAAAAGGGCGTGGTTTTGTAATTATTTATGTGTTACTATTCCTGTTTGTTTTGAGTAGAACAGAATATGAAGCTTTTAGTGAACAAAGGTTCGAATTTTAAATGCTCTCTGCTTTGTGTCAGGTTGTCCCATAGCTATTTATTTCTGCTTCTCCTGTTAGGTTAAATTGTTATGGTGCACTAAACTAAGTTCCACAAATGAAAACAATTTGAACATTATCACCTGACACACTTTAGTATGTGGTGGCATAAAGAAAATTTAAGTACCACATGAAACTCCTTAGAACTTTACAAAAAACATTGTTGTTGTAAATTACATGTAGTTTAATGAATGTAATCCAAGTCACTCTTTGCTCCGTTATCTTATGTTGTGTATTCCCATGTCCAGTGGCTCCTCGCTACCTGTCCTCCCAGTATCTGGCAGACAGCAGTCTGTGCATGGACGTGTCACAGTACGACTTCTCCACCGGCACCAAGTCTTACCCCAAACTCCAACCCAAGCAGCAAGTAAGCCAGCAATAGAACTAGTGTTGGTCTGACGTGGCTAGGTTAAAGGACTGGTTATGTACATTATATCAACTTATTGATATTTAAAGCATGGGTCAGTTTTGTTTGTTTGCTTCATGCGAAGAATTAATAGAGCAGTAGGTAAAGTGTCGCAATGGGTACAAGGAATTTATTTATTTAATTGATGAAGATGGGTGAGATTATTAGGTAGATGTAATGTAGGGAAGACGATAGGCAATAGGTAATGATCATCACTAAATCTCTTGACGTACATGTGTATTTATATTGTAGGAGTCTTCGTATTTTGTGAGCGAGGAGCAGCTGGAAATGGATATGCTGAATCAGCACGAGTGCATGTTGCCTCTCATGAAACTGCTGCACCACATGCAGCATAACAACATCAACCCACCTCTGACCCCAGTGAGTTCAGTCATCTGGTGACTCCCCATTTTTGTACAATACAATAGTACATAGACATTCAAACTCATAATATTTATACTTGTACTATGTACATGTTATAGTTATAAACCAAAATTGAGGTTTGTATGCGATTTATAAACTCCGAGACACGAGGGCAACTATATCAGACTTTTCCCCGCTAATACATTTTCTTACGAGCATACCAGACTACTGTATCCGATTTATAGTTCTTAACGACAAGCGCGGTCACTCGGGTAACGGGCTCTAACTATAGGTATAGACAAAGTAATGTAAGCATTTAAGTCAGGCAATGGATAAGTGTGTGATTATCTGATATTGCAGCTCTGCTAGTTTCTGTACTTCCTCAGAGCTTAATTTAGTTCCATATTTATTTATTTATTTATTTATTTATTTATTTATTTTGAATAGAATCAAGTAGATTGCAATGATAATTTGTACATTTAAAATGATGTCATTGTGAATGCAATGACATAGTCTCGCGTAACCAGACCCTTTACCAACCGTAACCGCTACGCAGGGAAGGAAAGGATCTGGGAACATACTATACAACGACTTGTTCAGCAGCACCCCAAAAAGGGTGCTCCAATTATCACATTCCAACACTTGTGGTAACCAATGACGTCACGACCACATCCCGGGTGGCAGGTCTCCTATTCACGCTCGTACGTTTATTGCTTGCCAGGAGTGCTTATAAATCGCCTACAAATAACAACTTCACCAGTTTAATGAAGTCGAGCAACGTTCTCACCCTCCCAGATGTGATGTTGACGTCACACAGTATACCGCAAGCTTGCTGGAATGTGATAATTGAGCACCCTCTGCTGAACAAGTCGTTGTATTGTATGTTCCCAGACCCTTTCCTTCCCCGTGTAGTGGTTACGGTTGGTAAAGGGTCTGGCTACGCGAGACTAGCAATGCCATGCATCTATTCCAAACTCAACCATTCTAACCAATCTGGTAAAGAATCATCAAATTGTTCACTACAATTGTAAGAGTCTTCTGGTAAGGTGTCGTCAATACAGGATGATGTTCAATGGTTATCAGGCTGGATGTGAAAACCCGTAATTTCAAAGTCTCAACACTCTGGATCATTGAACGATTGAGTGTGGCGTCAGCTTGCGAAATACTTGACAGTAGATGACAAATTTTTTAAAAAATTATGTATCGTCCGCTTAGTAATTAAGAGAAACATGTCCTATGGGCTGATATCCCCTGGCCGTTTAAATAAATTAAAATTAGATCTCATTTTGGTTGTAAATAGAATCTTGGCATCTTGAGAACAATGCATTAATAGGGAGGATAGAAGTAAGCATTCCAGTGTGGGGTGGAGGGTGAGAGACTGCTCTGAATGAAACTGTGCAGTGAGGGTCTGCATAGTCTTTTCCAATTGTCTAGTAGGTAAAGGGACACTGTTGTGGTAGATTGCTGTAAGTTGTGTTGCCTTTGTGTGATGAAATGAAACTGGAAGCTTGCTCATTGTTGTTTAATAGTAGCACGTCAACCTATAAATTACGAGGCAGAGGGAAGATATTTGTAGTTTGTGATGCAAGTTCTCTTCATTCTGACAACGTAGGACACGCCTCCTATGGATATGCCCACATGGATGGCTGCCATGCATAAGTCCTTCAACGATGGTCACACGCACACCAACGTACGTCTCTTCCTTGCCAGGCTCATTGTGAACAAAGCCAAGATATTCCAGCCTTACGCTAAGTTCTGGCTAGGACCGCTGGCACAGCTGGTTGTCAGCGGCAACAATGGAGGGGTGGGACTTCATTACTTTGTGGTGGACGTCATGGTGACCATTCTTTCTTGGTCTTCCACAGCTGTACTAGAGGTATGTGATCTTCTTGGCCATTTCATTTTCTAAACTATATTATCTGGTTTATTAGACAAAATTACATATTAAAGCTTGCTCGATAGTAGCTAATAATCCTTTGTGGTCAGTTGTTTTTGTTATTATTGTCATGGGTGAAGTATTTGTTACTATTGTCATGGGTGGAGTGTTTGTTACTATTGTCATGGGTGGAGTGTTTGTTATTATTGTCATGGGTGGAGTGTTTGTTATTATTGTCATGGGTGGAGTGTTTGTTATTATTGTCATGGGTGGAGTGTTTGTTATTATTGTCATGGGTGGAGTGTTTGTTATTATTGTCATGGGTGGAGTGTTTGTTATTATTGTCATGGGTGGATGGTGTCGTTTGTATGTGGTGTTGGTGACAATACCTGAATAGATATAGTCGTACAAGAAGTCTACTCTTGTTTGGATTGTGTTTCGTTCTCTGTCTCTTTCCATTATTACTCCAGTAACTTTTATTTATTTAGGATTCGTATCTTGCGAACAGACTGCTGAAGTACTTGATGCAGCACTGCTCCCATAGCAACAAGAGCGTGCTTAGAAACAACTTGGAAATCATCAAGACTTTGGTGGAGTCCTGGAAGACCCACCTACAGCCATCTTACAAGTAAGAGAAATGGTTTAGTGTGAAATATTTATTAATATGATGATGATGATGATGATGATGATGATGATGATGATGATTTTTTGATTTTTTTATTTATTTATTTATTTATTTTGATTTTTTTACCAACTTGTCACTTCTCAGGGTGATATTTGACCACTTTAGTCAGTCTTCTCCAGAGAGTAAGAGTGGTGGTACAGGAGTGCAGTTGCTAGGCATTGTGCTGGCCAATGGAATGCCTCCTTATGACTCTGTGACCTCCGAGAATGTGGATGAGAAAAAGTAAGTAGTAAAGATAGCTTCAGCTTTAAATAGTGATGTCAGTCATTTTGAGTAGATTGTGTGTGAGTAATTGTTACTGTTCAGATTTTATCAAAGAAAGTATAGTGATGCAAATGATCATTACTTTTCCCCTTGTCTGCCTCAATTTGGACCAGTTTTTATTTTTATTTTTTATTTTTTTTATTTTTAGTTAGTGTTTATATAAATTGCTCCTAATAGCATAAATGAATGACCTCCATGGTCATGTGATCTACTGGTGTGATCATGTGATCTATATCTGTTAGATTCTTCACGGCTCTTGTGTCTCTGATGGGCCACAAATACAAGGAAGTATTTGCTGCAGCTGCAGAAGTCATGGGACTAGCCATGGCCTACATGGATTCCAACTTACAGGTTCGCCAGGAGAAGTGAGGGTGGATGGTAGAGAGTATTGAGTGCTTGCAAGTGCTCGAGTGCATAATGGATGCTAGCACAGTTGTGAAGTTTACTATGCTGGTAAAATGATCATTCTGTTTGATACTGTCTATATCTACAATGGTAATGGAGAGTGTGTGAATATGTGAATTCTTAGAACTTTAATGACTGGTCTTTTTATTTTTTTCTTCCTTTTCAAACTAATGTTTGACGCAAGACATTAATTTACCCATTATTTATTAGCTGGCTGGTCATTTTATTTTGGTATTTTGTAGGGCAATCTGGACAGAGTGAAGGAGGTGGTGATCCAGCGTTTGATGGATCTTGCTTCAGACAGACAAGAGGACAAGTTCCTCACCTGCCTCCACAAGATCCAACTCAATTACGACAAGATTACTGACCGGTAAGAATAATCTAGTTAGAAAGAAGAGGGAAGAGGGGGGTGTCACAGTGGATTTCCAAGATGGCTGGTATTTAGCCTTTGAATGAGGAATTTGCAGCCAAATTCTGTTTCAGTTCCTGCCTTAGTTCTGTTCCACGTCTTATTTTTGTTCCAGCTCTGTATTAGTTCCAGCCTTGAGTGTAAAGGATTGGTTGTTTAAACTGTAGCTATGCCTACATACAAGGGCATCACCCACATCATTTTCACTGCAGAGACACTCTAAGTTTCCTCCAGATGTTTTAATGTTATACTCCTGTATTTTTTTTATTATTATTTATGTTTTTTCCACATGTATGTAGTTTTGTAGAGAAGTTACTTTTCCTTCTTCCTAACTTCCATGGAGTGTTTCGCAGCATGTGTTTGGAGGTTCTCGTCTCCCAGGCTGCCCTGCATCTGCAGCTCTATCAAGGACTCAAGGACAAAGGTTTCCATGACATGTTGACTCATAGGTAAGGTGTGGCTACTTTCTCTGCCATGTATCTTGTGTGTTTTATTGAAAAGAATTAACTAGAGTTTACTTCTTCTTTTTTTCTTTTTTCTTTTATTATTTTTTTTTTATTTTTTTATTTTTTTTATTTATTAATTATTTTTATTTTTATTTTTTTATAGATGACTTAATGATGCTGACTTATGTAACTTAAAATTGTTGATGTTCTATCATGTTGTGTACATTCTTATTATTGTTGCTTTAAAGTTATAATTTGTTTATTTATATATATTTTTATTAACCTCTGTAGAGATGAACCCACTCAGCTGGCATCTCTGAAGCTAGTTCAGCGCATGGTGCAGCATCACACTCTGAAGGACGAGTACATGGCGGCCATTATGCCCCTCATCTTCAGGTTTGGAGAGCACAGCAGTGAGGCGTGTCGAGCTCTCATGTACGAGGTTCTCATCACGGCTTACAACAACCTCGTGTGAGTCGGTTAGGATCGAGGGAGGTGTGGCTTAATACAGAGTAGAGTTGGTTTAATGATCCACCTAATATATTTTGTCTCATAAGAATCAGGACTTAATGAGTCGTATGTAATTTCCTGTCTTTGTTGCCCCAGGATATGTTTGCAGGAATATTATGGGTCATAAGTTTCCACTTTTTAATTGACTCAAAATGAGCTGATTCAGCTTTTTTTTTTTTTAATACCTTTTAAGCATTGCAGGGCTTCATACAGAAAACGAATCTAAGAGGTGCTAAAACAACTTAGATTTTTGGAGGGGTAATGAGAGAAATGCTGAAAAATATTTTGAGGGAGGGCAGCAGCTTTCTAGGGGGTTGAAAGCCCCACTTTGTCCCCTTAATGGAGCCCTGCATTGTAATTAATGTTGTTTGTCGTGCATTTTCAATTGTCATATTATGTATTAGTGCATGCTTAAATGAAGGACATGTTAAAAATTTAACTGTTTTGGTTTCGTATGCCTCATTTCTATAAATATTGATTGCTATGTCCTTCATCAATTGAGCATGCTCACCAATTAGAAATACTCATTGCTATATCCTTCACCAGTGGCAACACTTTATGGAGGTGGCATTTATGATATGCAATATAGAGAAGCAGAAGGTGAGAGTCCAACAGAGGAGGAGGCAAGGTCGTTAATGAAGAGCATGAGGGACCAGCTTCTATTGGGACTGTCTGACGAGTCTGAAGTCATAAGGTCAGTCAGATACATTGCGTATGTAGTGGTTGTCACTGGGTCTGTCTGTTATGACTCAGATTGACTGGTGGCATGCAAGTATACTAGTGGTGTGCTTGAGCACAAATGGCGAGCGAGCCTTAAACTACACTATTGTTAAATTTGACGTATGAGGTAAAGGGGTTTCAATATCATAGTAACCGCTCCCGCAACAGTTTGAATTGAAAAAGAAGCAACAAAATATTTAAAATTTTCTTTGTGATATTCTTAATAGTAGTTGTAACGCACAATACTTTCACACAACTGAACATACCTACGCAAGACTTACCTTCGTGGTTCGTCTAGTGGACAATGCATTTTTAAGTAAATGCTGTTGAGTAGGGCTTATAACTGTGACAAATAGCGCATTAACTTACCACCACCACTAACTCAAATAGAAATGGAGCTCCCATAAGATTTTGAGTTTTAACTGCACCCACAAAACAATTCAAAGCCGTAAACAATTCAATTTCTAAGGTAATACGGGTAATGGTCGCTAAACCGGAGGATTCTGTTTAGTGAAGCTTGGGACGGGGTCGAACGCGGAGCGAACACAAAAATAAGGAGGGTCAAAGTACAAAATGACATACGTACGTCCATATATATAAATAAATAAATAAACAAACATCCCCGATTTTCGATTGTGTTACCCCTGTAAGTGTCTCGCTCGCTACGCTCGCTCGCCAATTAACTGATTATAAATGTATTTTATTTACAAATTTAAAGCTGGCTTAGGTGAAACATTGCCTATTATAATATTTGTAATATAGAACTCTAGATTGTTATATTTGTATAAATGATAAGACGTGTAATTAATGCTTTGGTTCCAATTCTCAATTGTTGCAGACTCAAGATGTTCTCTTTCTGGAATGAAGACAGCCGTCTCTCGTCAGACACGTTGCCCCGCCTCACTCAGTTGCTGCCCGTGCTATACTCGGAGAGCTCAGAGCGTCATTTCCTGCACCACTCCACTAACCTGCTCTTGGAGCTCACCTCCCGCAGTCCCGACTTCAACAGGAGCATGTTCGACTCTCCTCTCTCAGAATGCAAGTTTGAGGTAACAATGAAAGTCTGTTTTTTATTGAATAAAAATGTTTTAAATATAAAAAAAGTCGTCTGCTTGATAAATTATTTTTTCCTTGTAGTATCAATGTAGTTATTTTATAAAATAATAATAATAATTATTATTATTATTTTACCTGTAAAGACACAAGCAATATAATGAGAAAATTTATTATACATGTACATATAACAAGAGAACTCCATTTTATTGAATGTTTATTTACTCAGTTGTGGAGAGCTACAGGATCGTAGTTTTACTCTTTTTACACAGCTTTATAATGCATGTTGTTGTTGTTGTTGTTGTTGTTGTTGTTGTTAGGATTACACTGGCATAGACTTATCCTGGCATCAGAGACATCTGCAGATGACGCCTCTGTTTGCTGCCACTCAGTCCAGCCAGTCTGTCTCTGCTGATCAGAGTTTGGGGAGTTCTGGAGCAAGCGTGCAGTTGCGTGCAACACAGCAGGCATTGGCGTTCACACCCACTCAAGGTCAGGCTTGGTATCCTTATTCTTATACACACTACCTTATAATGGCATTGTGCCACTTCTTGTATTTAAAAAAATGAATATTTTTTATTAGTATGAGTAATAGCGTGGGCAACCGTGCTGTTTGGGATTAATAGTACAAGTAACACGATTGAAATAGCACTCGGCAATTGCTTTACGAGTGCTATTGATCCCTATAGCACAGGTTACCCGTGCTATCACTCGCTAATAGTAGGCCAGCTTTTTTTTTTTAATCATTTGCACTTGTAGCTATATGGTATCATTCACTCACTATCTCCGTATTTCAGGATTAGCTTCCTCTGGAACTTTGTATTCAACTTACGGCTCCTCCTAATCTGTTGAAAAACATTCCATCTAACATGGGTAGAGCTTCTGTGGTACAAAATGACATTGTCTCCGTCTAGAAACTACTCGAACTGTACATTTCCGAGGTTAAGGCTTGCACGCGTGCGCACTTACCCGTACTATTTCACTTACAGTAGCTACACGCTATTTCACTTTCCTCCTGGGATTTCAATTGAACAGGGATTTTCCCTGTACATTTTTAATGGGCCATTTACATGCCAATAAGAATATCCTTTGTTGTTGTTGTTGTTGTTTACTGTTGGCATGGTTACCATTGTTTATGTAGAAGGCTACAACTGGATGGCACCCTCCATGCAGTCTGTGGACTCGTCCTCTTCTTATAGCAGTGGGAGTGTGGACCCTCAGGGCAAGACGCCATCTTCTACCAGCTCCTCTTTCCTGTTCAAGGTGCCCACTTCACGCCCACGCCGCCCAGTGGGACCAAACTTTGGCAAAGAGAGGATGAGGCCAGACGATGGAAGCTTGCCTGCAGGTGTGCCTGAATATAAAGCGTGTGAATTACAGTTGTTAGGTTCTGTTTCTTTGGCTAAGGTACATACTGTATCTTCTAATTGGGTTGAGTATCTGATAAGTGTTCAATAATTCAATTGTATATTTTCTGCTATTTTGGTATTTACCAAGCTAACTTTTTTTTTTTTGTCTTTGTATGGCAAGTCTTAGAACATGATTTTCTTCTTTTTTTGTTCTCAAAAGATTCTCAAGAAGAGCAAGGCAAAGAAATTTTGAAACTCAAGAGAAGATTCATCAAAGACAGGACCATCACTAGCAATTTCTATGCCAAATTTGGAGCTCGTAAAAAAATCATGAGAGAAGTGAGTTACTAAGAAGCCTCTCAGCTACGTTACGGAAGTTGTTGTTTTTGTTGTTGTTGTTTACAGGAAAGGCGTAAGGAGCAGCGAGCAGCTCGGGACAGTAAAGTGGTGATGTATCGCAAGTACCGTCAGGGCGAGCTTCCCGACGTCCAGATCAAACATTCGGAACTCATACGACCTCTCCAGGCTCTGGCACAGGTGCACAAGCTGTGGGTGTGGCACATAGGTGGGTGTGGCAAGGTGTTTATGTCGCTCGTTTATTGTTGCTGTAGCATGACAGTACACTGGCCAGGATGTTGTTCACTCTGCTCTATGAGGCCATCTTCCAACAGGCTGACTCTATTCTCACCAGCAAAGAGGCTGAAGACACAACAGTCGCCATCAGAGGAGGACTCAACACTATCATTGATTCTTCCAAACTCTATCATGCTCCCTTTATTGGCAGTTTAGAGGTACACTGGTGCTTGAAGACTTTTTAATTTCCTTTCTTCCATTTCTCTATCTTTTTCCCCTTTCTCTTTCACTTTTGTGTCTCCCCTCTTCCCTCTTCCCTTTCTTCTCCTTCAGGAAATCTGCTACAGAGATCGTCAGCTCCATCTTAAGCCGAGTTCTGTGTCTAGAGCTTCCCTGATGAGTATGCTGGAGCCCATGGGTTAGTGGGCCTTCTCTGGTTACATTTGCTCACTCACTCATAATATATTTTATGTTGGGTTTTTTTTTGTTAGTTTGTTTGTTGTTGTTGTTGTTGATGTTGTTGTTGTTGTTGTTTTTGTTTAAAAAAAATTTTTTTTTTTTAATCTGATGCAGGCATCATGCTTCTGGAAAAGCAGCTGCTGTGTAACTGTGATGATGATGAACAAGATGGACCCAGGCCGAAGAGAGCTCGCACTTCCCATCAACCTATACCTGAAACAACGGCTACATGGGTGGAGCTTTCAAAGTATGTCGTCAAAATGTTCTCAAATTCAGCACTCATTTCAGATTCATTACTTTTTAATTAACTTCCCTTTATTCAAAATCATGCTTTTATTTATCAATGCTGATCTTCCTCTATTAACTGTACAATCTCAATTGTCAATCTTCTACTTGTCTTATGTATGTGTGTGTGTGTGTGTGTACAGGCTCTACAAGTCTTTGGGGGATTTTGATGCAGTGAGAGGTATATTCTCCAGCCATGTTGGCACTAAGTCTGTCACTCAGAGTGCCATGGAGGCAGAGGAAAGAGGAGATTACATGGCGGCCCTGCACGAATACAAGGAGGTTAGAGAGTAGTTGAAAATAGAGTAATTTCACATGCATGCATGTGTACTCACACATGTACTATAAGAATGACACTGTCTTCTCTGTCCAGGCTCTGAAGTGCAGTAAGTGGGATGATGGTGAGCCCACAAGTGTGGAGGAGGATCTTTGGGATGACTCTCTTCTGACTGTGAGTTCGTTAAGTAATGTGAGCGTAAGTTACACGTAGGTAAATTTTCGATTAAAACAACTCTACTTTATTTGAATCTTTTGGGAGTGAACTACCTTTTAAATCTGGTAATGTCAGAGCTATCTATCATTTATTTGGAGGTCCTTACCATTCTACCAATTGCACACATATACACTTAGTGCTCTAATTAACAAAAAGCTCAAGTGAGTTAACTGTGTGAAGTCTGTTCTAGTTTCTCCCATATATTTCTGAGTGGTAAAGTACTGCTCAATGTCAGCAGACTATCTCCCAGCATACAAAGAAAGGGGTGTGGCTATGCGAGACTGATTGGGAACTTTGCAATACCTGCTCTACATATACAGATGCTCTATGCTAGTGGGAAAAATGAATGTGTCCTCATGAAACTAGGAGCTAGTTGATCTTTAGTGAGATATGATCTTACACAAGTGGATCATATTTTATATGCAGCATTTAGGGACTTGGGAGGAGCTTTGCCAGTTGTACTAACTAGCTAGCTAGACAGAGTATTTTTTTACTCAAATTTTACTGTATTGTTAATATTACTTCTATTTTTTATTTATTATTATTATTATTATTTTATTTTTTTTTAGTGTTATAGCCATTTGACAGAATGGGAGGAGTTAGAGAAGGCAGCTCTCAGTAACGTGGCCAATCTTGATGAAGGCGAGTCTGTGGACAAGTTCTGGGGCAACCCTTACTTTAAGGTACGTACTCTGTCTTATATATCAGAGCACACAACGGTCAGTGTATGGATATTTGCCTGTTTATGTTTATGTATTCTTGCTAACTCACTGATAAAATACATCAATGGTATTTTTTCCCTCATATCTGCTCAGTATATGTGTTGTGTGCATTAGAAGAGGTAAATAAGGAAATACTTTTAGCTCAAAACATGTATTTTTTTAGCAACTTATTTATTTATTTAATGTGTTTTTGCCATGGTTCCAGGAACACTACCTGCCACACTACGTGTGCAGTAAGGTGAAGCTAGCTTGCAGTGGTAGAGATGACCCCACCTTCTCTAAATTCCTGGAGGATGCTCTGAATGACTCCAGTGATGAGTCTAAGAGGAGGGTTCTGGAGTTAGAGCACAGCATGGAGCTAGCATGGTACTGTGTGCACAAAGATAACCTGGACAGGGCGCGCTACTATGTCACTAAAACTATGGAGTATTTTCTCAATGTTAGTCCAATATGAAGTCATAGTGATAGTACTGTGTGGTTTTGTTTGTTGTTGTTTTGTTTTTGTTGTTGTTGTTGTTTTGTGTGTATGGGTAGTGGGAGAATACGATAGCTGCACTATAAATATCCTGTTAATTGAATTTAATATACTATCTATGTTAGCCTAAGAAATTGAATTGTGATACTTTCTTTATTGGCATTTGTATTTAAATATTATTTTAGTGTATTTGACAGGTATAATAACTCATAGAACTAGTCTATGTATATAACTCCATAATATAGTATGATTCATAGGACTTGTTAATATTATTAACTATATTTGGTATGATGCATAGGACTGGTCCAGTATGGATAAGTTGTTGGTCAACAGCAGAGCAGCTCGTCTCCATGTCCTCCAGCCTCTCACAGAGCTACATGAATTCATCGACTTCGTCTCAGACTCAAGTGAGTGGGAATCAAACAGCAAATATGAAGTTTCAATGGCTTCTCTATTTATTTTGTTTTATTTTTTCACTTCTGTTATTTTAAGTAGATCTAAAATGCTGTGCAATAAATTATTTATTTGATTTGGTGCCTGAGCACATTTGGTAATATCTATGTCATGCAACCGTAGTGCGATCAGTGAACTAGCACATAATATCAGAATATTCAACTAATATTCATCCTCAGTGAGTAGCTTAATTTAGACTTTATTCATGTCATGCAGAGCATTTTCAGAGTACAGTCTTTGTGGAGCAGTTGCTAGGAAAATGGAGGAATCGCTCTCCTGATCCCAAGAGTGATGGTGTGAAGGTGTGGGATGACGTGGTCACTGGACGCTGTATGATGATGAACAAGTTGATGGACTTATACTCCACCCACATCAGAGCCACGCCCCCACCGTAAGCAACATAGAGGGTGAAAGTGTTAGCTTTTGTTTTGTGTATATGTTTTATAAAGTTTGATTTTTTGTGGGTTTGTTTAATTTAGGTCCCTTGATGAAAGTCAAGAAGGTATGTTACTTTCAAACCCTCTTGAGTCCCTTCAGAAACAATTTTCCCGGGAGTTTACTGGACTCTACCTGAAGTTGGCGGACAGTGCCCGGCAACAGAGCAACTACTCAGTGGCCTACAAGTACCTCCAGCTAACAGAGTGTGCAATAGCTAAGGTAATGAATTGATACTTAAACTCACTCAAGAAAGGCATTCCAAAGCATACAGGTGTTCATATTGTGAACATAACTAGAGGTTTTTATTTATCACAAGAAAATGTTTTATTAATGAAGTGCTTTGCTTTGTTGTGTGTGTGTGCGTGTGTGTGAATTTTCTTGTTTTGTTCATTTTGTGTAGCATTTTCCAAGTGACCTTGAACTGCAGTTAGACTGGATGCACAGTGTAGCAAGAATCAGGAGTCAGGAGGCCCAGCATGACCCTTCCCCTGCCAAGATGAGGTCTATGGTGTCTCTGGTGGAGAGATTTGGTAAGCAAGTCGGCTTAGTAGTGTATAAGGATAGAGCAAAAAACACTTGTATGAAATATCAATAATATTGAATGAACTAGCAGAGCAGTGGTGGTGATGATGATTATAATAAATACATTAGTATTATAGTAATAATAATAATAATAATAGCAACAACAGAGTAAATCTATATATTAAGTATTCTGGCTATGCAGCTAGTGGTTGAGTTGATCTCTCTGTCTATAAAGCTAAAATTAAATTCCTTGCATGACGTTTGCTCATTGAGCAGATTTTAAATATTATTTTTATATTTCTCTTTATCTGTCCAGATGGCTATGGTGATGACCCCATTCTGACCTCCAATCATGTGCTGGCACAACGTCATCATCAGCTGGAGGGAAACTCCTTCAACATCCTGGCCAAAGCCTTCATCGAGGAAGGCGGGCTGCTTATGGAATGTCTGGAAGATGACACGAAGAAGAAACTGCTTGGTGTGATCAAGAAAAGTCCTGAAGCAACACCAGCACCAAATGAGGTGTTTAGACAGTTCTTTTTTTTTTTTTTTTTTTTTTTTTTTTTTTTTTTTTTTTTTTAGTAGTAGTAGTAGTAGTAGTGTTAGCCACGTTAGTAGTAATAGTAGTATAGTAGTAATGGGTTGTAGTTGTGATGGTGGTGATTGTAGTGGCAGTAGTACATACATAGTATAATATCATTATGATTCTATACTTATTGTGGCACTTATATTTACTAATCACCAAGTTTAATTGTGGTATTGTAAATTCATACATGTAACATTGCTTGGCTGTAGCTTCTAGTAATTTATAACTAAGTATATAATACCACAACGTGTGTGCATGCCATTTGTGTTTGTGTGTTCCTCCAGATAGCACACAAGTTGCTGCTACGTGCCATGTCCAGCTTGAAAGGAGCTGTGAAGTCGGGCACTGCCGAGCACAAGAAAAGCGGTGAGAAAGAAGGAATGATCGAGGCTTTGTTAGAAATGGCCGCATTCTGTGACAGAGAACTTCGCCTAAAAGAAGATGATGGTAAGTTTTGATTCAAGCCACGGACAAGCACAGGATGATGAAAAAAATGTGTTGTTACTTTTTTTTCCAGATATTGAATCTTCTATGGATGTCAGCGTAAGATCCAACAGAAGTAGCTACGAAAGTTCAGTCAGTGTAATTTTTATTATATGTGTGTGTGTTTTCTCAGCAATATCCCAGTGTCGTGGTGAGCTATAACCTGAAGGCAATGCAGTACGGCTCTAGGAAGGCTGCACAACAGATTCCTCGCATTCTCCAGGTCTTAGAGCTATATCAGGAAACCAAAGACCAGTTCACTAAAAAGGTCAGTGCCGACATTAAGTCCGTAATGGTGAATTTTTAGATGTATAAAACCTCTAACAAATTTTACTGGATTTGTAGTTGATTCTTTATACAATACACATATAGATATTTTATACAATACACATATAGATATTTTATACAATACACATATAGATATTTTATACAATACACATATAGATATTTTATACAATACACATATAGATGTTTTATACAATACACATATAGATATTTTATACAATACACATATAGATATTTTATACAATACACATATAGATATTTTATACAATACACATATAGATATTTTATACAATACACATATAGATATTTTACTTTGTTGTTGTTTTAGAGTGCGTCAGTTCCTAGTTGGATGTTTATCAGTTGGCTCAGTCAGATGATCCCACTCCTGGACAAGTTGGAGGCCTCTGCTATTCACGATATTCTGATCTCCATAGCAACCGACTACCCACAGGCATTGGCCTACCCACTCAAGATAAGTAGTTCTGACTACAAGTTTGACTCCACCCTAGAGGGGCGTAGCCAGGCCGAGTTTGTTGAAAGGTAAGAATTAAGAAAAATGTGTGGTATCAGTGAGGCAAAAACTTCATATTTATTTTATAATATTTGTGTGTGTAGATTGAAACAGAAAGTACACAGCAAACTTCTGGATTGCTTTGTTGCTGCTCTTGAGTTACTCTCTTCGCCTGAGTTGGTTGTCAAGGTAACACCTGAAAATTGTTTTATACCAGTTACACTGTAATTTGAACTCACTGTTCCTGTTAGCCAATGCTTGTGTAATTAATATGCGTGATAATGTGCTTCTGTATATGTAATGATATTTCAGCTATTGTTTTGTTTTTGTTTGTAGGATTTCTTTGAAAATGACCTTCGACCTGTGATGGAGGAAAGTGTGAACAAGAGGAGCAAGTCGAGACTGGAGCAAGTGTGGAAGCAGCTTGGAGACCAGCTACAAGATTGGGTGACTGGCTCCTCCTCTTCCCTCTATGATGACACGCCCAGCATTGAAATCGGGCACTTTCAGAAGAAATTTGCCAAAGTATGACACATAAGTAATTCCATTTATCTCAATAGTAAAACTGTCCTTTTACTGAAGTGCATGTAAATTCCCATAGTACACATACTACATACAAATGTTGTATTTCAATATCAAGCTAGCATACTTAGCTTTAGTAACGTACATGTTTACAGTTGAAATATGAAAGTAAAAGGAGCTTCCTTTTAAACAATAACATCACCCCCACTTTCCACACCCCTCCCTCCCTCCCTCCCCATTGATGCCATTCATTCCTTGAAAGGACAATCATCTAAAGTCAGTAAAAAAGCTCTTGTCTTCATTTTGACTTTTATAAATTAAAAACAAACAAAACAACAACAACAACAACTGAGGATTAACTTGACTTAAAGCTAATCTATCAAGAATCCATCTAGCACATATACATGTACATTCAAAGTTAGTTTGTTTGTTTTAGTGGTATGTATGTGTTCCTAATTTTTTTTTTTCTGCCAGGATCACAATGATCTTATAAACCAGAAGTTTGGCAAGAAAGGGAGCAAGTTGGCCAACATGTCTCTCAAGGATTTCAGGAGTGCCTTAGATGACCTGGTGGGTAGGATGAGACCCAACTTGAACAAGATCACTGGTCAGCGGTTGCTGAAGGACTACTCTCCATGGCTCAGTGACTTCCACGCCTACCAGTACACAGAGACTATAGAGATACCTGGTAGGCCTAAAAGGCTTAGGTCTTTCTGATGTTGGTGTGAACTTAGCTGTGACTAAATTAACTAATAATGGAGGATGTGAAATACAGTTTTATAATTTTATTATTTTGGTAGATTTATTAATTTTCTTGTAAAAACATTTTGTTTTTTGTTATTTTTAAATGTACATCACATGTTCGTTTGTTGCTTTTCCAGTGAAGTTGTATAGTTTGTTAATGTAACATTCAGTCCATGTATACAGCATGTACATTCATTCCAGTTCCACTTTTCATTTCCTTCTATTCTCCAGGTCAATATGGCGGCAAATCCAAGCCACTACCAGAGTACCACACGAAGCTGTCTGGGTTAGATGAGAAGGTTAGTCAGCATTTGAGTCATTCATGCATGAAGTTTCTATTTCTCTGGCCATCCCCACTCTCCTTTCTTCTTCCTTCTCCATTGCATAGGTGCTGGTCATGAACTCCATCCGCAAGCCCAAGCGTATTACACTTCGTGGAAACGACGAGAAAGAGTACATGTTTCTGGTAAAGGGTGGTGAGGATTTACGTCTTGATCAGCGCATTGAGCAGCTGTATTGCATCATGAACGATATATTGACTGAGGATGCCGCGTGCTCCCAGCGCGGCCTCTACCTCCGAACATACCAAGTTATACCGATGACAGCAAGGTCAGAATTATTCATCTTCTCTATAACATTGATAGTAATAATAGTAGTATTTATTATTTCATGGTCAAAGCTTGGTTAATTCGGATATATTAATGTCTTGACATGTAGAATAAATTTTATTTGCTGTAGGAAAGTGCACTGCACTAAGTAGACTCAGCATATCACTACAGTTTCAACAGCTTTAAATGGGGCTAGTTAAGTTTATGTTCAGTATTGTTGCTGTGTTATAAATTTTGTTGTGATTTTGGAGGGCACCACCATTTTAAGGAAAAGGTCGTTTAATTTAAAAAAAGATTTCGTTAAAAAAGATTCTGATCTGGTACAATGGTGCCTCTCTGTCTTTCCTTTTCATAGAGTGGGATTGATAGAATGGATGCAGCACACAAAGCCTCTCAAAGAATTTGTGAAAGATGCTCTGAAGGATGAGGAAATGGAGAACTACAACAAGGCTTCCAAGTACCAGCAAGACTGGCTGCACAAGCACGCAGACAACTACAAGGTCATGTACAGGTAAGCTAGGGAGTGTGTGCTTGCATTTAAGTAAAACAATAAGATTTAAATGTACCACTTTTCTGTATTCATCACTCCAGAAAGGCAAACAGGAAAGAAGTGAGTGATCAATATCGGAAGAAAGTGGCATGTGTACCCACAGACATCCTTCGTCGAGCCTTCTTACAGCTGTCGTCATGTCCTGAGGCGTTTCTCACGCTGCGTACTCACTGTGTGCGGACACTGGCCACTCTGTCTATATGTCAGTATGTGTTGGGCATTGGAGATCGCCATCTCTCCAACTTCATGGTCGACTTGGACAGTGGTGGAATGATAGGCATCGACTTTGGACACAACTTTGGCACTGCCACACAGGTGACTATCACATGACTTAGTGCTACTTGGGGGAGTGTCCCCCTATGTTACTCAGATGATACCATCATCACATTAGCAGTTTGCACATGTGACAGTCACATGACTTTCTGACAGCCTCTGCTTAAGTGCACGTCACATAACAACTGGTATATCTCATGATCTTATGTCTTTTACAGCAATTTGTGTATTTTTTCTTAGCTCAACCTTTAAATGTATGGCCCATTACTTATTAACATTTGTGTAATATCCCTAGAAATAGACTCTTTATGGATTATTTTATTGTTATTTTCTGCCTCCTGCAGTTCTTGCCGTTTCCAGAGTTAATGCCGTTTAGACTCACACCTCAGTTCACCAATCTTCTGCTGCCTCACGTGGAGTCTGGGCGTGGCAGCTCTGGCCAGCTCCGCAGCTGCATGACCCATGCCCTCAGGGCACTCCGAAACTCAAGCCAGATCCTTCTCAACACCATGGATGTGTTTGTCAAAGAGCCAGCCCTGGACTGGAAGGTCAGCCAATTATTAAACCAGGTGTTAAACATTTTTATTAGATATTAATCTCTTTTACATTTGTCTTTTTTTTTTTTTCTTCCTCCTCTCGTTCATTAATGTTCTACACGTTTTATTATAGATTCATACTTTTTATTACATTAACCTTGATAAAAATGATAGTCTCTTTGTTGTTGTTGTTGTTCTCTTCATATATCAATTTGAGTGTATTTTAGTTCTACATGTACACTGTGTCAATGTGATTCATTATTTTCATTTCTCTTGTTGTTGGTGTAATTTAATTCTGTTAATAACTATTTATTGTCTTTAGATGTTTGCAAGGAAGCAAGCCAAAACTCAAAAGAAAGCTAATCAATCCAGTAAGATGTAACCTAAGGAAAGAAATGTTGTTTGACTTATCTTTTGATGTTGTCAGCTCTAGAAGGAGGTGGTACCTGGTATCCCAGAGAGAAAATTCGGAGTGCAAGAAAGAAGCTACAAGGTTACAACCCCGCCCATGTAATGTTGATAGACCTCCGCAATGGACATGAACGTTCGCAGGAATTTCCAGTTCTCAAAAGTATTCTCATAGGAGACAAAAAGATCAACAAAAGAGCCCAGGTGACTAAAAACAAGTCAAGTCAAGTAACTAATTATTCTTTTACATAATACAAAAACAATAGTTAAATTTACTAAATCTCGCGGTAACATTAGGAAGGAAAAAATTTAGTCTTTAGGTTCTTTTTAGTAGCTATGAATAACTAAACTCAATATCTGGAATCTCTATACCACAGCAACACTGGGCCTATGGTATGTCAATATCACACGTATTTGTATTGAAAAATGACTTGGCTATGGTATTATTATAGTATAATAATAGAAGCACAGCTATACTATTTATTACATGTTGGTGTCATTGTGTAGGTTGGTGAGAGGTGTATAACTGTGGAAGAACAGGTGGCATGTCTGGTAGATCATGCAACAGATGTCAATATTCTGGGTCGCACATGGGCAGGCTGGGAACCGTGGGTGTAACCAGCTGTAAGCAGACAAATGCTCCTTTTCAGTAATCTTCATAATGCTATCACAACAAATTGATCTCTCTTTCTTTGTTATCTGTACCACATAAGACATTGACACTTCTCTGTGCCCTGCTTGTCTGTTTGCGTTTTTTCTTCCTTCCACATCACTGATTTTCTGCCCATTACTAAATTATGCAGATTGAAAGTTTAAATTAACCAAGGGAAAACACAACTATTGCATTTTTGTACATAATCTTCGAAATATGAATTCCAGGAGGAACCTGTCTCTGCTCATAGTTTTCTTGAAAATCTTGTAAACATTAACCCATCACTAATATAATGATTGACACTGTTCTAATAAATTGTAACTCAGCCTATTCACTTTGCCTACTACTGTATATAATGAGATGGTACAGAATCAAGGGCAGCAGCTAGCTATCTAAGGAATTAAAGAACATGCCAAACTATCTCCAGTTTAAATTAACCTGGAGGAAGAGAGAAGGAACAACAACAAAAAACAACTCTCATTAAATGCTTCTCCCATTGCAGCCTTTATGTATTATTTAATAGATATATGTATTCACAATCCTTCATAGGATCTTCTTTTTTTTAACCATAATAGCTAATTCCAATAAAAGAATTTGTCCATTTAATATTACTCAAATATATTTTCTTGTAAAAAGAACTTATGGTTTGAGTTTGTCCATTATTATTACTCAAAATTATATTTTTTATATAGCTAATAAAAAAAAACGTGACATTGTCAAGAGATTCTAATCAGCTAAAATCAAAGCAATATTAGTTGTCTCGTACACTGTTTCTCCATTTTTCAATACATAACACCCACCACACAGTAAGCATGTGCCAGTGGTTACATTGCCCACTTCCTTGCTCTCTTCCTTGACTTCATTATTTCTTTCAGTTATGACTGTTAAAGCTGTTAAATATATTTTCTTACTGTCTTCTAAAATTTTGTGACATGCCTCACCATTACTTCAAGCTCAGAATAGATAGTGCACAACTGCTAATTCGAATAGAAAATGAACTCCACGTTTGTAAGACAGCTAACTGCATCCACAAAATCAGGTATGTCAGACACAACTTAATTCAAAGGGGTAACATTGTTCCATTATCTCATAATACAACAAAGATTAACTTCATTCCATCTCCTGAAATACAAAAAATAAACGTTTTTATTCATGAATTGCGTATGGGGGAGGGGAAGCATGTGAGTAGTTGCACTAAGTCAGTGGCAGAAAGAAGAACCAAGAAGTAACGGGAACAATACAACATTGTGCTGGCCAAATATCTGGCATTGAAGCAGCTATTCTGTTTGTTTCATTTTGATAAGCCTGCTTCTTGAAAGTGCCTTAGATGCATCCAATACCTGAACAGAGGCATGGTGGCTACTTAGCCTTTAATAGAGGAGCTTGATTCTAGTATGGTACGCTGATAATACCACAGGAATTTGAATTAAAGGAGATCTTGGATGTAGGTGGGATTTTACCAGTACTACCATGGGACCTCAATGTGGCTATTTTGTCTATGCAGCCAAAACTAGGCTTGTAGTGAGAGAATATGTCATTACTCAGTTGATGTGAGGCTGAACCTTGTGAATCACATCCAGCTGGAATCCAATCACAAGCCTTTGGTTCCACTTCTGGAAATTAGACTGTTCACCTCCTCGAGTGCTTTGCTTCAAGATTCGCCTGATGAGATTCCACTGAACTACAGTAAAACTTCTGAATAGTGACCACATTGGGGATGGGACTTTTGGTTTCTTCTCAGAGGTCCTTTCTCAGAGTTCTTTTGTAAATGTCATTATTTGTGTTAAGAGTTAGGGAAATTAAACATACATCCATTAATTGATGCACGTCTTGTTGTGTATATCTGAAAGGTGTCCTGATGACAAGCTAGTCTCGCGTAGCCAGACCCTTTACCAACCGTTAACCGCTACGCGGGGGGAAGGAAAGGGTCTGGGAACATACAATACAACGACTTGTTCAGCAGCACCCCAAAAAGGGTGCTCAATTATCACATTCCAGCAAGCTTGCGGTATACCGTGTGACGTCAACATCACATCTGGGAGGGTGAAAACGTTGCTCAACATCATTAAACTGGTGAAGTTGTTTTTCGTAGGCGATTTATAAGCACTCCTGGCAAGCAATAAGCGTACGAGCATGAATAGGAGACATGCTACCCGGACGTGGTCGTGACGTCATTTGTTACCACAAGCGTTGGAATGTGATAATTGGAGCACCCTATTTGGGGTGCTGCTGAACAAGTCGTTGTATTGTATGTTCCCAGACCCTTTCCTTCCCCGTGTAGCGGTTAACGGTTGGTAAAGGGTCTGGCTACGCGAGACTAATGACAAGCATCTTCAAGAAAATTTTTCTTCTGAAGTCTCAATTGCCTTCTTGTGGCTACTGGTAGCTAACTTAGCTATTTCTCCACCACATTTATCTACTTTGATAAGGATGTGCTGCCACTGGAGATGCATTTTTCTGTATAAAAAAAAAACTTTCCAGAATAAGAAGATAGTTTTAGGGGTATTTACAACGAACCACGCCAGTCTTTATTTTGGTAGCAAGCCAGGTAATTTTAGCCACTTGCTGTCCTGTGGATATTATTTCCTGCACTTTTTGTCCAGATTAAATAGAAGCATCAAATTTTCAGCGGGCATTTAGTGAAGACCTTTTGTCCCCAGACAAAATTGGATACTGTAGAAGTAGTGTAGTATAGCTAGTATGCTATTTTTTATTAGCTTATGCGTGACCGCAATCTCTCAAATTTTCAATAGAGGGGCAAATGTATTTATGTTGAGCAAGATTGGACCGAGAAATTGGTCGCTGGTCGGAAATGTGGTTGCTTCTCGGAGGTTCTAAATGCAGACACTTATTGGCATGAGTAGTAATACACAGCAGAGCAGAGCTACACTAGCTGGCTAGCGCAAACACAAGCGATTAAGCTATTTGACAGAGTTTGATTGTAATAGAAACAAAGTATCAAATAATTTGAATTTCAATCTTACAGGGCACAATAACTGATATGATACAAGACTTATATAGGATGGCAACACATGGTCTCTTCACAAAACAAAGGAAGGCTATGCAGGGCCTCTTTACAAAACAAATGAAACAAGAATGGCTACAGAAATTCAGGAAATGATCAAGTAATCAAATGAATAATCCAATGGCATGTATAAGCGCATGATAAAGATGGAGTGACTTGCAATCTGGTCCACAAAGTGACTTGATTGCTTTTAGTAAAGCAAAGGTTGCTTGCAGAGACTCCTAAGTGCACTCTGACCCTGCAGTGATCTCAGCCATTATTTCAAACTCGAAGAATGATTCAAACATACATACTGCTATAATGCTGTTGCTGAATGTTTTATTAATGTATGCTTTTGTTGTCCTCTTTGGCATGATTTAGCTGCTGCGTAAAGTCGCAAACTGATTTCTTTCAGCAAGATAAAAATTTAACAATCTAGCAATATTCTGATTATCAGTTTTATGTGCAATCTCCAATGCTGATAATCCATCTTCACTGATCAAATTTGCATCAGCTTCATTTGACAGTAATATTTTAACCATATCTGAATAACCCAGAGCACAAGCCAACATCAAGGGAGACCATCCATTACCTGTTTGAGCATTTAAAATGGCACCCTTTCCTATAAGCTCTTTCACTGTTTTAGTATGTCCCTTCTGACTGGCCACAAACAATGATGATGCTCCATTATTTTTCAGCAGATCTATCTGAGCACCTTTTTCTATGAGTTCTCTGACTGTTTCAGCATGTCCATTTTGACTGGCAACAAATAATGGTGATGCTCCATTGTTATCTTGTAGGTCTCTCTGAGCACCTTTTTCTATAAGCGCCCTCACAGTTTCAGTATGTCCTTTGTAGCTAGCAACAAATAATGGTGATACTCCATTTTTTTCTTGCAGATCTATCTGAGCACCCTTTGCTATGAGCTCACCCACAGTTTCAGTATGCCCATTCTGACTGGCCGCATACAATGGTGATGCTCCATTGTTTTCCTGCAGATCTATCTGAGCACCCTTTGCTATGAGCTCACCCACAGTTCCAGTATGTCCGTTCTGACTGGCTACAAACAATGGTGATGCTCCATTGCTTTCCTGCAGATCTACATAAGAACCATTTTCTATGAGTTCTCTCGCTATTTTAGTATGTCCATTCTGACTGGCCACATACAATGGTGATGCTCCGTTGTATTTTTGCAGATCTGTCTGCGCACCCTTTGCTATGAGTTCTCTCACTGTTTCAGTATGTCCATTATAGCTGGCTACAAACAATGATGATGCTCCATTGTTTGTTTGCATATCTATCTGTGCACCATATTTTAAAAGCTCTCTTACTGTTTCAGTATGTCCATTGTAGCTGGCAATGTACAATGGGGATGCTCCATTGTTATTTTGCAAATCTATCTGAGCATCCTTTTCTACTAGTTCTCTCACTGTTTCAGTATGTCCATTCTGACTGGCTACAAACAATGGTGATGTTCCATTGCTTTTTTGCATATCTATCTGTGCACCATGTATTAAAAGCTCTCTTACTGTTTCAGTATGTCCATTGTAGCTGGCAACATACAATGGTGATGCTCCATTGATACATTGTAAATCTATCTGAGCACCCTTTTCTACCAGTTCTCTCACTGTTTCAGTATGTCCATTGTAACTGGCAACTAACAATGGTGATGCTCCATTGTTGTTTCGTAGATCTATCTGAGCACTTTTTTTTACGAGTTCCCTTATAGTTTCAGTATGTCCATTCTGGCTAGCTACATACAATGGTGATGCTCCAGTGTTTTCTTGTAGATCTATGTTAGCACCCTTTTCTAAAAGTTCCCTCACTGTTTCAGTATGCCCACTGTAGCTGGCAACATACAATGGTGATGCTCCTTTTCTAATTTGCAGATCTATCTGAGCACCCATTCGTATGAGTTCTCTCACTGTTTCAGTATGTCCATTTTGGCTGGCTACACATAATGGTGATCCGCCAGCGCTTTCCTGCAGATCTGTCTGAGCACCGTTCTTAATGAGTTCTTTCACTGTCTTAGTATGTCCATTCTGACTGGCTACATACAATGGTGATGCTCCATTGTTTTCTTGCAGGTCTATTCGAGCACCTTTTTCTATGAGTTCTCTCACTGTTCCAGTATGCCCATTCTCACTGGCAGCATACAATGGTGATGCTCCATTGCTTGCCTGTAGATTTATATGAGCACCATTTTTTATTAATTCTCTAACTGTTTCAGTATGTCCATTCTGACTGGCCACATACAATGGTGATGCTCCACTGCTTCCCTGCAAATCTATCTGAGCACCATTTTTTATGAGTTCTCTAACTGCTTCAGTATGTCCATTATTGCTGGCCACATACAACGGTGATGCTCCATCATTGTTTTGCAGATTTATCTGAGCATCATTTTTTATGAGTTCTCTAATTATTTCAGTATGTCCGTTCAAGCTTGCCACAAACAATGGTGACATGACATGTTTCTTTAATGAACTTACTTCAGCATCATACAGTATTAACTTTTGTACTATTTTTACATGTCCAATAAGACATGCTATTATGAAACTTGATGCACCATTCATAACCTATTGAAAAAAATGTACAACCAACTTAGTAAAAATATTACTAAAACTATAAAACATCTCACTCAATTTATGTGAAAATTAAATTAAACAATACTACCCTGAACTTGTGCACTCAATAGGAGTGAACTAGCCTATAGCCTAAGTTGAGTTGGCAAAATAGTGTGCAACGTAAATGAGGAACTTAGCAGATACAAAACTAGAAGCCATTCGTTCATGTGAATGTAAGGGAATGGTATGTGAGTATGCCAGCATTGCATGTGAAGGGCCAATTACACAGGTGCACATTAACCCTTTCACCGCTGAATTGTCAGGTAAATAAAAAAAAATTGTTTTTAAGTTTGTCCTATGTAAGAAGAAAAGAACTGCAAATAGATACACAACTTCCCATATCTGATACTAGATTGTCTGTAGCTAATTTTGTGTCCAGTAGCTATAACTACTTCATCCTCATGAAAATCTTCACAACTGCTTTGTCTTCTAAAGCTGTAGTCAAACGCCTGGATTCCTTCACAGAGCAACTCTGTCTTTGTTATTGAATGGCTTCTGTAGGCATAAATATCTTCTGTATCTTCTCGTTTACTATATTCACCATCTAAAATGCCAAGATTGCTGTTAATCCAGGTCTACTACTTCAATAATTGACCTCCCTGTCACCATTTTGAAGTAAGCTAAAACTCGGACTCAGAAAGCTACCTCAATGTTTGTGCTGTAGCGTTAGAGCTACTGCTGCAAGGAATTTGAACATCACTTAATAACTACATGGCTAACTTTTTGAGGCTATAGCATTTGAATGAGCCAATGCAGACGAGAATAAACTACGGTTTTCCCCCGAGGCACTATACTTCAAACTGCCATACGGTGGTTACGACGGTGAAAGGGTTAACCAGTTTACAACACAAACATCCTACCATGGAAAACTTAAAGGAAAAGGTGGTCCAATTCAATGACAAGATTATATACTTGCATTATTTTAAGATGAAGCAAGGTAAGTAGTACTATTCAATTGCAATAAGTTATGAATGATATCGCTTGCTTACCAATCAAAATATTTAGTAATGCAACAGCTGCACTCATGTATATACAAATTTCAATGCTCAGATTTGAGAGTGACTCACTCATTTCACTCACTCATCAAATAGTTGCTCAGTAACATCTATTTAATTCAACATACCTTATATTTGTTATGAACATAATTGGGATCCACATGTTTACCTTCCAAAAGCTTCTCCACAATTTCTGAGTCACCATGCCGAATAGCATCCAGCATCTAGAACAAAAACGGAAATTTATAATACATCTCTGAAAGATTAAAAAAAGATGAAGAACATAAGCATTATAGCACTAAAAAGAATAATTATCTCAGCATCATCTGTGTGTGCACACACAACTGTCAAGTGAGCCTGTTAGTCTTATGTACTTGATGTCCGTAAATCAATTATTAGGCTTCTATTCCCAAAATATGATGCTTGCTTACTATCTCCATAATGATAAATAAAGGTTTTTCTTTGAGACCTACTCATTGTTGAGCAGAGTATAGCTATCTAACAGATTTCTTTATCATGGAAGTACATCTTGAATTCTGTATAACCTGACGAAATCCTAGCATTAACTATATATTAAAACTAGCAAGTATCCCGCCACACCGTAGTGCTTGATGTAAACTACATTGCAAATTAGGAACTCAGTTGTGGGTTCAAATCAGAATGGAAGTAAGTTTTTTTTTCAGTTTTTTTACTTCCTTCTTGACACTTTAGAATGAGTAGAACTTGATGCTTTACCCATTCAGGTAATGATGACACTTTTCCAGTTCAGGCAATGATGACACTTTACCAGTTCAGGTAATGATGACGCTTTACCAACTCAGTTCAGCTTATGAAGCAAGTTCATTATTTCTAGAAATACTATCTACTCATCAAATTATTCAGAGGGTATGGCATTGACCATATCCGTAAGTGCCAACTCTTCTAAAATTACAATGGGTACATATAACTTGCACCTTCAGGAATTTTGATCACACCCCCAGCAATTTTGACTATGCAGCATTAAGCATCACAAGTTCGCCTCTGTTTCTGAATCAACTGCTGGACTACTGCGATTGATTAATTCACGTATAATTATGGTGATGATAGAATTATAATGGCTGTACCTTTAGTGCAGCATGTAAATAGTGATCACTACATGTTAAATTAACTGAACAATACTTTTAGTAAGCTAAGCTAGAAAAGCCACAAGTAAAAGAATGAATAAAAAATAGGTGCCAGACTAAATTAACTTCCAAAACTTGTGAAAACAGGGACAAACAATACAGTTAACTGGGACAGGGGACAATGCTAAACAAAAATGGAATTGTCAGCCAACCAGGGGTGGGTTTGGCACCTAATTTACTTTTTAGCTTCATTTTGTTGAAAGATCATTGAAATGGAAGAGATTTAAAAATGGCTGATCGTTCCAACCATCTAAACTTTTACTTGATGTACCACAAAAGCTATTTAAAACAGTTTAAATTTACAAACAACACAAACAGTCACCTGGTCATTGTAGGAGGAGTATAGAATAACATTATCCAATGATATATAAGATAAATCAATATCTGTAATAATTTCTGACCGTGACTGCAATACATGCTGTAATTTGTCCATTACGTATGGGAAACAGTCTGCCCAAACTAGCCAAGATACTATCAGTGATCCTGGTCTCATACTACATATATAAAATGCTGCCATCGCCAATTCCTGTGGAAATGAATTTTTTAATTTCTGTTGTATTTTTTTCAATTCCTTTACTGTGTTATTCTGATGGTCTATAGATAATTCAGTCACACATGTCACAAGTTCCTCTGGAATATCTTTATTTTCATATCTTGGTTTCCAACATTGAATGAAGTCATATATAGTAGTTTCTGCACAAAAAGTTTCTACTTCTATTACGTATGCCTCTACCCTTTCAATCAGCTCCTCATTTTCAAATCCATATATAATGGTTTGCAACAAATCATAATCAATGAAACTCCACATGCGCTCTAGGCCTTCAAAAAAAACATTGAAGTTGTCTCTAGTAAGAGATGTATGAGTAACAAAATTTCTCAATCCCTTCAGTCTCAGTGGTAATCCATACTCAATAATGTCAGGGAGTTCTCTGATCTTCTCCTCATCTTGTAAAATCTCTTTCTTGGTATCTCTAACTATAAATCCAAACCTTTTCTCCAAACGTGTAATATTTTGTTTTACTATTTGAAAACGAAAATAACAACAACAACAACAACAACAACAGCAACAACAACAACAATAATAATAATAATAATAATTGGCGAGCGAGCGAGACACTCTCAGGGGTAACACAATTGAAAATTGTGGATATTTTTTTTTTTTTATATATGTGTGGACGTACGTATGTCATTTTGCACTTTGACCCTCGCGTTGTTGTGTTTGCTTCGTGGTCTACCCCTTCCCAATCTCCGCTAAACAAAATATTTTGGTTTATCGATCCCATATCATTCAAGGAATTAATTATTTACCCCTTCGTATTAGGTTGTTTCTGAATGCCACAAGACAACACTTAAGTCTTAAAAACTTACTGCTATACTCAATACTGTGCAGTAATTCTTTAGAACTTCTTGTTTTTTTTTCAAGTCACAAAATGTTATGGCAAATGGTTACTGTGGTATTGGGACCCTTTACCAGACATTTTTGGCCATTTTTAGTAGCTGTGAGTGATTGTTGTCAAAAGATTCTGGTAATTTAGATGGTCAGAATGACATATTAGAGACTACAGAAAATGCCAGTACTTGGGAAATTGAGGTAAGAAAGTGGTTCTGTATTTGTTAGCTGAAGTATAATATAATCGTCACAGCGGCTGTATACTTTTAGAAATGGACTGATAGATTATTTTGAATTGTTTCATTTGTGCACTGGCTCGTTCGCCCTTTGTGCTCAAGCACATCACTAGTAATAATAATAATAATAATAATAATAATAATAATAATTGAGTGCTCAAAGTAAACATTAAGAGCATGATTGTAATAATAACTAATTGTGTATTTGAATTTCACACTTGTTTTTCAATATTACGCAAGAAATTTGTTGCGAGTTAGTTTTACTAATTTAGTGAGGATAATGAGGATTTTAGATGAAACATACATAGAATAACACTAGGGTCAGTCCTAGAATAACACAAAAGGTTGATTAGACCTTTATTTAGGAGAGTGTTCATAGGCCAAGGCTGAAGCTTTAAAGGTATAAGGTCTATTTTGAGGCAAGTTAGAAGTTCACTGTTATGTCAGAGGGTGCTTTAGATATTGTAGCAGGTACAAACAAATAGATAAATAATTTTTGAAAAACTTTGAAACTTTCTTTCAATAATATGAATTATGAATATACGAACAAAAACTAACGATTTCTCCTGGAATGAGGAGTTGAATGTAGTTTATCAACAACTGTAGAACTGACTAGCTGCTTTACTACAAGAAATAAAGTACACAATTTTTACATTCCAATAATAGCTACATAGCCAGAACTAACACACCTTTCTCACACTCTTTGGCAAGGCTCTTTTTTTCTGCAGTAGAGGATAGAGGATACATAATTACAATGATATACATAATATAGCTTTACTACATGCCAATGCAAAAACTAATACCATCCTCTATCTCACCCTTTCCCCTCGCTGTACCTGTCAAATTTTCACCACAATAAAAAGAATCTGATAGCTTTCTTTCTCCCATTAGCTGAAGTGCATTATCCAATTGTTTCCAGCTGGCATTTTTGTCATTGTTAATCCAGTGGTCAATAAGACTAATTATGGCTTCATTTGTACTCCTGCTATCATACTTGATTATACTGAGTTCACCCTTTTTGAAGCCAAGCTGGATTCCAAGGGCCTGCCATTCAGCTACATGCTTGATAGCATTGAATATATTTTTTTCATTAAATTCCATGGCTCTAGAGTAACATTTAAGCATACCATTCAACTAGCCAATAGCATAATGGGGTGAATAACTTTGTCAATCCCAACTGTTCTATAATATTTAAATTAGGGTGTGCACTTTGTGTACATATATGTAATATTATACATGTGTGTACTATGTGCGTTATGTGTATGCATGTGCCAAACTAGCTTTATAACAAGAAACTAGAGAAGAACCCATATTAGAGCCTACTGTAGTACAGCTTCATTAAAGCTATAGTGATGTGCTCCAACACAAATGGCAAACAAGCTAGCCAAGGATTGCTAATAGTCAAGGATTGAATGCAAAAGGGTTAAAATCACTGAAGTGAACACTTAGCACTTCACTGAAACATTTGGACATAATAATCTACACTTGTAACAAGGAAAACAAAACAACTTTAAACAACTGCAGTACCCTTTAATATTCTCAATTTACCAGGATACAGTCTGGGTAGCGTTACTATCCACATAAAACTACAATACTTTTACCTAATAATAACATCAATATTACCATTGCCATTTTATTCTCGCAAGCTCGCATAGCAGGGTAAGTGATTATTTAATTACCCGTATACATGTGTGTGACCAAAATATTGGCAAAATTTAAGCTTTAAAGACTCGAACTTACTTCAAACCAAAATGCCAATTACTACCCTTCAAATACCGATTTGCTCGTAAACTTTACACAAATTATTTGTGATCTTGACAGCCATTCCACTGCCCCACCCATTATTTCTTCATTCCTACATTATCTCTTCAACCCTGGAATGAAGAAAACGTGAAATGTGTTCTCAGTGAGCACCACTGGACCCACATACTAAAGTGTTCGGCTAGTTAACTTTACTTTCACACACACAAAAAAAACTACAATGACAGGTTGAGTGCTCCAGGCTCTAGTATTTCTTTTTAACATTTAGTAAAATATACTTCAGTTTTCTGAAACCCATAATGCTATATAATAAAGCATAATCAGGCATCCTAAAGTACTGCATATCGCTGCCATTCTATGCAACGATTGGTAAGCCGATTTTATACCTATAATGCATATATTAGTTCACATTTTTTGTTGGTCTGACAAGTGCAACCCCTCCTAGAAAATCAAGATGATCTGGTGACTCAATGCTAGTCTCACGTAGTCAGACCCTTTACCAATCACAACGCAAGGAAAGGGTCTGGTCAACTAACATAGAGCAAGTTGTGCTGGGCTGGGAAGAACAATAGAGAGGCGCGGTAACACGTGGGTGGAGTGGTCTAACCCAACACGTTAAAGCATGCAAGCATATTGATTTCCATTCATGAAGCAGGCGAAAAAAGTCATTAAAATATTAATTATGCCACGTCCACTATAATCTCCTAGTTAGCTGACAGTGTAAATACAACTCTCTCTATGTCAGTTGACCAGACCCTTTCCCACGTTGCAAGTGGTAAAGGGTCTGGCTATGCGAGACTAACTCATCGCACCTGTTTGGAATGGTGGAATGTAATAAACTTTGTAGGTTTACTTAACATCCTGTTTCTATCTATTGGGCTGATGTAAATCTATGACTTATCTGAGACAGTTGCTGTAGTTGAGGCAACTTTCTACCTCAGGTATGCAAAGTCAGCTTCCATCCTTACCTCTACACAGCTTCAAAAAAGAAGATATTGACGATAAGAGAGAAAAACAATAACGATAAGACTCGAAGTGTCCATTCCAGAATCAGGTAGCTCAGAGCAACTACAAGTGTAGGTAGGACTACTATTAGTACCCACATAATAGGACGCACAGATCAGACATTAAACGGGTGCGTTGGAGTCACCAGGCTTTCGCGTTCTTCTGGAGAGGGGCTGTGCTCGCCAGACTAGTTTGCACAACAATACTGAAAGCGTTTCTTAATAATAACGTACATGCTCCTTCGTCAAATGACAAACAAAGCCATTGCCAATCTCTTCAACCATTTCTGTTAGTCGTCGCGCACTGACTACGAGAACCACACCCCACAATATTGGTGCAGACATGCGCGCAGCAATACGTCATCAATGGTGTTAACACCGCGCGCGCACAATTGATTAAAAAACCATGTGGCTTGCCAAAATGTTTACTCTTATGTCTAATGACTACATTATGGGGGGGGGGGGGGGGGGGGGGGGGGGGACGACTTTAACTCAGAATCTCTTAGAAAGAAGGAAAGATAAATAGAGATTCTGAGTTTGGCTCATCTCAGCAACTACTCAGTAAATACTGAATAAAGAAAGAAGATAAATAAGTCTAAAGCATCACAACCATTAGAATAGAATACACTGGAATTGAGCAACTTTGGATTTCAGGAGATTTAGGAAGTAGCAGCCCCGGTGTTTTGTAAAATACCATGTGGTTCCTCCTCTGTCTGCACTTGGGAATGAGAGGATGCTATGAACTTTACAAGTTGCATTACGGTGACTTAGAGGTCAAGTGTTCTTCTGATGGCATGAAGTATGTTGAGTTTACTGAACAGGATCAAAGACTCGCACTGTGGAGTACTCCAGAAAAACCAGGTTACTGTCCAGTGCTATCATTTGAAGCCTATGTAAATAACAACAGCAAAGATGTGTCAGCCTCACTCTCTATTGTACTTGGCTGTGAATTGCACACTCAGTCATGGATCCTAGTGTTAGATTATGGGGAGAGACATAATCGGACAGTTCATGAAAAGAATAGCTTTAGAAGGAGCTCTGAAAGGGAAGAAACCAATCATTCTCTCAAAAGACAACGATAACATCTCTAGCTAGATCTAACATTCCAGATACCGAATCAATACAGTTCTCTGGCCACAAAAATGTACAGACTTTAAACTCCTACGAACAAGCATCTTTGAGTCTCTGTGGAGTACTTGAAGAAATGCAGTATACTAGCTAGTGTGGTCTATGCATGATAAAGTGACAGAGAATAGATTAGTGGCTCCTGAGTTTGAAGTGAGGAATGGTTTGAGGCAAGGCTGTGTGATAGCACCAACCCTCTTCAACCTGTACTTTGCGATGGTGATGGAACAGTGGAGAGCAAAAAGCAAGGAGTTTGGAGTGGATGTTATGTACAAGTGTTGGTTGGTGGAGGCCATTGAAGGTGAATTAAAGGCAATGAAACTTTTACTTGCCAATAATGTTACAGCTGCTAATGTGAACAGGCAAACTATTGAGAGGGCTGCTATGGAGTTGGAGAAGGTGATCAAGGCGTGGGGGATTGACATTGAGTATATATATAAAGAAAATTAGCCACTTGTTTCAGGTGCTCTAGACTGAAGATGAGGTGAGGTCAACAATGCTGGTACAGCAGCAACAAGAAATGTCCCATCTGAATTTTCTAATTCCTCCATGATACTCCAACTTTTTCAGGGAGCAACTAGAAGTTTATAGCCCACAGGACTATTCTTTAAATGCCCCTAAAGCTCATACTGCCTTGGCAATTCTCTTCCTATTTCCGTGCCCACTCTATCATTTGTCTCCAACACTGACCACAGTTACTTGATGTTAGTTATACATTCCACCTCTCCACCTCAAGGGGACAGAGTCATAGGCTTTCTTGAGATTTACAAGAGCACAAAAAGCTCGGTGTTATGCTCCAAAGCTTGCTCTATTACTTGCCAGGCACAGAATATCTTGTCGGTACATCCTCTACCACTTCTGAAGCTACACTGTGTCTCAGGCAACACTCGCTCCGTCACACTCTGCAGTCTTTGTTGGATGACTTTAGCAAAAACATTCCCACCTATGTCCAGCAGACTGATATCTCGCCATTGCCAGTTGTCACACTCTGATAACTTACCTTTCTTTGGAATAAGAATATCCTTCCACTCCTGAGGCAATTCCTCCTCCTGCCACACACATACTACCTAACAGTAGTACTATACAATTATGGTGATGAATATGATGTTTGAGCAGAAGGAGATGACTGCCGAGTGCACTTGTGCATCTCCATCATATTTATCACCACAAGACATTCAGTGAGCACCAAGCCAGTAACGCCTCGCCATTTGAGTTTATCTGACAAACCCCAAGCCTACCACACACACACACACACACCATCCTGCCTGTCCACTCCTATCTGTCTATTACCATTTAGATCTCCAACTATCAGCAACACATTCTCAGCATTCACTCCATCCACCACATTCTGCAAGTTGGCGTAGAACTTGTCCTTGTCTTGTCTGGCAGGTCTTGTGAGTAGCTACATACACACTTGCAAAACAACTCCATACACTGAACCACTCCTTCCCCTCATCCATGATCTGACTACTACCTTCTCGAATAAACCTCAATCTGGCTGTCACAATTCCGGAGTTAACTGCACTTCATACTTCACCACACTCTCTCTCCAGCTCTCAGCCGGGCCATGACTAGATGCACTAGCCCTAGCTACGCCTCCATTCCAACTGCACTCTCCTACCAGCTGCTGGCACTGGACGTCAAGAAGGTCAGATCAAATACCCATCTACATTGTACCGAACCACTTCGTCTCGCTTATGCCTAGTACATTCATCCCCTACTTACAAAGCTCAAATACCCTATTGTACTGTATTCAAACTGACTTCGTCTGTTGCTAGGTGAAAGGCTGTGTTTAGACACTGCAGTGGTTTTGCTAGCCCTGAGTAGCAAGATCATTTGCATTTCGAGAACAAGAAGCTAACATATGGATACAGATGTTAGCGTTGCTACAGGAGTGTTCAGACAAGGTGATCGAGGTGTTGTTGTGGATAAGAAGGCTAGGTTGATGAATCGCTAAAGCTGCGACAAGTCATGTTACCACTGTTAACCCCCCCCCCCCCCCCCCCCCCCCCAGGCACCACAAGGAGGTAGACTTCGAATTTTGTCAGGGTCAACTGGGACAACACGCACACAATTTTATTGACACTAGTGAAACTTCAAACCCATATATCTATATATTGTACCACGGTTCATTCAAACCGTCCAATCGGATTGCTCAATTCATAGTGAATATTTCATACCCACTTCGAAGAAAATTATTAAGTGAACCACCCAGTCAAGCTCAAGACCCTCAATGGAAATTCTCATGAGCAGACCAAGGTTTTGGTCAGTGATACTGTTGCATATACGGGTTTTAATGAGCTTCATATAGCTGAAAGATCGTTCAACTGATGATGCTGTTCCAACTGGAAGGACGAGGATGTTTCTGAAAAAATCCCTGTATACCTCTGAAGTGTAACAGTGGACAAAGCAGTTCATACTAGCCCCCTCAACTAGAGGACTCGTACCCTCCCATCTCTGTGGCCTATTCAGCCAATTTAGCCACACATTACCTAGGTAGGAATTTAAAAAAATTCCCTTCTCCCCAGAAAAAAAAAAAATCTTGTATCAAGCCCTGGGTGTAGGTAAAGCATTACCATGAATTGACAAGGTTAAGCATCATCACATTCAGTCGAGGCAATTAAAAGGAAGCAACGACTACGAAGCAGGTGAGGATGATAAATGTTGATAAAATGTTCAAACAAGAAAGGTAACAATTTTACAAACAAGTCCACAATCACAGAATGACTGAGAAGCAGGAACAGGTAGACAAAAGAAGACACCGGAATTTATATACTGAGCTGAAAAGAGGGAAGGGTTTAGGAAGAAAGAGAGCAGGAGAAGGAAACTGATGTAACTATACCAAGTGGAGGGATAAAAATACCTTATGCTACTGCATTTCTCATTTGGAAAAGTTAATACATCAAGTGCCACTGTGTGGCAGGATACTTGATAATAATGAAAAATAAAACAAAGAGATATGTGTTGGGGAGGGGGGGGGGGGGGGGGGGGGGGGGAGAAACACTTGTAGATAAAACTGATGTTCAGTAACCCATGACCGATCCATCAGAGCGTCCATCGCAGCCAGACCACAATACCTTCTCCCCTCCCACAGCTTTCTCCTGCTTGATGATGTGACCTCTCCCAAAGATATATCTGTCAAAGTTTGTCACTGGACCAATGACTGAGTGCCCGAGGGATTTCAGTTCGGCAATGACATCTTTTTCTATACCATCTTCTAGACAAACCCCACCTGAGTCCTGTTCTACTCCAGGAGCTTTCGCCTTAGAAGGGACTATGCAGAAGCGAGGAGAATCAATGGCTTCTTGAGGATTCATACCAAACTCTAGCATGTTCATTAGAACCTGAAGGACGGAAGAAAATGTTATAGCATTCGTGCATGCATTACTTATAAGTACATAAACATTGCTTGCTATTGTTTTGTTTTTTTGTGCTTATTTTGTTCGGAAGATGTTCTGATATGGGAATCTAATTATAAGCACAGAAACAATAACATGGGAATAACACTATAACACCACAAACAGGTAAGAAATTTAAAAATATGTAGTTCAAAGCTCTCTTCTGTTTAGCCTATTATTAACCTATGGATAAAAATTTGAATTTTTATTTTATTTGGAGAATGTAATATTAATAAAATCCTTAAAATATAGCTGGGCTATCTCGCTACCCATCAGTGCTGAATCACACCACTAATGAATGTATATCTAAGCATTATAGTACATACATGATATGTACTATATGTGCTGAGCATACATTTGTTATATAGCTATAGCTCGATAAGCTGAATGTATTGGTTTTAAATTCACTATGTATGCTGTATCAACTTAGAAATTTACTTGGTATTATAATAATCATGAACTGTTTTGCAACTTATGCAACAATATAATGAAATAATACATTGTTAGGACTACCCCAGGCTTGTCTGAGTTAACATTTTACTGAACTGAACAGGTAATGTACTAGCTATGAAATTCTATACCACTATATTAAGTGCTTACTTTAACTAAAGCTATAACAGGTGGCACTTAAATGATCACTACGGGACAGTAGAGGATTATTTTTGTATTGGAGAGTCTAATTTGCTGCTAACCTGGACATGACCCTGAGGCTGCATGAAACCTCCCATCACTCCAAAGCTACACATGAGGTCTCCAGTGCCGGCATGAGTGGCCATGCCAGGAATGATGGTATGGTATGAACGCTTGCCGGGAGCCACGACGTTCGGATGGGCGGGGTCAAGGACAAAATTGTCACCACGATTCTACATTTACAACATTAATGATTCAATATTACCACTGTCTGGACTATTCCCATTATAACAAATAAAATATAATCTATGTAAAAATAAAATAAAAAATTAATCTTTTTTTTTTTAATTCACGCTTTCTATATTATATATATATTTTTTAATAGCCCAATGTGGTTTTTATTTAATTCCGAGGTACTTTAACGGTTGCTCACTTGTAAGGTGAAGCCACACCCCTCTGGGACCAGTCCTGTGCCAAACCCCATGTAGTTGCTGTTGATGAAGGAGCATGCATTGCCCTGGCCATCTACAACTGTTAAATATACCGTGTCTGATGAGTTGAAAGGCTCTCCTTTCAAATACTCTGGTAAGGTGTGGTCACGCTGGATTAAGGCAGCTCTCTTGGCGCCATAGCTCTTGGACAGCATCTCTTCCACAGGTACGGTGACTTTGCTCGGGTCAGCGTTGTACCACCAGGTGTCAGCAAAGCTCAGCTGCAGGGCCTCGATCAGAAGATGGAGGTACTCTGCACTATTGTGCTTCATAGCTGGATGAGAGAGAGAGAGAAGAGTTTGGGATGGATAATTACAACAGGTAAGGTGAAGAATTGATATGCTTGCCTATATAATATATATAGAAGGACAGGATCGAATTATTGCTGGGGGAGGGGGGGGGGGGGGACAAGTTAAGAATCATTATTAAATGCAATGGCTATCTTCAGATGAATTACATTCAGAGAAGGAGATCAGTTTTTATGAGTGTGTGTGTGTGTGTGTGTGTGTGTGTGTGTGTGTATGTGTGTGTGTGTGTGCATGCATGTTATTCGTTTATAGAGAAATACAATAAAAGCATTCGGCACTCATACATGCAAGCAAGCATCTGCAATGTTCTCAAGTAGTAATACTGAAGACAACTAAAACCAGCAAAGAAAGACTTGGGGTGAGTCCACAATATTGTAATATGTACTTACTGGTACAGGTGGAGGTGTGAGGGTGAGAAAGAATGCGGATTATTATAACACCACCTGTGCCTCAACCCACAATATTACTAAACACACACAACCTCACATTTGCAGTCATACCTGAGAAGTCAAATGTCTCGAGTATGTTGAGAGCCATGAGCGCAGTAATGCCTTGCCCGTTAGGAGGCATCTCCCACACGTCCACTCCGCGGTATGACGTCTTGATCGGCTCATCAAAGGTGCTCACATGCATGGCCAAATCCTCTTCACTCATCACCCCTCCATTGGTCCTCACACAGTCCACAATTGCCTTAGCAATGGCACCTTTGTAGAAACCAGCCTTGCCTTCATTGCCTAGAGTCTATGAGGGGGGGAGGGGGGGAATGGTGAGAATAAAACGAAGAAAGAGCTTTCATTTCACTTACCTTGAAAGTGTTTGCAAGAAAAGGCATCTTCATGATCTCTCCCGCCTTAGGGGCCACACCCTTCAGCAGCATGTCCCTGCCGTGAGTATTACCATCTTTGGTTAAGGTCCATGAGCCACGCTTCCACAGGTAGGCGGCTATAGGTGCCACTGGGAACCCTTGCTCAGCTAGATCTATGGCAGGTTGAAGAACTTCTAGCAGAGAAAACTAAACAAAAACATTGGAAGGGACTCAAAAAAATGCACAAACTGTCATCCTAGACAAAATACGATGCAATTGCATTGCCTATTTATTTTCTTGTCTCTCTCGTTCACTAGTTTACCTTTCCAGAGCCGAATGTAGAGACAGTGTCCGCCCACGCAGCTGCAGCACCAGGGACTGTCACACTGAGAGCATGTCTGACTGGCATTGGGTGGGAGGAGTCATAGCCCAGAGAATTTAAGTACTCCAAACTCAATCCTCCTGGAGCACGTCCGCTGCCGTTTATTCCAGATACTTTCCTGGTGGCAGAGTCGTAATAGAGGCAGAAGCAATCCCCTCCAATGCCAGTGCTGCAAGGCTGGGTCACGTTCATAGCTGCCGCTACAGCCACGGCGGCATCAGCCGCGTTGCCACCACCCTTTAGAACACGGAGGCCAGCTTCAGCAGCCAGCGGCTGATCGCATGACACGCAGCCATTCCTGCAGATAACTGGACTTCTCTTAGTTGGAAGCTTTTCCATAGCCAACTTCAGCCCCACCTCGTAATTACTGACTGGTAAAGGTCGTTAGGAATCACAATTCGTGACAGACTTACTTAACGATCTCTTACCAGTTCATAAATCACCTTTTTTTTTTTTTTGGCCATCACATGATGTTGAGTGTATGCAGTAAAGTTAGGCTACCTGGGAGGACCCTGTGTTCATTCAGGTCTGGAAACCTCAGGGAATATTCCAGTCTCTTTCCCAAAAGTCACTCCCTGAGAGGGGAGAAAAACAGGCAATTCTTGACTCCTGATCAAGGAACTATAGTTTGTGTCCATCCTGCAGTACCTGCAGATATTTCTGGTACAAAGGTACATGAGAATGAGCCATTTAAGCTCATGGCTTTTAATTTTATTTGCTTTTATTTAGCTCCTTTTTGCACCAAAACCTGAAACATTAAATCAACGCCGTAAACTGCCACCGGATGAAGTGAGTTGAGGAGTGATTTGGAAGGAGTAGTGGATGAGTCAGGTGGTACACTGACTCTGTAGTGGATGAGTCAGGTGGTACACTGACTCTGTATTTTTGTCTAGGTTGAGGTAGTCAGAACACTACGTATGGAAAACCCTGAACTGTGGACAGTATCGGTGCTTTCAAAGCTATTCAATGCCACCAGGAAGGCTATAGGGTGAGATGACATGATTAGTTATTGTATAACAAGTGATGAATTATGTCTACCTCCATACGCCTAACGAGGTAATGTTTCCTCCATGGGTTTCAAAATAAGCGCTCTTTTTTTTTTCTTTTTTCTTTTTTTTTTCTTTTTTTCATTCAGCCTATTTTTCCATACAGTATTTGGGAGTGTCCTTTATTGGGGTGTTGTGGGTTCAAGATAGAATGGTTACTTTTTAGGCTAGTTAGTAAGATGTCAGGCGCTTGCAGGGCTGCATTTAAGGGGGAGCAAAGGGGGGCATTCTCCCCCCCCCCCCCCCCCCCCCCCAAAGAAATCCTTTGGTACTACTTTTCGACTTTGCAACTTAAAATTAGCTAAGTTTTGCATAAGTTTCTAAGCACTGCATGTGAGGTTCTCTTATACATACAGATTACTCTCATTGCTCCTTCAGAATCTAAAAGTTTCGTTGTTTGTTGTTGTTGTTTTTTGTTTTTTGTTGTTTTTGCCCCTCTTAGAATCGTTTTCTGCTGACTTGAATGGTGGGATGCTACCCAGATTCATGCAATAAAAGAACTGTTTTATAATTGTTCCATCAGGGGATACCAGTTACCTTTTGACTTTCAGTTGAGACCATGTCCGTTGAGCATTATGCCCATTCTTGAGGTTATTTTTATTTTGTAAACTGGTAGAGAATCATTATAATCAGTACTGCCAGTCTGTGACTGGTGGTGGTTCATTCTGTTGATATCACCTGGGGTTCTTCTCTGGGAGAATGTCGTGCCATATTTAAAGGTTAACTGAATTTGGTTAAAAATAACTGTAACTTCTGTACAGTGATTTGTGCTACTGGTTGAGTACGGTGTCATCAATACTAGCTAAACCTCATTTTGATAGATAATCAGAGCACTAGCTACTTCACTCTAACAGTTGTTGTTGTTGGTATTGTTGTTGTGTTGTTGGTATTGTTGTTGTGTTGTTGATATTGTTGTGTTGTTGGTATTGTTGTAGTAATCTGGCTCCTACTACAGAAGCAAGAAGAGAGGACTTGACCAAAGCAGAACGAATAATGAGGAAGTTGAGACCTTACAAGAGAAAGATACTTCTCGCTGAGCAGGCAATGGTGAGATAAAGTAGGGCTAAAAAGTAAAAGGATAATAGTAGGGACATCCCCTGTCACTACAGTATGCACCCTTACCTTCCCCTACATTCCCTTCTAGCTGATGACTATAAGAATTGATCACATGACTGTGTGCATGTGGTGGGTTTGTTTGGAGTGATCTATTGTAGCTCGGTATTGCCTAGGGTCTAAGAGTTTTACCTGGCATACATAGCCCCGCAAACTTTCAGTTAAATGGTCATTTGTGTTTAGGTTTGTTTAGTTGGTTACCCCCTGGAAGAAAATCTCCAAAGTATGAAAGCAGAAGGTGTGGAGTATTAAATTAATTAAAGGTTTCTGTGACGCTTGATGCTTACTATTAAAAGTGTCAACTGCCACAAATCGTGATATTTATCTTTACCAGTGGACACACTTTACCAGATAACTTAAATAGTTGTATGATTGCTTACTACGTTGGACATACTTTACCAGATAACATAATACAGCTTGTAAGCCTAACTAGGTTACCCCAATGAGCTAGTTCATGTATATATCTCAGAAACGGGAAAAGAAGCTCAAGGAAGCTATTGCTGAAAATAAATACAATTTTCCCGGCAAGTTGTGACCCTCCCTATCATCTGCTCCCTCTATCATTAACACCTTTCATTTACTTTCATGTAAATATTTGCTTATCGTACATAGAATGCAGGAATTAAAAATAACTGACGACATGTATCAAATAAAAACTCAGTCTTTCTAACTTGTTGTGTTATGACAAACAAAAATTAATAGAATTAACAGCTGTGTCAGCACATTTTTTTTGACTGATGAATTTTAATGTCTGAATTTATCGCAGCCTTACTGTCGGCCTCGCCCTCCAGACAGATGCTGAAGTAGAGTCGAATTCTGGATCCGAAATATCCAGAGATTGAGCAAAGCTGCAATAATAATAACAACAACAACAACAATAATAATAATGGCAATCACAAATAATAATATTGGACGCAAAATAATTTAAAAAGTCTGCTGTGATAAAAACCTTTTGAGATGTAGAGCACGCCATGCCCACCTGCCACGCCCACAAACTTACTCTTCGGGCTTGGCTCTGTGCCTCTTGTGTCCCTTGGGGTTGAGGTGCGGGTATCGGTAGTGTGCGAAGATGGACATGAGGAAGAAGAAGAGGGCGACTCCCACACACAAGATGGGCAGGGAGATGGCCACTGGAATGACAAGTAGTAATAATAGTAGTAGTAGTAGTAACATTCACACTTTTAGAGATATAACTATGAGCTTTACCTATTTTTATTAGCATTAATTAAAATAAACTATCACCTGCATGCATGCATACATCGCACTGAAGTCCCAAACTACTATAACTTCAAGGATAACTGTGGTGGTTTATTTTTTTGTTGTTGTTGTTGTTGTTGTTTTGCAAATATCATGAAATGTACTCTCATGTCATGTATAAACATGGCCCAAAACCATACAACTCAGAGACTGAGTGGTTGCTTCACAATAGCACCGTTCTTTATATTTTTGTTTCCTTAAAATTTACTTCCTGTTGTGGGCGGGGCATATTAGCAGGGAAAATATTTTCCACCACAGTTACACTTTAATCACTCTTAATCGATACTTCAGCAAACGTAGGGAGGGGGAGGGGGGGAAGACAACAGGGACATAAAGCACTGCCTGCAGGGAGGGGGTGGGGGCTAATGTTGTTTTGGTTGAACATTTACATTTTAGCTTTAGTTATAGTTGGGTTTTTTTAGTTATAGTTTTTTTTGACAAATATTTCAAGATTAATTTTAGTTTTTCTCTAACAAAGACTACAATTTTAGTTTTTCCAATGTACTAATTTCAATTCTAGTTTTAGTTTTATTTTAATTGTTAACTTCCATTTTAGTTTAGTTTTGGTTTATTGCTAAGGGAGGGGCTGGGCTAGATAGTCGATGAGCAACTGCAGACTGCTGTCCAACAGTTTGCCTTAGCCAAACAATTTACTCAGGTGCTATGAAGAAATGATTAGGTAAAGGGTTTTGCTTCCCGGGACTTGGTCCGTCTTTCAGCGATCTATATTTTTAGTTTTGATTAAAACAATAATTTTGGTTACTAAAATGTTTTAGGTGTAACTAAAATTAATTTTAGTTTTAGTTAACCAAAACAACACTAGTGGGGGCACACTCTCTTTCCATGTGACAAACTCACATTCCAGCTGGTGTTTCTGAGCCTCTCTCTCTTCCTCCATCAGCTCCTCCTCCTGTTCTATGGCCACTTCAGCGACTAACGACAAGGGACACGCGAAACACTCGTGCTCAAACAGCACCGTCTCCCTCAGACAGCGACTACATTGGTTGCTCTGTCTGTCACATTGCAGACAGTAAGGCAGGCCACATGCTGAGGAACAACAACAACAACAAATAACAACAATAATAGTAATAACAACAACAATAATGTAGAACATTGACAAGACGCTAGAACTCTGGAAAATAAAATAAATAAAATTAGCTATGGCTTCCCTGTAACAAAGAAGTAACACATCTTAATTTTTTTGTACTTTTTGTTGTTGTTATTGTTTTTAAACTTCCCGAGTTTTAGAATTGTCACTCCAAATAAGTACAAGAGATCAGAAATTTAAGAACTTAAAAATGCCTACTCAATCGTGGAGAAATTTTTCATAAAAAGACAACTTTTTCAATTTCACACATGCACACACACACACACACACACACACACACACACACACACCCTGCCCCATTACAACTTACCAAAACAAGTATTGAGTATTTCACTCCTGTCATTTCCTTGATCACACTTCTTTACACATCGAAAATTTTCCAGCTCAGGAGCATGGCATGTGGTTTCACCTTCAGCACCTAACAAATACAGCCACACCCACATATCAAAATTACCGCCTTTACCTCACTCATTAATCCATCCCTTTACCCAATCACTAGGATATCCCTCCACTTCCTCATAAAACCCCATTATGTGTTGACTATTCCTTACCTGAAGTTGCAGGTTGGGGGCTGTTCAATTCTCTGTAGTATCCACTTGGACACTCTACAAATACAAATATTACTATTAGGCCCTATCAAAATAATTTCTTGTTATCATCCGAAAATAAAAAATTGGAGAGGGGGGGGGAGGGTTTTTTTTTTTAAGTTTCAAAATTACTTTTTTTTTAAGTGAAATCAAAACCAGATGTGTCTGTGAAAAGAAAAAAAGGTATATATGTTGTTTTTTAGTCCTTTGGTTTAAACTGCCGTGTTCGTTTGGCTGGGGGGCGTTTGCCACCAGAAAAGCAGGTCATGCAGATAGGGTAACCTTCTGTTTGCTCTTTGAAATCCTCTTCGAACCACAAAAAAAGCATAGCTATTGCATTAAATAATTTTTTTCTCTTGAGTCAAAAATTGGAGAGGGAGGGGATGATAAACAAGAAATTATTTTGATAGGGCCTTAAATCAATAATTAAGTCAATATAAGAATAAACACATGAACAATTTTACTACATGTCATGCACAGCTTCTTATCAGAAAGCTATCAGACCACGAGAAGGATGGAAAGCGAGGGGGTGGAGGGAGGAGAGGGGAGGGGGTGGAGGGAGGAGAGGGGAGGGGGTGGAGGGAGGAGAGGGGAGGGAGGACAGAGTGAGTAATATACATGGTACTGGCACAGTAATTTGCCAAGCAAACTAACCAACCTACTACACAGAATTCAAGCTAGAGACTATGTGGTCATCAGTATACTTCAGAGATGCTTTTTGTAAGTACACTTTCACCTTTTTAGAAATGTATTTAATCATATAAGCTATTTGAATGAAGGTGATGACAGAGGAATAGAAAGTCAGACTGGCATAAAGATGGGATGAAGTTTTAAGTGTACACTACACACATGCTCAATGATGCACTGCTATCTTATAGTAGCAGTTCCCAATTAGTACCACACCCACTCACTAGTGTACACACAGAGTAGCAGCTTAAGTCGACCAAGCTTTGGACTAATAAATAGATGAGGAAGCTCTGAAAAGAAACAGTTTCAATAAACATTCTCTTTTTCTCTCCCAACTCCAGCATATTATTAGCGAAACTCATACAATTAAGAGACCCAATCCTCACTCTTCTGCCTGAGCAACCAATTTCTGCCCTTACATAAACACTGCTCCTCAGTCAGTTCTCTGCCTGCAGTAAATTACGGGATGTACAGTGTGTACTAGCTGCAGAGTCTGGTCAACCATGTGCTTGTGGGCATAGTAGAGTGTTATATCAATGGAATGGGTTGTTGAGTCCAGTTCACGTAAGATAGATTACACCAAATTCTTACCTTACACTCCTAGTGCATAAAAACTTCATATCTCAAATTAATATTCATTACACAACTTGCATACCAGAAGTAAGAAAATTAATATGCCATACCAACACACACAACTACACATACACACACACACACACACACACACACACACACACACACTACATTGATACAACAATAAACCAGAGTAAAGTGAACATGCTGGAACTTCCTCTTGTTTACAACTGCACACACACACACACACACACAAACAGACCAGGGCCAAGACAGGCCATGTACAACTTTGCTGCGCATGCACGTCCATGAACATACATGTGTGTGCTTGTACATGTACATGTGTGTGTGCGTGCAAAGCTTCCTCACTCACCACACGCATTGAACCGGTCGTGTTCCACTTCCAGCGAGTTCTGACACACGTCGTCACAGTGAATCAGGCCTTGTGTCCCTTCTCCTTCAAGAAGGCACTCTGAGGGCTCTGCCCGACAAGCAATGCAGCGAGAGCAAGTAGTCGTGCTCTCGAAACACCTTTCACACGGAGACAGGCATGCTAAATAATGAGGAGAATTGTAATCGGTATTGGTACCAGTTATATCATTCAATATTCAAATTTCATTAAGCATATGGGGAACCATACACATGCTACTTTTGCTACATTTGAAAGGTTCCTTTGTTGTTTTTGCTCGATAGCTTAAGCTGGGTCCACATTTTTTGATAACTTACGCTCTTGGCAGATTTGAGTCTCATTCATCACACTCATGCAGGACAGACAAGAAGAAGTGGTCATGTTCAACGTGGATGGCGGTAAAGCAGAAGGCCTTCCTGATATGCCACCCCCAACACAAGTGAGTTCAACTCTTTCTCCTCCAGTCATTGGGTCCGTTCTGTTCACACCTGATATTACGCCTCTCACCAGAGCAGAGTTTCTACCGAAGGAGAGACAATTTATGTATAGGTCCAGGCCGTCTAAGATAATCTCTTCCAAAAGTCTGTACAGACTCTCCTGAGGCATGGCGCAAGGTGGAGTTGCTGGAACTCTCTCCGTGACGCTAGCAGTGTTGCTTTCGAGAGCACAAAGCGCCCAGCCAACGTAACAGGATAAGAAAATAAACGAAACAACCTTCATACTCGCTTCTATTGACTTGTACTAAAGGCAGAAGCGACGTCGACACTGGCGGTGGAGGTCGAAGAATGGAGTAAGAGGTAGGAAGCGCTATTTTCAAGGGCCGTTAAAGAGGAGGCGTGGCATCTTTACTTTGGTAAAGATCGATATATCCAGATACACAACAAGAGGTAAAGGATAGTCTCTGTAGCGCTAATATACACCTACACACTAAGAGCATTTATACCTGAACGCTGTAAAGAATGGAGAAAGAAAGAAATGCTTTAGTAATCTTGTCACCTGGGGCAGAAGAAATGGAGACCGTGATTTCTACAGACGTTCTTCGAAGAGCAAAAATAAATGTTACTTTAGCTGGATTAGATTCAGACCAACCAGTGAAATGCAGTAGGGAAGTCTGTATAGTTCCGGACACATCTCTGGAGGATGCCTCAGGGAAAGGTCCTTACGACGTAGTTGTGTTGCCAGGAGGTCTGGGAGGGTCCAAGAGACTAGCTGAGTCAGCTAAAGTAAAGGAAGTGCTAGAAATGCAGGAGAAAGCTGGAAGATATGTGGCTGCAGTATGTGCTGCTCCTAGTGCTCTTCTTTCTCATGGCATTGCTAAAGTAAGAATAAACTGTGCCTTCTTGTTGTATAGTATCTTTGTAGTCTTGCGTAGTTGGTCCCTTTACCAATGAAAATGGTTTGGTCAACTGACCAAGAGCAAGTAGTGCAGCAGCTTCCCTCCTACTAATTAGGATGGAAAGAGATGAGCACACACATCAAACCTCACTATGATATGTTATGTCTCTGATGCATCATAGATATACAACGCGATGTATATCTATGGATGCATACATTACTCACTCTAGGTCAATTAACCTGTTGATGATCTTTACCCAAAATTCCAGATCAGCTACAATACATATCAAATGTGTTGTGCAGTGAAATGGTAAAGGGTTTTAAGGCTGATTAAGTTTAAATGAATGAATAGTGCATACTGCAATTTTTTAGCACGGTTAGGTCTACAAGTACTTTTTTTGGTGGTACCTACAATGTAGCTATTAGATTCATGTGAACTGGTACACCATTAATGTCACAATAGACTTCTCTCCAAAGTCCTAAGGTGCTATTATAAAAGAGTGTCAACACCTATATTAATTATTTTGTGGCCATAGCATTACAATAGTTATGGTACCTTACCTAAGTGTCAACAGTAATTCCTTTCTAAGCCCCTAACCTTATACTAAGGAAATTTACATTATGTAATGCATAGTTCTATCTAGAAAATTGCGTGTGGAAGGAGAAGAAGTTATGAGGCAAATCTTTGAATCAGTGAACGTAATTAGCATCAAATTAGTTTGCGCTGAATGCTGTCATTGGTAGCCAAATGACATCCTGCACATAGCATGCAAATATGAGGGACGCCGAGAATTTTGGGAAGAAGTTGAGAATTTTGGGGTAAGAACCCTGACATTAGCTACTATAATTGGGTGGAAGAACACTACAACCTGATCTGTTTCATAAAATGTTTCCTACCCTGCTTAAGTTCTGCAACACAAGAACGCAATCGAAAATCAGGGATATTTGTTTATAGGTTTGGACGTACACATGTCATTTTGTACTTTGACCCTTGCATTTTTGTGTTCACTTGGTGGTCAACCCCGTCCCATATGCCACTAAACAGAATCCTTTGGTTTATCTATGTTTACCACTTTGAATTAGGTTGTCTTTGGCATGCTCTGAATGTAGAGGATGCATTTGAGTCTTACAGACATACCTGACTTAGAGGCCTTGGTAAGTTATCTTGGTTATTACACTGTTTGTCATAGCTACGCCTTACGCAACGATATTGTTCTTACCAAAAAAAAAAAATCCATTAAATTGTCAAGTCAAGAAGATAACACAAAGTAAGTCTTGTATTGGTATATCCAGTGCAAAAGTGTGTGTGTGTGTTACTGCCACTGCTGAGTTATTAGCTGCCTTTTTTTAACAGCTTTAGCCTCACCCCAGTTTCTCCTGTAGTAAGTAAGTGACTCTAACTGTGCTATAATTTCTTTTAAAATGTTTGTTTTTCAAGTCACAAAAGTTGAGGCGAGTGGTTACTACATAATAAAATTTTAAAAAAAATCAGCTGTTTTAGTAGCTGGGTGCTTTTTGTCAAGAGCTACTGGTATTTTAGATAGTCAGAACAGCTTATTTTAAGCTACCATTACTCGGGGGGGAAAAGTGAAAGTAAGAAAGTTAATGTCATATTTTGTTAGCTAAAATTGATCATCAACACTTACATACTTGTAGCTACTTTAGGAATAAATGATGCCTAGGTAAAGGAGCTAGAACATTAAGTTAAGGCAAATAAAATTAATGTAGCCATTTTTCAAACCTTTAATGGCAAAAATCAACTTTTATCAGATTTAAGTGTTTTACCTTCAGACAAACTAAATGTGTTTTTTTAATGTTTTATCTCGTTTAAATTACTTGTACACTATGGCTCGCCCACCATTCGTGCTGAAGCACGGGGGACTGGTTATCATCCTTACCATTACTATATTCTGACTACTGTCACTGTGATGACCATTACCACGTCAAAATAAAATAATTGTAACTGCTTTCCGAGATACTTTGCATACTACGTATTACTGTGCTGTACTACTGATTGTTCTGTCTATAAGCTTCATTTATATGTACAATAGAATCTGTCACTTCTCTTTGGCAGAACATGCTTTGCTGGTAGCTACCAAACCCATATATATATATATATATATATATAATTATATATGTATGCATAGTAAGGATATACAATTTTGCTTATTTAAGATTTGAGTGTTTCTGCTCACTTACAAACCAACTTATGATGTGTTATCTGCCACAAATGATGTCTGCATGCATCCCTTCCAATTAGGAAGGTTTGCCAGTTTGACATAATGGCAGAGTGAGAACCAACACATAACCTTTGTGACTCATCATCAGTTTAGTTTATTAGTACACATATATTAGTCCTGGTGGGGAAGGGGGCGGGGCACTTGTTAGTATTGCATTCTGTCACATCTAAGATTTTAGTTGTTGTTTTTTGTTTTGTTTTTTCGGGGAAGGAATCTTGGTAGTTTATATTGCACAACTCTTGCGTGTGAAGTGTATGCTTTGATATTCTGATAGTCTTGCTATGACGAGTTGAATCCTAGTAATTACCACTTAATTGCATCACATTACAGCTGTCCATTCCTATCCCACCAGCTCATGAGGTGTCCTGTGGTATTCATATCCAGCACAGTTGGAATAATTTAGAGGAGGCCACAAATATGAGGGACGAACAAGTAGTGCAGGATGTAGCCTTCCAGTAATAACAGAACACAAAGATATCTCTGCTATGTATGTGGTTCATGGGTCATCTGTTAGTAGTTTCTCACTCTTAAAAGAAGTCTGTCCCTTCTCTTTGTAGACAAGTTAGATGAAAGTAGCCAAAAAATAAGAGGTTATATATTATGTATATATAAATATAACATTTCAGCTGAAAAAGCAGCTCCTTCTATGGTTTAATGTGATGGAGAGAGAAATACCCATGTTGTATGTGTCTCTAAGTGTCTCTGCAACATACAAATTTGAAGAATGTAAGAAGAAATTTCCCCGAGTAGTTCCAATTACCTAGTGAATACAATTTAAAATTTCCCCTCTGCCATGAGGGGCGGGGCAGAGCAGATTGACACAATAGCAGTGACAGTTTTGCTAGTTTTAAGGCTACTGGTATACATGAGGCCACGCACTCACTAGTCACAGTCCTACTGATACCTGGTTTTCAACTGTTACAATTGAGTTGAGGTTTTATATAGCTAATTTTTTTTATAAATTATAACTTCCAGGGTAAAGAAGTGACTTCTCACCCCTGTGTTCAAGAACAGCTTGAGCAGAGTGGCAGCTACAGGTACTCGGAGGCTCGTGTGTGTCTCGATGGCACGGTGATCACTAGTCGAGGGCCCGGATCTTCCTTTGAGTTTGCTCTGGCTATTGTGGCTGCATTGAAAGGAGAAGACATGGCCAAAGAAGTTGCAGGACCCATGATGTTACCTGATAAATGTTTGTAGCTGATACTTTGTTATTATTGTTGTTATTTTGTGTGGTATCCATACACTCAATCATACACCAGCAAGAAGTACATAAAGTAGACAATATTAGTTGGTAATGATCGTTAGCAATAAACACAAGAGGAAGCGTTATTTCATCATTCTAGTCTGTGTGTACGTGTACACGAGCAAAAAAAGTGTCCGAGTTACAGTTGCGGTCAAGATTATGCAGAGTCTGTGGTGGACGTGCGTAGTCGTGTTCGCTACACAGTTGCGTAGTAGTCTGCTCCAGCAAGATTCTGGAGGTAGGTGTACGCGGTACAAATTGGAGGTGGGGCTGGTTGTGAAAACTTGCTTGCATTACAATCTATGTTTGCAGGACGGAAGTATCTAATTACACTGAGAAGTTCCTCTACAACAGGTGAACCCATATTGAACGTCTCAACAGAAAAATTAGCTGACTCTGTTTCTTTTGCGGGCCCTGAGCGGATTTCCAGTTATTGCAGCGGTGCAGATAATGGCTGCGATCTGCTAGTCTTGAGGGGCAGTATCTCTTCTGAGACGTACACAGTCTTTGTGCCTCTGATAAATGGAGCATGGATGGTCACTCTTTCCATTGGAGATTCAGTGGGGCTGATAGGAGAGAGCACCCTGAACTTCACCTCGCACTGTGAGACACTGGGCGTGTTCAATATTTCAAGATTGTTTGTGGCAATTTGCACTGATGAGAATGACTACTTCCACTACTGTGACTTAACAGTAAACTTAAATAATGCATCCTCCTTCATAAATCACTGTGGCGGTAATCCTCAACTCCTTCAAAGACCATTTCAGAGAGCCAATGGCGTACCCGTACCCAATGCAGTGCAGATAGGCGACAACTTCATAACAGCACTTGTGCTGCTATTTTCTGGCACAACCGTATACCACTTTTCTGCCAGTGATAGTCAACTTGACAGTTTCCCTATTCACATCAACTGTGATTTTATAGTTCGTGTGCAAAAGCTCAGCAGTAACAATGGCTCAGCTTACCTCTACTGCAATGACCGCAGAATATACCTCTACAACTTGCTAGATACCAGCCAAACGCCTATACTTGTCCGTGACACATTTGAGGGTCGTTATGTTTGCAATAGTGGGATTTATAGCATAACAAACATTAGCGTCCTGTACCAACTTCCTGGAATTGAGAATCAGGTGATTATCCTGCGGCACCCTATAGTAAGAGCCATTTGCATTGGTAATAGTTCACTGCTGTACGAAGACAGATCAAGTCTTAACATTATCAGAAGCATTCAAGGCAACCTTGAGCACACTTCAATTGAGTCAAGAAATTTTCGTTATCGGGTATTACAGGATTTATATGTTGTGCTGTTCCATGGAGACAGCATAAGCGTTAGTGATGCCAACACTCTTGATTTTGAAATGTTCCGTTCTTCTGGTACTGACTTTCCTCCACTCATGCACTTACTAAGTATCTCGTTAAATATCACCATGGTAACCACCTCCGCGCTTCAACCTGAGGTATCTACCACTCCAATAAGCACTACCACCCAAACCAATAGTACAGCTTCAACTACGACCCTAAAACCAACGAGTCCTCAAGAATTACCCACTTCTCACCTGCCGAATACAGAACAGAAGGCTTTAACCATAAGTTTGTCAGTAGTAATACCGATCATTATTATTTTGGTAATCGGTTTAATTATTGGATCATCCTGTTACTGTTCCCATCGCCGTCGCATTCGAGCCACATCTGATAGAGATATTTCTCCTTCCTCTGTGGCAGTTAATGAAAGCACTTATATTAATTCTCCCGAGTCAAATTCTGAAGGCCAAAATGAGTTAGTCATCTGTAGCAATATCAGTAATAATCCTGTATCAGATTCAGTCTGTGGCACTAGTAATAATCCTGTATCAGATTCTGAGGACAGTTGTCTTGATTCCCCTCAATCAGTATCCGATACTCGGTCCCAGCGTGGATCGCTTATGGTAGGAGTTGCACTGCCGAATCCAATTCCTACTGAAAACATCATGGAGTTACACAGAATAAGGAGAACTGAAGAATATCGTAACTCTGAGACTAGAAGAACTCAACAAATCCAAAGTGAAGATGGAGCAAGATTGTAATTGACTCAGGCTGTGTATGTATGGCATATTTATTTATTCACTTCATTGTGTCCTATCACTGCTTGTCATGTGTCTAATATGGTAGCACTTATAGATGGCAACAAAAGTTAAATATTTGACTAAATATTGTAAGGTAGTTGTGGCAACCTTAGTGAGGGTGGTGGCCAAACTTTTGAGCAAAGGCTTGCTTACCTGGTTAAAATCCTTAAATAAAATTGAGAAGAAATATAGCAGGTACTTTGAATATGGTTGCATGTGAAAGTGAGTATTATTTGCAATCAAAATAAGTGATCTAATTTTACAATTTCTGCCGTAACCCCTTCCCCCCCCCCCCCCCCCCCCACAAAATTGTTTGTTTCACCACACATTCAATAAGGCTATTTATGCTCTGAATATTATGCATACCACTTTTTTACCTGCTCCCCCACCCCACACTGTAACATTGAGTTTTTGTCGATAATTATTCTTACACTTCAGAGTTGAATCGCACCAAAGTCTGTGACTGAGACAGTGTATAAATCTCGGGTGTCCTTGAGCACCTAGCTTTCATATTTGATGGAGCAGCTCTTCAGGTAGGTCTTCTCTGCCTGTAGTAAATAAAGTAGGTCTATAAAGAATAGAAATAAAGATAGACAGCCATAGCAGCCAAGCTAATTTTGTGGTTAAGCGACCTTTACCAAGTGTGCCAGCACCCAACACCTATGTATAACTGCCATGTAAAAAAAGCATGGGCAAGTAATAGAAAGAGCTGATAAGTGGTTGAAAAAGCTGACAAGTGAGTGAAAATTTGAAAATTGGCTGTTTGGCACAATTTGACCACAAATTAAAAAAAAAAAAAAAGGTGGGGGGGGGGGGGGGTAGGAGGAAATAGGTGTGAGTAATGGTGACTGCACACTGCTGGCTCAGCAAAAAGCGGTCTTCCCCGGGGATACTCCCCGCCCGCGCGCTCTACACTCTGTGTGTATATAACATATCGAAAAAAATTCCTTTCACGCAGTGAATTCGAGAAGATGTTGGAAAATGTAGAGGCTGTCTGTAAAGGAACCCAACATTGAAGCCTGACATGCTGTTGCTGCTTTTGATTGCGTTGGCTTCAGCGGCACCCTCACTTTCAGAAGGTGAGCAAAATCATGTTGCGGCACGCCCCCATTCGAGTCCTGTGTGTTTGTATTCAGCTATTAGGTGTTTTTGTTATTGCTATTGTATTAAAGTAAAGAAGTGGCCCATAAAACTAAACTGATAGGTAGTCTGCATTGGACTAAACCTTAAGGAGAGGAAAGCAGTAATGAAAGGCCTAATGGGGTTTATAAATGAAAAAGTCCACAATATGACATGCCCCTTCCCTTGTACCTCCCTCACCACTGGTTATTTAACTCCTATAAGATTATACACTCCTTTTATTGAATGCATATTTCCTTCAGACAATGACTTCAGTTTTGCTGTTCTTCATGAGGAGAATGAACGTCCAGCTGTGACAGTGTATACATTGAACAAGTCTCCAACAACTTATTACTTCCCTGAAGGCAATCGTCTGGTCAAGACTTGCACAACTCCCACTAGATTGTGCCCAGACATTCACCTTGACATTATCTTCAGGGGCCATAACGAAGAGAATGCAGTCATTATTGCCAAACTCGTGGATGCCATTGGATTCATGGAGCTTCGTAATTACACGAGTATTACTCAAGAAATTCAGCCAATTGTTGAAGTCCTCTCTATCTCACAAGTGGGCCAAACATCTCCATGTGATCCTCTGGACATAGTACGAATTAATGGTGAATGGACGATATACTGCATCCAGTCCAATTACTTGTTTTATTGTGACCTTCGACTGAACTTTACCAGGTATTCGAGCTCTCAGCTGCGTTGCAGATATCTGAATGACATCATGATTCAACAGGTATCCGATTTCTTATTAACACCTAGTGGTGATTACGTATACTTCATTAACGGAGGCACTCTTTACCGCATCACACCGGCAAACGATGATTTGCGTCAATTCGCATCTCTTGAGGGGTACTCTTGCAGGCACTTGGATTACGTCCAGAGCGACTTACTGCTGTACTGCTCATCTGGAGTGTCACTCAAGATCGATTCAGATAGAATCGCTCGCACGCGACTTATTAACGAGACCGGAATTGCCTTTGCATGTCATCAATCTGACCAGTTCTTTACTGTGAAGCAAACTCCGGTAGATACAGAATTACACATTACCAATCAGAGCATTTCACTTGGTCAGTCTAATTTTGTGGATACCAAGTGCATCATATTTGAAAACATGCCTCTGATTGTAGTCCTGGATGCTGTATCTGGAGTGACAATACTGAGAGAGGATCTGGTAGAAGTGGCCCAAGTTCCTGCTGGATGCAGCATGGTGAACCCGTGCCAAAGGCTGGTGGCATATGCCAATCCCACTGGTATTGTCATAGTGGTCTTTACAGAAGGCAGGCAAGTGGAGGCATTGCTATTCAACAGAATGTTTCATCTTTATGATACGATTATAATTGATGGAACATTTGCTGGATTGGTTCCGCTTTTTCCTTTACGAATCGGCAATACAACAGGAAGTGGTTCTTCTGAGGGAGGAAATGACAAGTCTGTGTCTTTTGGAACATCAGAGTTGATAGCTACTATTACTTCTGGTGCTATTTTGGCTATTGTTGTTGTTATGCCCATATTGGTTGTGCCTATGTAAGTTTTGATGCTTTACTCACAATAGCTAGTTTTTTTTCTTTCCTGAAATTATATTGACCTCATCAAGTCAGTGTATTTATGGTTTGTTTGTTTGTTTTTTGTTTTTCAGATTAATATTTCGAGACAGACGGACCAAACCAAAAAGAAATGATTTGTCAAGAAATGTTAGGTAATTTTTAGGATATCTAATTAACTACATATATATTATTGTTCACATTTTTTGCTATTTTGTTTTAGTGTACAAGGCACTCCTGGCTCAGACCAACCTCTGTTGCCTACCAACACGCCTGCCAATGGTGAAACTAACCCTCTGGATGCATCCAACACTTCTTCCGACACACCAGCGCCAGCAGTAGATGAACATGCTCCAGAGTTGACCAGTGGTCGTGAAGAAATTCCCGGGGATATTTTACATAACAGAAATTTGGATCCTACCATTGAGGCAATTGATGCTGGAACAATACCATCAACACCAGTTGCTGGAGCCTATGACTTATCTCCCAATACAGAGCCCACTGAAGAAGTGAACGGGGGAGCCATTCAAACTCAACCTTTTCCTCTGAGTTCTCTGTAATCATGTTTTTGTTTTTTGTTGTTGTTGTTTTATTTTTTTATTTATCTTTTTATTTTATTTTTTATTTTTATTATTTTAAACTTGAAAGCAGAACCAGACTACATGATGCCAGATAGAAGATAGAGGTAGAATGGGATTAGATTTGCCTGGTGATGGGGCAGAAGAATGTGAGTGAAAACCACAAGCACATCCCTAGTCAAGGTTTTTAGCATTGTCATTTAGGGAGAATAATGGACAATAAAAAAGTATATTTCTACGCTATGCAAAAACCAGTTGGCCCAGCCAGACCCTTAGGTAAAGGGTCTGGCCTGCGAGAGACTATGGGATTGCATGTTGAAATGTTAATAATGGCTCCTTTATAAAGTGTCCTATTAAGTTCTAATTAACTCTCAGCGTGGATAGGGTGTGTGTGGGTGTGTGGGTGTGTGTGTGTGTGATATTCTTCAACGGATCTCGAAGACGACGGCCTTCCGGGCTCTGAAACGATGTAGAGAAATTTGCAAGTAAGTCCCTATAAAAAAAATTTTTGACCTTGTTTTCAAGAAAAAGCTAGCCCGTACGATCGTTGTCCCTTTACCGCACGTTATAATCACATGAGCTGAGGCGTTCCCTTCGCTCTGCTGTTGTTTGCTTGAGCCATCCCGCAGTTCTTATCAAAGAATTCTTCTGATTAGCCCTAGCCGCCCTAGCCCTCGCGCGGCGCTATAATTGGTCACATGATTTGATTAACCAATGAAATGAGTTTTTTGATAATGAACTGCGGGAACTGTAGGCTTCTATAGTATCGTCGTAAGTAGCAACTGTCTGTGTGTAAAATGCTAAAGGTTTGAAATGATTTTTAACAGACGTTCGCTTCTACTGCTGATCTCTGCAATTTCAAAACGTTCACATCCAAATTAATTCAGAATTTTCAATAGCTATGGTTCAATTCTACTTGTGGTAACTTGGAATTGATTAGGTATAATGAATACGATAATCAACTATATACCAGTTAATCCTACCCTGAGGCATCTATTTAATTGATTGAGGTTATCTGGTAGACATACGCTGAGGGTTCGCACCTCCTGGTGCTTCATTTATTTTAGTAAGCACATTCTTAGACCCAAGAACTCGAAAACTCACCGTCGAGCCGTGAATCTCTTCCGGAATAATATATAGCTTGGGGGGCGGGGGGGGGGGCGGTACCCGGTACTCGCTAGCTAAAAATAGCAATCATGTTTGATGTAATAATTCTGTCTGAGTTCCAGACCGGAATTGTTTCCCGTCGTTTCTTGTTGGTGGTGTATAAAGCCTTGCGTGGCAATGGTTGGCTCACCTAGTGGACGACAACCTCCTCAACCCTCGACTTGGTTTCTATCGATGCAAAAGAGTTTAAGAGCATCTCGATACACTTTTGGAAACCATTTCGGGATATTTCCTCCAATTGTTCTCTACAGCAAAAATTTCGTCGCTTTGTGGTGGCTGAGTAGTAAGAAGAGGAAGGGAGACAAAGTACTGCATCACTTGAAGCCACCGAATGTTTCCAAGTTTATTCGTATTTGTGATATTAGCTGGAGCATCGAGCGTACAAGGTTAGCTTGATCTTTAAGTGCAAGTGCCTGATAAATGTGATAGTAGTACCGCAAGAACAATTGATTGTTTATATTTACCTGCCAGCTAAAGGGTTGTAGTTTACTAACTATAAGCGTAACTAGGCACGCTTGATACAAATCTACCCATTGTCCTCACTGAGTTCACGTGGTTATCTTAAGGGGAATTCAAAGAATGCTGGTTTCTATTTGTATTGTTTGTAAGAGATAACTTCATTGATTGTGATGTGTTGACATATTATAGATGTGGTGGTGGAGGAGCCAGGTGTAGTCATAGTAGCAGCAGATGGTAATATTTCGACCATCAGAACATTCTCTCACAACCAAGTGCAGCAACTCCAGCTCCCTGTGTCCTTTGAATCAACAAGACAAGCTTGTACAGGCTGGCAGTGCCCCAGGCCAAACTTAGGTCTAATTCACACTGCAGATGAGTTGGTTATTGTAGTTTCTCCATTCGAAAGTGGTGTCTGTTTAACAAAACAACAGGTATTCGATAGTGAAGCCAACTCTGGGACAGCATCTTCTGCAGTACTAAGCCTGAGTTCCTTTCTTACCAACAAGGCTACCGCCTGTACTTTCTTGGGATCATTCAACAGCTCCGACATCTACATAGCCTATTGCCTTCAAATTACCAGTCTCTACTCTTGTGACCTGCGCGTAAATTTGACTGAAATCACTCAATCTTCTTTCGTATGTGAAAGGTTGACTTCTTTAAGTCCGTCCTCTGATCCTCGCAGTATTGTCTCCAATTTTGTGTTGAGTGATCAATTTCAAGTTTTCTTCTGGTATGACAATCATTTATTCAAGCTAAAGTACAGAGAGGGCGTGATCAGACCAAACAGCCAGATCGAACCTCAGTCATGTAGCCGGGTAGTGTTCGCTGATGAAATGCTTTACCATTACTGCGATAATAGCTCAGCAGTTATTACGGACAGTGAAGGAAACGAGGTGGCGAGGAGTAGCCTCACTGACACAGGTATTCCATTTCCCTGTGCTGGTACACACACGTCTTTCACGGTAAGACAAGGCCCTAATGGCACTGAGGTGACTCACAATGGTGGGCAGACCATCCTTATCAATGGAACTAGCCTTCACGATGCTGCTTGTGTCGTGGATGCATCTAATATTCCTGTACTCCTCCTCATCGATCGTGCAGAAGGACTTTTCACGGTCAACAGCTCCACTATGATCCTACACCATATTCCAGAGGCTTGCGGAGGCACCAGAAATTGCAATAACCTGATTGTTTATCCTGATCGATATGTAGTTGTCCTGAGCAGTGGGGGTGTGGCCACTCTATACAAGATATCAGTATACGATGGAAAACACTTGGAACTGCTACGTCAAGAGAGCTTGCCTGGCGAGGTGATCGGAGTTGGTGTGTATACAAGCTTGAGGACAGTCTCTCCAACAGCCCCGCCCACTGATAAATCTACAGAAAGATCCGAATCCAAGATTACTACAGCCACTAAATCTCCCTCCAGGGCAGAACCTCAGCCAGTAATTATAGTGGGACCTATTGCGGGATTTATCGCTATCGTTATTATGTAAGTAACTAATTAAATGGATGCATATTTTAGAATTCCTAACTTTGTATCACAACAACTTAACGACTTGTTGAAAACACAAAGTAGTAGTACTGGTTGAGGTCCCTGTGTTACTCATTCACATAATCCCAGAAGCCACAGCTACCTGTGTTCATTCTGGCGTTCTTGACACTAATGAACAAGGGAGTGACAACATGAGAAGTGTGATGGGCAGTTTACTCTTTACTTGTGCTAAGTCTTTATCCTCAGAATTAAGTACTGCATAGTGAAATGTTCATGTTACATGCCTGTACACCACGTACACACTGAATGTGGTAGAAAGCATAATGTGACACATCTTATTGTGTAACCTACTAAATAAGTTATAGTTTGAATTCGTTTTAACGTGTTTCATATAGACTTTGTTGCAGTGTCGTAATACCAGTGGTGGTTGTTAAACGAAAATCATTTTTTAAATGGTAAGTGCAATTGACACCACAATAAATTACCTATTTCATTGTAATTGCCATGTCATTCACCTAGGATGATGCATCCCAAATTAAAGGACATCTCTAAACCACCAGCCCATTCCACTGCAGCTAGATGCATATCCCAGGAACAGACCCCCCAGGGTATTGCAGGTGAACCAGTGATGATTGGACAAGCCCAAGCCGGCCCAGGAATGTACAACACTCCTGCTATCCCGGGTGATCCACCTCCTGATCAATCCAGTGAACTTCAAGTGTTGACAGCAAAGGATGCCCACCACAGCTACAACCCAACTGATCCTATTCAACCAACTCAATGCACTTAGATTTTCATTTGTGTTTTAATCTCTCTATTTATACAGCAAGTTTTTTTTTTTCTATTATGTCATTACATATGCACACAGAAACTTTCAGGCTATGAATACGTTTTAATTACACCATTTTTACACATCAATAATACTATTTATTTGAATATAATTTAGTTAGGAGTTCCTATGTTTTCAAGAAAAAGTGGGGTAATAGTTTGATCACAACAGAAATAAGTATGTCAACAATGCCACCTTCATAATTTATGAGGAAAATTCACAAGATAAATTAATGAATGAGTTCATTATACTGCAATTCACCACCTCTTGGTCTTTGCCCTGTAAGTTGTATTTTTATGTGAATGTGCAGATAATTCAAATATTGAAACATAAATAAAATGCCAATGAAGTAGCTAGTGGTGAGTACTGAGAGAATTTACTTTCACAATTCTATCATTCTTCACTTCCTCGCTTTTCCCACAAGTTTGCCTGACTATTTCGTCTGGGTGAATGGCGGTTGATTGATGTGGGAGAGATTGACCAGTACTCAGAGTAGCACCACCTCTTGCTGTATCTTGAGCAGCACTCGGACGCTGTATTTCTTCATCGCTGCATAGAGACAAAAGGGACAATGGCAACTCTGTTCATGCAAGTGGCATGACAACCAGGTCTAAACTTTAGTGTGACATTTTATTTTGTCTTGTTATTTAACTGAAAACGGAAAGGAATGAGGTATGTGACCACAGGAAAATTGGGCACAACACAGTGCACCCACACCTCAGAAAGATTGTATTATTTCATGCCAACAAACATGTAAGTGCAAAACAAAAAAAAACAAATATATTATATATATATATAATAATATATATGTACATTGACAGGTGCTGCTTTGTACCCGGTTTTTCTGTAGACGGTCACATGTGGATAAGAGTATGCCAGTACGTCAGATCATGCATTATTGTTTCACACAATACAACTACACGTAGCTATCTGTCAGTGGTCAAACATAACGTACTGCACTTTGACCGGTTTTCTTGCTGTGGGCAGAATCAAGCTCATTTGTAATATCAGGGATTCAGAATTTTTTTGCTGGGTGGGGGGGAGGGGGGGGAGGGATTTTGTAGAGCCAAAAAACTGACAAGGAGGACATCAAAGCTTCATAATTAAATGCACATAAAGTGAAAGGACTAGAACTGGTAAGTGTTGATTTAGAAGGAGTGTTGGACATTTTTACACAAACTAACCTTAGAGTAAGGCCATAATTTTTGCATCTTCTACTGACAAGCCGGGGTAAACAAATTTAGGGGGGGGGGGACTAATATTAGGGGGGTAAATCTGAACATAGCTGGGGGGGGGGGGGGGGGGGGGGGTGATCCCAGGGCTCCCATAGTCTGTATGAAACCCTGAATATCATATCTTGTGATTACACTCGTGGCACTAAATTGCCAGTGACATTTATTTCAGAGAATATTGTTATAGAGATGTCCAAAGCTGCCCATTAAGAAAAACAAACCAAGGACAATCCTACCTTGGGCTGTTCTGGCACACCAGTGTACTGCGGGTTCTATGTAAACAACACAACATCAATGTCGGTCATAACAACAACAACTAAATATTTCTCTGCAGGGTGTCATACAGATTTTTTGACGGGGGTGGGAGACACTGCTGTATTTAGCCACACCCATTTAAAAAAACACACTACTTTGTTGATGCACATGCCCACATGAGAATGTATACCTCACACTAATCAGTGTTGGGTCACGTACATGATCGTATAATCTTACTACGCATATAAAACTTTAGCTAATGTACCATATTAAATTACAAAAATCCTGGGGTGGGAGGGAGGTAAGTTTAAGCCCCCCCCACCTGTATGAAATTCTTCTCTTTTATAGTTCAAACTTAACCAGACATTTTGACTATTGGCTAAAGGAAGTCCTTGGACAAAACAGTATCCACCCACTCACACGCCCTTTTATTTTATCAATTTCTCTCTACCCAACAGTCTCAGTTAAAAAATGGAGATAGATCAGACAACCATGCATTCTTGTATGTATAAGAAACACAGTGCCAATAGAGCAGTAAAAAAAAAATGGTTGTGTAGACATGATCACTTGAGTAAGCTCACAAACTAAAAACAAAAAAACCCATAAAAATAATCCCTCAGCAAAACTGGTGAAGTACGGCTTTGTGTTGCCTTGTACCCTGTGACCTATCAAATCTTCTCTATTACACAAAAAGGCACAAAACACATACACATTACTTTGTAACTCAACAAAAAAAGTCCGTGTGACAATATTGTGTTGTATTGGTGCATGTGTTTGCTCTCAAGCATCAATATAACAGAAGGAGCAGACAGTGCTGTCACATGGATTACAGCTCAGATGATGTATCATTCGTAAACTTACCTCAATAGTTTCTCCTTGACAGTTTTGCCATAACCAGTGAACCACAACACCAAACAAATACTCGTCACTATGACAACCACCAATAGAATCACTGCAGTCGGCATTCCAACACCAAGTCCTATTTTAAAATTAGTGGATACTTTTGGTTGTGCTTGGGTGACACTCTCCTTGGTGACTTCTCCAGTTTTGAGTGGAGTGGTGCTTTCTTCGGTGGCAACAGCAAAGCACTGACAGGAGTGATACGACGACGAAGAGAGAGAGACAGGCAGGTGGATGCCATTGGGTATGGAGTTTACACGTTCCTCCAGCACGAGACCCTGGTGGCATCGACTGGAAGTGGAATAGACCATAATCTTCTTCTTCTCATCGTCCAACACAACCAGACCAGTAGTGTCTAGGAATGGTACCGAACAAGACGTTCCTGCAGAACACTCCCTCTCAATAGAGGAGAAGAGTTCCTTGTCCCCCATCTCTTCCAGTGGGGTGACGTACTCCACACCAGCAACAGACTGAGCGTATAAAATGCCTTCGTTACAACGTACTTGAGCGATCTCGCCAAACGAGTAATTTTGATTGCATACAGCATTATTAGTAGAGTTGAATACTTGTATGGAATGGTTGCTATACCGCACTTCAAAGGAAGTACCGCATGGGAAGAATCGTCCCATGACATTAGGGTTGAAGTACGCCCATTTTCCTCTACACGCATCGTAGATTGCCGTCACCCCTTCGCTGCACCGCACTGCCAACTTGGTCTTCCCAATACGGGTGACATCACTGATGTCAGAGCAGTTCTCAAGCACAGGACCTTCCATATACCGCGTGGGCATCGTATAGTGTCTTATGACGTTGTCTACAATGATAAACATCGATGGTCTCAAACAACGATGGTCTATGAAAACAGGATGAAGCCTGTCACTTCCTCTTCCAGGTGAAATGACATCTGACTTCAGAATACTTCCCTGCCTTTCTGGCCTCCCTGAGCGCATAACAGCTAAGTAGTTCAAGAGCCAGATGTTTCCTCTCTGTCCCCTGCACACAATCCAAAGTGAATCACTTCGCGGAGAATAATGTATCTCAGTCGGGTCACACTCAGGCATATCCGAGAGAAGTTCAACAAAGAAGTCCGTGGAAGACTTTACAAAGACCACGGAACCATTGGCAGGAACTGCCAAGTAGCTGGGGCCTACTTTCACCGAAGTGCAGCTTCCAGGGTTTTGAGAACACTCGTAGGAAACGTGGCAGCCTAAAATGTTTGCAATGTAGCTGGTTGCATTGTCTGTCTGCGTGCTACCAACTTGAACGGTGATGCTGGAGGAGCTGTTTCCCATGACAACCAGAAGTCTGTCTCTACACTGGGCTTGTATGGGAACAGCTGCAGGATAAATACCTACACAGGAAGGTAAGAACTAGAAATGTTACAGAGATCAGATCTATCATGACATGAGCAAAGAATCCTGTTAATATTTGGATAACACATCATAAAACAATGACCTACGACCCTGCCTGACAATATACACCATAAAAAATAATGACTTGTGACCCTGCACCAGTCATTGAAACACTTCTAGAGACTCCATAGGTATGTGGTTCTGACTGTTCTCTCCACTAAGCCAGAAAAGCTGATGTTTGTTGTTGCTATTAATGAATGCATACATGCATGCACATGTGTTTGTGTGTGTGTGTGTTTGTGTGTGTGAGTGTATGCCCACTTTGCCTTCATTAGTTAGCATTCTTCTGCGAGTTGAGTCATTCACTAGAGGGAGTTACGGTGGGATCAATTCTATATATAGGTTACAATGAATCATGTAACACTGGAGGGTACAAAGTGCATGGGACATTCATAGATGAGGTCAAATTCCCAAACTTCCCACAGCCCAGAGATTCGTATACAAAGACAATTAAAACCCGATAGAATTTCACACCTACAGCTGCCTATTGATTTAAAAGTGCAGAGAGCCAATAGAGAGGTAATACAGTAGGATAGTCAGTTATATCATCAGTGAACCTAACACTCACACATGCTATGAAAATAAAAGTGTGGTTGTACTCTCTCATTAATAGTTTTTTCCCTATTCGTGTGTAGTTGTTATGTTAACACAACACCCTTCAATCTCAATGAAATATTACGATCATCAATTGAGACAATGCAAAGTTCCACCACCACCACCCCCTCTCCCCCCACCCTCTTTGCCTTTCCTCACTAAATTGAAAGATGTAAAGCATATTTGAGCTTTCAGTCATTCAATTAATCTCAACTGGTATAATAAGAGAACTGTTGATATCCTGTTTCAAGAGAGTATTTTTGCTATGGACAGAGTTTAGATCATCACACAATGATGAGAGTACTCCTCATAGTAAAGCTTGCAATAATATATTCATGAGTTTGGGTGCAAGAATCTCATTGAACCCTCTCCTGGCAGTGCCTTATGTGGTAGAGCTAGCTCTATATGGAACAGGTGATGTCATTGAACTTATAGCCACAGGACATGCATATACACATGAACTATGTACTCAGGAAAGGTAAGTACATAATATTTCCTGCATTGAAGAAAGCTGTTCCAGCCGTATCCAAAATAGCGATTTCTTTTTCTCCTTGGCTCGTCGTGTAGTACTCGTCTTCCAAAGTAGGGTCATAATGTTGTAAAAACCTTCCCGTCAACAAGCGTACGATCATAGCAGATTTTCCTACACCAGCTTCCCCAACAACTGAAACCTTCAGAACATTTTCCATCCTTCGAATTTACACCAGTTAAAGTCGGACTGTTTTATTTACTTATTTTTAATCAATTATTTATTTATTTAATTAATTTATATTTATTTATTTTTATTGTGTACTGAATCGGCCTATTGAGTACCTTACGTAGAAAATGTATTGAATTGGAAAGTATCGTGTGCCCGCAACATTCCGCAGTAAAGGGTAAGTCCGGAGTTATTGTGTTGGGTTATTGCGTCCCCCTAAGCTACATTTTTATGCTTATTGTGTCCCCTGAGGGTCTGCTAATTCTATAATGCCATTCTGTGCCAATTACATTAATTTGGTTAAATAAAATAGCTTCATATGAATGCAGAGACTTTTTATTACGAGCTATGAGAGTGCTCGGTTCATACAGACTACCGCTTGCACTCCGCAAGAAGTCTGTCCAAATTCTTTGGGTGAAATATTCTCAATTTTTTCGCTTTTCATTTATCCCTTTGCACGAACGATAGCTACCACGTTCTCAAGTGGGGTAATGTTTTATTTTGAGTATTGCAGGTTTTCTGCTTTTCTAAAAACTTCCGTAATTCCTCATCATCAAGACTAACTGATTGTTCACTCTCAATGCTACAAGATGGCAGTACTTCTTGCCTTTCACATTCGCTTTCTACTTCACCTCTAATATTATTGAAAAGATTTTCAATGACTTCATCAGAATAAAAAAATCTAAAGACTTCTTGGCAGCATCCATTGCATTAGCCACTCGGTTTCAATGCCATTTGCGCATGACCAGTACACAATAAATTGATTAATCTTTAGGATACCGCGGGGAATATCACTCGTCTGTTGATGGCATTTACACTGTGCCTGTGGCACTCGTGTAAATGTTAGCCAACAGACTCGTGGTATTCTGTGATTAATCTATATATATTTATTTATGCTAACAGAGACCTGAAGCCAAACCCCTGTGATGAATGGAGCAGGAAAACAACAACAACAACAACAACAACAAAAGACACAAACACGATTCTGTCTGAGAAAGTTTTATTCTTGATTGAACTTCCTACACATGAGTACTCAGAGTTATCACACACTCTGCCTACCAGACAGCCATTAGTGTATAGCTAGCTGCCTGGGACTGTTACATAATGGAATTTCCATCTGCTTTTAAATCACTTAATTAGTAATCATACTTAGCTTGTATTGGCTAAATCAACAATAATCGGTCAAATTTACTACCTCTTGTAAAACTGGCCAGTGGGTCTATAATTGGCATTCACTCCATAAGAGACAGACATAAGTGTCCAACACTAGCTACTTGACTAACAGCCATTTTTGTCACTATCGTAACAATCTCCAATTAAAACCCCTGCACATAAAACAAGACAAAACAGTGGCGTAGGAACGGGGAGGGGGAGGGGGGGGACAGCCCCCATATCTCAAGACAGGAGGGCAGGGCCCCCCTGTTTCCAGGTTTTAAGTTAGTTGAAAGAGTTTTAAAAAAGAAGGCTATTCTTGAAGTCGACATAAAAAGTCAGTCAAAGATACAAAGGTCCGGCCAGGAAGTGGGTGTGGCCAAAACAGTTCATGAGTGTGGCCAAACAGTTCATGGGTGTAGCTAAGGATAATTCATGGGTGTGACAATTCTATACATACTTATAATATTGTAAATAGCTAGCTAAATAAAGAAGAAATTTTGTATTGGCTAATGTTTAGAATGATGCTATCATAGCTAGAATAGATCATATTTCAGAATTGCCCATTTCAAAAGCTGGTCCGGCCAAAACTGGACCAACCGGACTGGTTCCTCCAGACCTGTTAGTGGATTATGAAAAACTACTTAGCAATAGCAAGTGGACTTTGCCTTCAGTGTAGATCGACAGAAGGTCCCCAAATCTTTCTTCTTTACCGTCACTGGGCTTCAAATACACTAAAGGTGAGAAACTTCAAATTTATGCAAAAAGGTGTACAGTAGCTCAGAGTTTTTTTCTTTTCATTGATAACAAAATATAAATGGCATACCTGGGATAGCTACCTTGCCATTTGTAGTACACCACTAGTTGGAGTTAAAAACCAACAATTATTATACACGACATTGGGGTGATAAAAACTTTTTATGGGTGTGGTTTAGCTCAAGTGCTGTGGCCCGGGGGCGGGCGGGGGGGGGGGGGGGGGGGGGGGGGCAGTGGGGAGGAGCTGGTGTTGGGAGCAAGTTAAGAGTGTAGTTGCTATGTACAAGGGGACATGACAACATGGCCTTTATTAGAGAGAGAGAGGCTCCCTATTCCAAACCATCTTCCTAAGCCCCTGCCTGAGGCAAACAAGAGTAGCAAGTCTATAAGCACTTTTACAAAACTGTGACCTCACATGATTTTTTTTCCCTAGAGTAGACCACGAGAAAGTTAATGTACGACACTACAATATGAGACACCAAACTAAAATAGTGCTTTGCAATGCAGCATGTACAAAATAGAGTACAGAAAAATGGCAATACGGCATTCAAATACACAACAGCAGACATCCTTGAATTTCCAGATTAGAAGATATTAGTCTTGAATAAGTGGTAATCTTAAATTAGATTAAATCATACTGCTGGAATGCGTGCTGAGAAATAAACAATGAGTGAAGAGAATGGAAACATTTTTTACAACAGCCAACTAGCTAGTACTATTTCTCTGAACTGAACAAATTTCTAGTAAGTTGTACTCTATCCTCTGTTACCTGGGAACTGGGGTGAGTAAAGCTATTTCTAATCTTCTAGAGGGAGGGATGGAAATGCTGACTCATTTCGTTACAGCAAAAAAAGTCAATATGTGTAGTCAACGTCTAGCGATTCCAATTGCTAACTAAAATGATTACAGTTTAAACACTTCACACTACATGGCAACCACCGCAATGGGGAAGGCGACTGTTAGGAAACCTAAGGCTTTTTAAGCACTCGCTTTCACCCAGTAACAAGTTGCATTCGGTCACTGGAAAGCGACATCCACTTGACAAGCAATTCACACTAAAACACTCAACACCGCGGACAATCAATTGTAGGGGACACACACGCTTACAAAATCATTACCTGGGAATTGGAAACATGAATCTCTTATACTTACCTAGACACAGAAAGAAGAAGAACATTACTACTAAGGACTTGGCGGCCATCCCTTTCACACTCTACAAGCCAGTCGGTGCAGCAGACGAGCTAGCGCTATATAAACCACTCTAACGGTCAGCAGGAAAAGGTGTGGACTAGATTGAGGTCAGGTAACAACATCAGTGCAAAAAAAGGAAGCAAATTGGAACTAAAAAAAAATTGTTGTATTTAAACAATACGGTGTGATTATGTATGTAGTACAAAATGAAGTGGGGAGAAATTGACTAATGTTTTAGACTTGGGAGGTGGCCATTCCACTGGTTTTGTCCTCAGCAGTCTTTATTAGATGAGCATATTCAGAACTGAATTCCGATTCCACTGACGGTGGCTCCTCCTCAGGTTGCTGATCTTCTGGTTCCTGTTCCTTATGTATCAGGGATGGTACAGCTACATTCTGAACATACACAGGAGGTTCCGCTTGAGGATCAGCACTGTGTAATTTGCCCGGGAGAGGAAATACTTTGTCGTAACGCTCTACATAAAATAATAAAGACAAAATTTAACTATGTGCATAAATAGTTCCACATGGCAACACGTCACTGAGGATACTAATACAAGCGGGAATAGCTAAAAACATGTTCTAGAACAGCCATTATAAACACACACACGTACATACATACGTGCACACACACATACATAGACACACAAGTACACACATACATACACACGCGCACACACATGCACACACATAATGTACACACATAATTAAGCACTTGAACACGTTGCACAATCAGGAAAGGAAAACTAGCCAGTGTGCCTAATACGAGAATCGGTAAAATTTTCTACTGTACAACTGTCTGTTAAGTCTCGTCTTAAACTATAACCATAAGCAAACAACAACTAAACAACACACATACACATTCAAATTCAAGCAAACTCCGCCATTGTTGTTTTCAGGGTCCAAAATGGTCACAAGGTGCCAATCAATTTCTTTTCTTTTAATTACGAAAGAGCGGGAATATATGACAATAATAATAATAATAATAATGATGATGATGATGATGATGATGATGATGATGATAATGAAAGCAAAATGTAACTTGTTTTCTCAAAGATAATTCAACAACAATTACATGCTCATTACCTATTTTGAAATTCTCCTCAGGTTTTGGCTGAACGGGGCCAGTGTTGTTGCGCCTATGTATAAAATCACATCATATCAACACACTTATACTGATAATACAAAAAAAAATACCTTTTATACTGTTTCCGTACACACACGACTACAACTGCCGTGACAACAGCGACTCCCACTAACACCACAGAAACTGCCACTCCGACCAAGACCTTAGCCATCTTAGACAAGGGAGCTGATCTCTGCAATCCAATGTCCCTCGGGACACTAGGGG